>Ga0187892_10005118_pt1 | contig 21016 bp, 16 predicted proteins | sample MA1701073metaG_FD_139345 | JGI IMG/M metagenome (GOLD analysis project Ga0187892, IMG submission 139345) | Bio-ooze microbial communities from a basaltic lava cave in the Kipuka Kanohina Cave System on the Island of Hawaii, USA - MA170107-3 metaG ... | reverse complement strand
TGGCATGATGCACTCCTGTCAAAACATAGCCTTGCGAAGGCTTTCGGAAGCATCAGTCGAACTGAACCCGTTAAAGAACGACCCCTGAAAGAATGAAGGTGCCCTCATGGCCGCTGCCCGCTCGATAGGTTCCCTCACCGTCTCCTTCGGACTCGTCGCGATCCCGGTGAAGCTGTTCACGGCCACGCAGTCCGCGGGGTCGATCTCTTTCAACATGCTGCACAAGGACTGCGGCTCGCGACTGCGCCAGCAGTACGTGTGCATCAAGGACGGCCAGATCGTCGAGCGCGACGACATCGTCAAGGGCTACGAATTCGCCAAGGACCAATACGTCGCCTTCACGCCCGAGGAGTTCAAGGCGCTGGAGGAGGTCGGCAGCCACGCCGTGGAGATCTCGGAGTTCGTGCCCATCGAGTCGATCGATCCGCTGTACTTCGACAAGACGTACTACCTCGCGCCCGACAAGGGCGCCGCCAAGCCGTACGGCCTGCTCACGGAAGCGTTGAAGCAGACCAAGCGCTGCGCCGTCGGCCGCTGGGCGACCAAGGGCAAGGCCTACATCGTGATGCTGCGACCGATCGACAACGTGCTGGCGCTGCAGCAGCTGCGCTTCGCTGCCGAAGTGCGTCCGCCGACGGAAGTCGAGGTGCCCAAGCCGGACGTGAAGGAGAACGAGCTGAAGCTGGCACGCCAGCTCATCGACCAGCAGGCTACGGAGACCTTCGATCCGAACGCGTACACCGACGAAGTGAAGGGCCGCATCGAGTCGGAGATTCAGAAGAAGGTCGCTGGCCAGGAGATCTCGGTCGCGGAGCCGCCGCCGGAAGCGAGCGGCAAGGTCATCGACCTCATGGAGGCGCTGCGCGCGAGCCTGGAGAAGGGCGAAGCGGCGCGTGCGTCCGCGGCGAAGCTCGGCGACCGCAAGGCGCCGAAGCGTGTGGAGCAGACCGCGCCCAAGGCCGCTCGCAAGACGTCGCGGAAGCAGGGGTGAGGCGTCGCATGGCAGGACGCGCGAGGCTCAACCGGTGATGGATGTCGGCTACACTCCGCACCACGCCGCCTGGCGGGCTCTGACCGAGAGTGATCCGATGGATTCGTACGGTGTGCGGGACGTCGAACGAGTCCTGCAGCTGTCGCGCAGTACCATCCGCGGCCTGATCGGCGGCGGGTGGGTCAAACCCACGCGCGGTCCGCGCGGCCAATACCGTTTCTCTTTCCAGGATCTCATCGTGCTGCGCACCGCGCGCGCGCTCACGCTCGCCCGCGTGCCGCGCCGTCGCATCCTGCGTTCGCTGCAGGAGCTGCGCCGGCATCTTCCCGAAGAAGCGCCGCTCTCGGGCCTGAACATCTGCGCCGTCGGCGATCGCGTGGTGGTGCGCGACGGCGCGGGCAGCTTCCAGGCCGACGACGGCCAATGCCTCCTCGAGCTCGACGTTCGCGTGCAGAGCGGCGTGCTCAACGTCACCGATCGCCAGACGGCGGACGGCAAGGCCACCGGTGCGAGGATCGAAGCCGGGCGAGCCCCGGCCAGATCGGAGAAGGCGACACGCAAGGCCCGCCCGCCGTCGACCGAGTCGCCGTCGGTCGCGGACATCACCGACTGGTTCGCCCAAGGTCTCGAGCTCGAAGACGAAAATCCGCGCGCCGCGCAGAAGGCCTACGCGCGTGCCGTGGACGTGGAGCCGTGCAACAGCTCGGCGTGGATCAACTGGGGCCGGCTGCTGCACGAAGCAGGCGACGTGCGCCAGGCAGAGAACGTGTACCGGCGCGCGCTGGTGACCTGCGGTCCGGATCCGTTGCTGATGTTCAATCTCGGCGTGCTGCTCGAAGACGTGGGTCGCACGAACGCCGCCCTGGAAGCGTATCAATCCGCCATCGTCGAGGATCCGGGCCTCGCGGATTGCCACTACAACCTCGCGCGTCTTTACGAGTCGCTTGGCAAGCAGCAGCACGCGATCCGCCACCTCGGCCAGTATCGCCGCCTCCTGACCAGCAGCGTCGCGCGCTGAGCGCGATCCACGTCCGGCCCGCGCAGCGCGCCGTTCATACAGTAATCGGCCCGGCTGACCACTGTATATCGCGCCGCTCGTGCCGCCGGCGCATGAATCCCGCGGGATTGCTGCGCCATTCGCTGCCACCTGCTCGTCCCATCCGCGCCGCGGTCGTTCCAGCGCCGACGAACCTCTCCTCTGCGTGCGCGGTCGTATCTATACTTCCGCCATGCCTCTGGACACTTTTCATCCTGCCGTCGCCGGCTGGTTCAGCCGCACTTTCCGCGAGCCGACCGGCCCGCAGATCGCTGCGTGGCCCGCTATTCAGAGCGGCGGCCATGCGCTCATCGCCGCGCCCACCGGATCGGGCAAGACGCTCGCTGCATTTCTCGCCGCCATCGACGCGCTGGTGAGGCAGAGCCTGGAGCGCGGGCTCGAGGATCTCACGCAGATCGTCTACGTCTCGCCGTTGAAGGCACTGTCGAACGACATCCAGCGCAATCTCGAGATGCCGCTCGCCGGCATCGCGCAGGAGCTGCGCGCGCTCGGACTGCCGGAGGTGGAAATCCGCGCGCTGGTGCGCACCGGCGACACGGCGCAGGCGGATCGCGTGGCGATGCGCAAACGTCCGCCACACATCCTCGTCACCACGCCCGAGTCGCTGTACCTGCTGCTCACCAGCGACTCCGGCCGCGAGATGCTCGGCACGGCGCGCACCGTGATCGTCGACGAGATCCACGCGGTCGCGGGCACGAAGCGCGGCTCGCACCTGGCGCTGAGTCTCGAGCGCCTGGCCGCGCTCGTCGCGCATCCGCTGCAGCGCATCGGCCTGTCCGCCACGCAGAAGCCCATCGAGGAAGTGGCGCGGTTCCTGGTCGGCGCCGGCCCCGCGGACGCTGAAGGTACAGGTGCGCCCGAGCCGGCGTGCACGATCGTCGATGCCGGGCATGTGCGCGACCGCGACCTTGCGCTCGAGCTGCCGGACGCGCCGCTCGAAGCAGTGATGTCGGGTGAGGTGTGGCAAACCGTCTATGACCGCTTGGCGACGATGGTGCAGGAACACCGCACCACTCTCGTTTTCGCGAACACCCGGCGCATGGTGGAGCGCGTGACGCGTCATCTGAGCGAGCGGCTCGGCGAAGAGAACGTCGCCGCGCACCACGGCAGTCTCGCGCGCGAGCAGCGCTTCGATGCGGAGCAGCGCCTCAAGCAGGGCAAGCTGCGCGCGATGGTCGCGACCGCATCGCTCGAGCTCGGCATCGACATCGGCGAAGTCGAGCTGGTCTGTCAGCTCGGCTCGCCACGCTCCATCTCCACTTTCCTGCAGCGTGTCGGTCGCGCCAACCACTCGGTCGGCGGTGTGCCCAGGGGTCGCCTCTTTCCGCTCAGTCGCGACGAGCTGGTCGAGGGCGCGGCGCTCCTGGACGCCGTGCGGGCGGGCGAGCTGGATCGCCTGCACGTTCCGCCGAAGCCGATGGATGTGCTGGCACAACAGATCGTCGCCGAGGTGTCGTCGCGCGAGTACGGCGAGGACGAGCTGTTCGCGCTGGTGCGCAGGGCATGGCCGTATCGCGAGCTCCGGCGCGGGGAATTCGATGCCGTCGTGCGCATGCTGTCCGAGGGGTTCAGCACGCGACGGGGCCGGCGCTCGACGTACCTGCATCGTGACGCCGTGAATCGGCGCGTGCGGGCGCGACGCGGCGCGCGCCTCACGGCGATCACCAATGGCGGTGCGATTCCAGACAACGCCGACTACCAGGTGGTGCTGGAGCCGACGGGCACGTTCGTCGGCACCATTCACGAGGACTTCGCCGTCGAGAGCCTCGCGGGCGACATCTTCCAGCTCGGCAACACTTCCTATCGCATCCTGCGCGTGGAGTCCGGACGCGTGCGGGTGGAGGATGCGAAGGGCCAGCCGCCCACCATTCCTTTCTGGCTCGGTGAGGCGCCCGCGCGCACCATGGAGCTTTCAGCCGCGGTGAGCCGGCTTAGGGCCGAAGTGGACGCGGCGCTCCCGCAGGTGAACGGCGAAACGCTGGCGCGCTGCATCGAGCTGCTGTCGGAAGGCCATCGCCTCAAGCGGCCGGTCGCGCAGCAGATCGTCGAATATCTCGGCGCCGCGAAAGCGATGCTCGGCGTCCTGCCGACGCAGGACGTCCTGGTCTTCGAGCGATTCTTCGACGAATCGGGCGGCATGCAGCTCGTGATCCACTCGCCGTTCGGTGGCCGCGTCAACCGCGCGTTCGGCCTCGCGCTGCGCAAGCGCTTCTGCCGTGCGTTCAACTTCGAGCTGCAGGCGGCAGCCACCGAGGACGCAATCGTGCTATCGCTCGGCGAGACCCACAGCTTCCCGCTGGAAGAGGTGGCGCGCTATCTCAACAGCCGCAGCGTCGAGTCCGTGCTCGTGCAGGCGGTGCTCGACGCACCGCTGTTCACCACGCGCTGGCGCTGGAATACGAGCATCGCGCTGGCGGTTCGCCGCTCGATGAGCGGCAAGAAAGTGCCCGCTCCGCTGCAGCGCATGGCGGCAGAGGATCTCGTCGCCGTGGTGTTCCCGGATCAGCTCGCCTGCGCCGAGAACCTGACGGGCGAGCGCGAGATTCCCGATCACCCGCTGGTCCGGCAGACGCTGCACGACTGCCTGCGCGAGGCGATGGACATCGACGGCCTGATCGCGTTGCTGACTGCGCTCGAGCGCGGCGAGAAGCGCGTCGTCGCACGCGACCTGCCGCATCCTTCGCCGCTGGCCCAGGAGATCCTCACGGCGCGGCCGTACGCCTATCTCGACGACGCGCCTCTGGAAGAGCGGCGCACGCAGGCCGTGGCGTCGCGCCGCTGGCTCGATCCGCAGACCGCGGGCGATCTCGGTCGCCTCGACAGCCAGGCGATTGCGACCGTGCGCGAGGAAGCGTGGCCGAGTGTCGAGAGCGCGGACGAGCTGCACGATGCGCTGATTTCGCTCGGCGTCATCGGGTCGGAAGAGGGCGCGAAAGCCGGCTGGGAGCCGCACCTCGAGACGCTGATCGCCGATCGGCGTGCGACGCGCCTGGCTGCCGGCGGTCTGGACGTGGGTGACCGCCATTTCTGGACGGCGGCCGAGCAGCTCCCGATGCTCCGCCCGGTTTATCCGCGGGCAGTCTTCGCGCCGATGCTCGAAGCACCGCCGGAATACCTGGCGCGGCAGTGGGGCGCCGAGGAAGCGACGATCGAGCTGGTGCGCGGCCGGCTGCAGGCTGTCGGCCCGATCGTTGCGCCGGCGCTGGCCGAAGCGCTCGCGATTGCGCGGCCCGCGATCGATGCGGCGTTGAGCGCACTCGAAGCCGAGGGCTTCGTGCTGCGCGGCAATTTCACCACCAGCGCCGACCCCGCGCGTGAAATCGAATGGTGCGAGCGGCGACTGCTGTCGCGAATACATCGCTACACGATCAGGACGCTGCGCGCCGAGATTGAGCCCGTCACCACTGCGGACTTCATGCGCTTCCTGCTCGAATGGCAGGGAGTCACGCGCGAGCCGCGCCCGCAGGGCGTCGAGGCGCTGGCGGCTGTCGTTGAACAGCTCGAGGGCTTCGAGATCGCCGCGTCGGCGTGGGAATCGGACGTGCTGCGTGTGCGCATGCAGGACTACGACCCCAACTGGCTCGACAGCCTGTGCCTCTCGGGGCGTGCGCTCTGGCAACGGTTGACACCGCCGAAGGCGAGCACCGGCGGACCGGTGCGGGCCACGCCGATCAGCCTGCTCACGCGCAAGAACGCCGCGCTCTGGCACAGCCTCGAACCCGAGGCGATCGACGAGACCGCGCTTTCACATCCGGCGCAGGCGATCGTGGGTTATCTGCGTACGCAGGGCGCTTCGTTCTTCGACGAAGTCGTCTCCGGCGCGTCGCTCCTCCATGCCCAGGCGGAAACCGGGCTTGGCGAGCTGGTCGCGGCGGGCCTGGTGAACTCGGACAGTTTCAGCGGGCTGCGCGCGCTCATCATGCCCGCGGAGCGCAAGCGACGTCTCGCCACCCGACGTCGGCGCATCGCACTCTTCGGTCTCGAAGATGCCGGCCGCTGGAGCGTCACGCGACGCGCGCGCGTCGCGCCGGCCACAGCGAGCGGGATCGGGCCAGTCAGCGCGGAAGCCGTCGAGCAGCTTGCCTGGATACTGCTGCGTCGCTACGGCGTCGTCTTCCGACGCATGCTCGAGCGCGAGGCCGATCGGTTGCCGCCGTGGTACGTGATGCTGCGGACCTTGCGCCGGTTCGAAGCGCAGGGCCTGATCCGTGGCGGGCGTTTCGTGGCAGGCGTGAGTGGCGAGCAGTTCGCGATGCCCGACGCCGTCACCGCGTTGCGTGCCGTCCGCAAGCGCCCCGCGGACGAAACTCTGGTGTCTTTGAGCGCAGCCGATCCGCTCAACCTCACCGGGCTCCTCCTGCCGGGCACGCGCGTGCCCGCGCTGGCGTCGAACCGGATCCTGCTGCGTGACGGCGTGCCCGTTGCCCTCCATGCTGCCGGGGAGACGCAGTTCCTGGTGACCCTGCCGCCCGAAGCAGAATGGGCAGCGCGCAATACTTTGCTCCATCCGCGAGTGACACCCTCCGTACGAGTGAACTGAACCTGCGAGTTGCACATGAACACGCGACCCACGCTTTGCGCCGCTCTTCTGCTCTGTGGAGCATTTACTGCGACAACGCTCGCCGCTGAGGCAGCGGGCTCGGGCGCTGCCAGCACGGCCGTTTCCGCCGGAAGCGAAATTCACGCCACTCTCGAGCGAACCGTCGATGCCGGCATTACCGGCGTGGGAACCGAGGTCAGTGCCAAGGTCACACGCGACCTGGAAGTCGCGGGCAAGGTGGTCGTGCCGAAGGGCGCGAAGCTCGTCGGTCGCATTACCCGTGCCGAGGTGCGCAGGAGCCGCGGCTCGGCCGGCGGCATCAGCGCTTCCGAGTTCGATGTCGTCTTCGACCGTGCCGTGCTCAGGAACGGAAAGGCGCTGTCGCTCAACGGCGAGGTTGTCGCTCTGGGCACGCCGAAGGCAGACAGCCGCAAGTACGGGTTCGGTGGCAACTCCACGAGCACGATGACGCGCACGGCCGAGCCCGGCAGTGGCGGTCCACTCGGGGGCATCGGGGGCCGGCCCGGCAGGGCCACGGCTCAATCGTCCGAACGCATCGGCGGCGACATCGACGAGAAAGCGGCCGACAAGACGGCTCGCTCCGCGGGCGCGTACGGCGGTCTGGACGAAGAGGGCGCCCTGATCGACGGCAGCCGCGGCGTGTTCGGCATCGAGGACCTCGAGATCGGGGAATCGGCGGACGGTACCGTGCAAAGCGACGTGCTGCTGTCGCGTGACCAGAACGTGCGCATCGACCGCGGCACCTTGCTCCTGGTCGTCGCGGGCGAACCTGCTTCGGGTAACTAGTCCCGACGTTCCGCTCGGCGCGCCGCAGTTCACCGCTCCGCAGTTCACCGCTCCGCAGTTCACCGCTCCGCAGTTCACCGCTCCGCAGTGCGTGCGCGCTCGACGTCTGCGATCGCTCGCAAGGCTGCCGCGCTGAGGCGGGGGCCTGCTGTCGATCGCTCCGCAACCTGGTGATACGCCAGCACCAGCGCGCCCGGCGATTCGCGCACCAGCGCCATGAGGGCGGGCACGCCGCGTTCGCGCTCGACGACGCGGATCATGTCGCGAAAGAGGTAATACCCGAGCTCGTCGTAGGCGCCCGAGAACGCGATCAGCGCGGCGTCTTCAGTGCTCACGCCTTCGCCGCGCGCTGCGACCACCAGCAGTGCGCTGAACAGCGTGACGTTGGCTGCAGCCCGGATCTCGTTGACGTTGGCGATGCGCCGGTTCAGGCGGCTCAGCCGGCCGGTGCCGGCGTCATCGAAACGCGCGACGTGTGTCGCCATCCCTTCGTCGAGTCCGTTGATCAGCATGCGCTCGACCTGCCCGAGCGGTGCCGCCGCATCGAGTCGCGGCTGCGGCAGCAGGCGGATCCTGCGGCAGCGGGCGCTTCGCCGCCGCAGCAGTGAGTCCCGCTTCCCACGCCGAAAGGGTCACGCGCTTGTCGAATTTCGAGCCGTGGCGGATCACGGCGGCGGTCACGGGGTCGGCTCGAAAGTACCGTAGCTGCCCGGCATCGAGGGTACCGGCGTCGATGACCGCAAAGACCTTCTCGGCCTGCGACAGGTCGAGTTCCACGCTGACCGCCGCGTCCGCGGACATGGAATGCAGGGCGAGGGCGGCGAGGGCGACCAGCGCCGGCCATCCGGCGACCGTGTGATCCGCTGCTCGACCGGGTCGTTGGATCATCGCGTTGGCTCCCGTTCCTGAAGGCTGGAGGCCTGATAGTCCTCGCTCGTGCGCAGCTCGGACTCAGCGCGGCGGATTTGCGGAACCGAAACGCTGGTACGCGCATTTCTTACAAACGCCCGGACGACTGGCAAGTGCGGCGGGACGAATTTCGCATCCTCGAGTCGCGCCGCACGGCCGGCGCACCGACTTTGGAATGACGCAATTCCCGGGTGAGAGGCGTATAAGCGAACGCTCACCGTGGCGCTTGCCGCGGTCGAATCGGGGGAAAATCAAACACACCAAGGTGGAACTGCCGGCGCCACGCATCTCCGTTGGCTGCTGCGGAGACGTGCCGCTGGCGGGCGGACACTCAGGAGAAGGGCAATGACAGAACGTGAACGCGACACAGGGGAATTGCCTGAAGGGGAAGGTGAAGGGAAAGGAACGGCGCAGGGCATGGACCGGCGAACGTTTCTGCAGGCGGGCGCTGCTGTCACGACCATGGCTGGCGCCGGCGCACTGGCTCCGCTGGCGGCGGACGCGCAGGACTTCGACGCGCAGAGCAACTCGGGCTCACACCACGACGACGACCGCGACCGCGACATCGCCGGCGCGTCCATCGCCGAGTTGCAGCGAAAGATGGCGTCCGGAAGACTGAGCTCGCGCGAGCTCGTCGAGATCTACAAGGACCGCATCCGGCGCATCGACAGGGGTCTCGACATCGGCAGCGTGCTGACGCTGAACCCGGATGCCGAGCACATCGCGCGCCGGCTGGACCAGGAGCGTCGCCGGTCAGGACCGCGCGGTCCGTTGCACGGCATTCCGATCCTGCTCAAGGACAACATCGACACCGCGGATCGCATGCAGACCACCGCGGGCTCGCTCGCGCTGGCAGGCGACGCCGCGCCGCAGGATTCGACCATGGCCGCGCGCCTGCGCGCCGCCGGCGCCGTGATTCTCGGCAAGGCGAACCTGAGCGAATGGGCGAACTTCCGCGGCTTCGGCAGCTCGAGCGGCTGGAGCGGCGTCGGCGGCCAGACGCGCAATCCGCACATTCTCGATCGCAATCCCTGCGGCTCGAGCTCCGGCTCCGCCGCCGCCGTCGCCGCGGCGCTGGCTTCGGTTTCGCTCGGCAGCGAGACCGACGGCTCGATCGTCTGTCCGTCCGGGCAGTGCGGCGTCGCCGGCATCAAGCCCACCGTCGGGCTCACGAGCCGCGCGGGCGTGGTGCCGATCTCGTTCACGCAGGACACGGTCGGGCCGCACGGGCGTACGCTCGCGGATGCCGCGACGGTTCTCGGCGCGCTCGTGGGTGTCGATGCGCGCGATTCCAAGACCTCGAACAGCGCGGGCAATTTCCACACGGACTATCGGCAGTTCCTCGACGCGAACGGCCTGAGCGGCGCGCGCATCGGCGTTGCGCGGCAGTTCACGGGTGTCACCACCGAAATCGACGCGGTGTTCGAGCAGTCGCTGGAGGTGATGGCGGGCGCTGGCGCGACCCTGATCGACGTGAACATCCCGTCGTTCGACGAGTTCAACGCCGACCAGTCGGAGATCATCGTGCTGATCTTCGAGTTCAAGCGCGACCTCAACGCGTATCTCGCGACGCGCACCGGCGTGCCGGTTTCGTCGCTGGCCGACGTGATCCAATTCAACATCGACAACGCCGACCGTGAGCTCAAGTTCTTCGGGCAGGAGCTGATGGAGCTGTCCGAAGCCGGCATCTTCAGCGAGGCGGAGTACCTGCAGGCGCTCGTGCGTGGGCCGCAGCTCGCCGCAGAGCAGGGCATCGATGCGACGCTCGCAGCCGACAACCTCGACTGCATCGTCGCACCGACCAACTCCCCGGCGTGGCCCACGGACCTCATCAACGGCGATGCGTTTCTGTTCGGCAGCTCGGGATTCGCGGCCGTCGCGGGCTATCCGCTGGTCACTGTGACCGGCGGCTACTCGTTCGGCTTGCCGGTCGGACTCTCGTTCATGGCTTCAGCGTGGAGCGAGCCGACGCTGATCAAGATCGCTTCCGGGTACGAGGCCGCGGCCGGAGTCATTCGCCGTCCGCGCTTCCTGCGCACGTTCAACGAGAACACGGCGCAGAGCTCGTCGGCGGCGCAACGCTACGGCGCGCGCAGTGGTTCGTATGCGGCTCGCGGGGCAAGCGCAACCATGCAGCGCTACGGTGGACGGCTCGATCCGTACCTGCTGCCGCGGCTGCGTCGGCTGAGTCATCTCTGAGAGGAGCGTTCTGCAACGGCTGCGTCATCTCTGAGAGGAGCGTTCTGCAACGGCTGCGTCATCTCGAAACGGCTCGAAAGCCGTGTTTGCGGTGCCGACAGGGGCCGGTGGCGAAAGTCACCGGCCCTTTTTCTACTCTCGGCCCGCGTTGCCTAGATTCTCCTCAAGACCTGTCAGTCAGTGACGACACTCCGGGGCGCAAGCAGGACGTTAGTATTGCCAAGGATCCTAGGGTCCCGCTCGGCGGCAGCTGCTGCGGCGGCAAAGCAATAGTCCTGCAGTTCTTCACGGCGATAGCAGCGGCGTCCCAAGCTCTTCACGTCAGTACCCATGACCCTGATCCGCGCTAGGCCGTCGTTCTCTCCAATCAATTCGGCCTTGCCGATAAGTGCCGCAATCTCTATGTAGGTGCGCTCCCCGAATGTCACGTGGATATCTGTAATGACCACGACGTCCGCTTCAAGATTCACTGCGTTCTTCTGTACGGTCGTCTCAACTTCAAATACTGTCGCGCCTCCCGTTCGAGCTGCAAGCATCGCCTCCGCTCCAGCGATGACGTCACCAACTTGCGCGAGTGACATCGACACGTTCTCATGCGCAATTCCTATGTTGCAGATCAGGCTCCACAACGTCGTCAACGTGCGGCTGAGGTCGACCATTTGGCTATCGAGGGTCAGAGGGGTCTGTATTCCAACAAGCAGGAACCTCTGACCTCCACGCTCAAGGGCAACGCGCACCTCTTCACCGTGATGCGTGTGCAAGTGCATAAGGAAGTCCACGCTTTCCTTGAGGTCACGCACCGGCATCGCCGTCTCTGGCTTCGGACTGGAAACTCGGATCGAACAACTGCTTTGCGCCATATCAAGTATCAAGTCGAGAAGTAGGCGTTGAACTCTCACGAGCTGGAAACTCTTCGGCAGCATCGGGAAAATTGAAGCTGCGGATCGTACAGAAACGGCAAGCGTGGCAGCACGTGATCCGTGAACATCCAGAAGGACTAGTTCCCAGTTGTGATCAGCACTGGAATCGCCTACATGCAGCTTCGCTTTTGTACCAGTGGGTACGCCTGGCCGTGAGTAGGCTTGATCGACACCAAAGCGCTCACGTAGCGCGCGAAATTCTGAGATCTCGATACCGTCGTCCAGCCCTATCGCGGCGCGCGCCAGGTTTTGGTAGAGCTTCTCAGCAGAGGATGACCCGACCGTAAAGTTGAACTTGACTACAGGTGGATCTGCCAACCCTGCGTTCGCGTACCATTTCCGTTTGGTAGCCGCGTATTCCTGCATGTCGCCTTCTACGGCAGTCTCAACCTTACGCCGAAGCGCCTCAGGGAAAGGCAGAGCGAGTCGATCAGCGGCGTCCCACCTTACGGAAAGCTTCTTCTTGTGGAGCGCTTCCCTTGCCGGTGGTGCAAGGGAGAAGATCCTGCGGACCGCACGCTCGATCTGTCGCTTCCCGATGTGTATGAGAGCAGCCTCAAGCACGTTGCTTTCGTGCTTTGAGAACCGGATTGCAAGGACGAACCATGGCAAAGGGTCCTGGATGGCGCGTTGCCAGTTGCTGAGCTGGATTGGTACAGAGGTCTTGGTGCTCCTCGTACCCTTGATCTGAAACCGACATGACAACGCCAGGGACGGTAGGCCTAGGGGATCGTCTGCGCTGGCCGCCCGCGGCAAGTTGATCTCGAGAATGCTGTCCCACCCGTGGCGATCTCGGTGCGGCGAGTTGACAGTAAAACCTGCGGCGGTAGCCCAGGTAGTACCAACGTCCTCTGCTAGGTCCCCAATGTCCACTGCTCGCGTCCCTCCCTGATTCGGACCGGGTCGAGCCTTTTACGGGCTCGGGCTCGACGAAATGCCAAGCCACCGCTCCAACGCCTCGATGCGCGACCGGCCCACGCTCAACTGCACGCCGCTCTTGAGCCGCACGGCGTAGTCGCCGCCCGGATCGCGCAGCAGCGAGTCGATGCGCTCGAGCCGCACGATCGCCGAGCGGTGCACGCGGAAGAACTTCTGCGGATCGAGGCGCCCTTCGAGCGTCTGCATGCGCTCGCGGATCACGTGGCTCTTGTCGCCGACATGCAGCTCCGCGTACTGGCCGCTGGCGGTGATGTAGTCGATGTCGCCGACGGGCACGACGCGCACCTGGCCGCGCATCTCGACCGCGATGCGTTCGAGATACTCGGGCTTGCCACCGCCAGCGCCCGGCCGGGCGCCAGTGCCGCCCGCGTCGCCTGACGGCACTCCTTCGGCCGGTGCGGCAGCGCGTGGTCCAGCCGTGACATTCTGCAGCAGCTCGAGCAACTGCGACGTGGCTCGCCCGACATCCTTCAGCTCGATCATGCGCCGCGCCCGCTCGAAGGCCTCCTCGAAGCGCTCGTCGTCGAACGGCTTCACCAGGTAGTCGAGCGCCGCGAGATCGAAGGCCTTGAGGGCGTACTGATCGTACGCGGTCACGAAGATGGTGAGCGGCATTCGCGCGGCACCGATCTCGCGGACGACCTCGAGCCCGGTCTTGCCCGGCATCTGCACGTCGAGGAACACGAGATCCGGCGTCAGCTCGCGGATCGCGGCGACGGCGGCATCGCCGTTATCGGCCACGCCGACAATCTGTGCGGGCAGCCGCCGCAACAGGTCTTCGACTCGCTGGCGGCCGAGAGGCTCGTCGTCGACGATCAGCACGCGGAGCGGCGCGCGGTTGGCGGTGTGGACCGTCATGCCGGCGGCTCAGTGCGGCGCGGCGACTTCCGCGGTGCGCAGATCGTCGTTGGTGTGATAGGGCAGCGAGATTTCAACGCGCAATCCGCCCTGCGCCGGCGTTTGCAGGGTCAGGCTCTGCATGCTGCCATAAAGCTGTTCCAGCCGCGCGCGCGCGTTGCGCAGGCCGAGGCCCTCGGCTGCGCGCTGCGTGCCGTCACGCTCGCCGGCACGCTCGCCGTCACCCAGACCAGAAGGCTGACCACTGATTCCCGGGCCGTTGTCCTGCACCGCCATCACCACGTTCGCCCCGTCGCGACGCGCCTCGATCGCGAGGCGGCCCACGCCCTCGAGATTGCCGATGCCGTGCTTGAAGGCGTTCTCGACCAGCGGTTGCAGGATCAGGTTCGGCACGAGCGCGCCTTCCACGTCGGTAGGCACGCGGATGTCGACTTCGAGCCTGCCCTGGAAGCGGATCTGCATGATCTCGAGGTAGCGCCGCAGGAACGCCAGTTCCTGCGCCAGCGTCACTTCCGCGGTGCCGGCGCTTTCCAGCGTCGTGCGCAGCAGCTCCGAGAGGCGCGCGATCATGCGACGCACGCCGCGAGGATCGCGCTCGACCAGTGCCGAGATCGCGTGCAGCGTGTTGAACAGGAAGTGCGGGTTGAGCTGCGCCTGCAGCGCGGCCAGGCGCGCATCGGCGAGCTGTGCCTGTAGATGAGCGGTGTGCGCCAGCAGGTGCGCCGCCTCCTCACGCCGCGCGCGGTAGCGCAGGAAATAGTCGCGGGCGTAGGCGGCCGCCAGCACCGCGATGTAGACGATGAACTCGTTCATGAACCAAAGCCGGCGCACGCGCACGAACACCAGGGAATCGGGCGTCGGCGGCGGGCGGCGCGGCACGAACAGCACCTGGAAGCGGAAGTAGCCGACGATCTGGTCGATCAGGACCGCGAGGGCCACGCCGACGAACAGGAACAACACCACGCGGACCACGCGGCCGGTGCGCTCGACGCCGTAGCGGCTCACCAGCCAGAAGACGAACGGCGTGATCGCCGCCCACAGCAGCGATTCGATCATCGCCAGTGCGAGCGGCGAGGAGGGGAATACCGGCTGCAAGCCACGGCCGCGCGGATCGATGAGCGCGTTGGCGGCGGTGAGCAGCGCGACGAACGTCCAGAAACCCAGGATCAGCAGCACGTCGATGCGGCGCAGGGGTACGCGCTCGGCTGGTGCGACGTCCGCGCCCGGTTGTGCATCCCTGTGGAGATCGCTCCGGGTGTCCGTCGGGGGCAACTTGAGGACTGAACTGGACATGAAGGCAAGCATAGGAAACGCGGGCGGGCGTGTGCAAAACGCCTGGCGTGAACTGCACGCCGGCATGCACCAACGGCACCCCGTTGCCGCACCGCGTCGCTAGCATGGCTGCCATGAACAGCTTCCTCATGTCCGGGACGTCGCCTGCGCGCCGGCGCGTCGCCGTCGTTACGGCTGCCGGCGTGCTCCTCCTCGGGCTCGCGGCCTGGTTCTGGCTCGGACGCGCGGGCGGCGAGGAATCGCCCTATCGGCTTGCGACCGTGGAGCGCGACGACCTCGAAGCCATTGTCTCCGCGACGGGCAAGCTCAACGCGGTGACGACCGTGCAGGTCGGCACGCAGGTGTCAGGGCAGATCCAGGAAATCCTCGTCGACTTCAACGAGCGCGTGAAACAGGGCGAGCTCATCGCGCGCATCGATCCGATCCTGCAGCAGCAGGCGGTGCAGGACGCGCAGGCCGGCTTGGAGCGCAACCAGGCCGAAATCGAGCAGGCGCAGCGCGAGTTCGACCGCAATCGCCAGCTCTTCGAGCGCAAGGTGCTCACCGAGATCGAGTTCAACAACGCCAGGTACGCGCTCGCGGTTGCGCGCGCCAATGTGAAATCCGCGCAGGTGGCGCTCGAGCGCGCGCGTCGCAACCTCGCCTATACCTCCATCTACGCGCCGATCGACGGCATCGTGGTGGAGCGCAACGTCAACGTCGGCCAGACGGTGGCGGCGAGCCTCAACACGCCGCAGCTCTTCCTCATCGCGAACGATCTCGCGCACATGCAGATCCTCGCGTCCGTCGACGAGAGCGACATCGGCATGATCGCCGAGAACCAGCCGGTGCGCTTCTCGGTGCAGGCCTATCCGAACGAGAGCTTCGCCGGCAAGGTGCAGCAGGTGCGCCTGCAGTCGACGACGACGGAAAACGTCGTCAACTACACGGTCGTGGTCGCCGTCGACAATCCGAGCGGAAAGCTCCTGCCCGGCATGACCGCGACCGTCGAGTTCATCACCGGCTCGGCGCAGGACACGCTGCTGGTGGCGAACGCAGCGCTGCGCTTTCGTCCGACCGAAGCGATGGTCGCCGAGATGCGCGCGCAGCGCGGCGCGGACGGCGCCGGCGCGGAGGAACGTGGGCAGCGGCGACGCGAACGTGGCGACAATGCGGCCAATAGTGGCGACAGCGGCACGCGTGGCGACGCAGGTGCGAGTGCCGGCACGAACGCTGGCCCGAACGCGAATTCAGGACGTCAGCGCCGCGACGGCAGCAGCAACGGCAGCAGCAACGGCAGCAGAAACGGCGGCAGCAGCGGCAACCGCCGGCCGGCGAACGTGGCGATGCTCTGGTACCTCGATGACAACGGCAAGGCCGCGACCATGCGCGTGCGCACCGGCCTCACCGACGGCCAACGCACCCAGATCCAGGGATCGGACGTGCGCGAGGGCATGCAGGTGATCGTCGGTGTCACGCAGGGTGCGCCGGTCGCGGCGTCGAGCCCGTTCCAGGCGCCGATGCAGCCGAACCGCGGGCCGCCGGGCTCTTTCTGATGGCAGTCCGCCGACAGGCATGAGGCCATGAGCGTCATCCGCATCGACAACGTCACCAAGGTCTACCGCAGCGGGCAGAACGAAGTGCCCGCGCTGCGCGGCGTCGATCTGTCCGTGGCCGCGGGCGAGATGCTGGCGATCATGGGCGCGTCCGGCTCGGGCAAGTCGACTCTCATGAACATCCTCGGCTGTCTCGACATGCCGACCTCCGGCCAGTATCACCTCGACGGCGTGCACGTGAACCAGCTCGGCCGCAACCAGCTCGCGGATCTGCGCAACCAGAAACTCGGCTTCATCTTCCAGGGCTTCAACCTGCTCGCGCGAACCTCCGCGCTGGAGAACGTGGAGCTGCCGCTGCTCTACGATCGCTCGGGCCGCCAGCACGACAGCCGCGCGCTCGCGGCGCAGGCGCTGGAACGCGTGGGCCTCGGCAATCGCCTCGACCACGTCCCCAGCGAGCTGTCGGGCGGCCAGCAGCAGCGCGTCGCGATCGCGCGTGCGCTGGTCATGCAGCCCACACTCCTGCTCGCAGACGAGCCGACCGGCAATCTGGACAGCCGCACGTCGGTCGAGATCATGGCCCTCTTCCAGGAACTGAACGACCAGGGCATCACGATTCTGGTCGTCACGCACGAATCGGACATCGCCGCCTATTGCCGGCGCACCGTGGAAGTGCGCGACGGCCTGATCCTGCGCGACGAGCCGGTCGTGCAACTCCGGCGCGCCGCGCGCGACCTCCGGACGCTCGCGGCTCCGCCGCCGGTCGGCGGACCGGCGCCCGGCGCGGCCATCGGCGAGGCAACGCGCTCGCCTCCGGCGGGGTCGCCATGAAGCGCTCGACGCTCGTGAGGATCGCCGTGCAAAGCATCCTGAAGAACAAGATGCGCACGCTTCTGACCATGCTGGGCATCGTCATCGGCGTTGCGGCCGTCATCGTCATGGTGGCCGTGGGGCAGGGCGCGCAGTCACGCATCGAGGAGCAGATCAACAACCTGGGCACGAACCTCGTGATCGTCACGCCGGGCAGCAGCCAGGCGGGCGGCGTCAGCCAGGGCGCAGGCACCTTCAATCGGCTGACCGTCGAAGATGCCGAGAAGCTCGAACGCGAAGGAACGCTGTTCGCGGCAGTGTCGCCGGTCATCGTCTCGCGCGCGCAAGTGATCGGCGGGCAGGGCAACTGGCGTACGATGATCAACGGCGTGTCGACGGAGTACTTCTGCATTCGCGATTGGCAGGCCGCCGACGGCGCGCTGTTCAGTGAGGCGGACGTGCGCGGCATGCGCAAGGTCGTGATGCTGGGGCACACGGTTGCCACGAGCCTGTTCCCGGATGGCGACGCAGTCGGCCAGCAGGTACAGATCCGCAGCGTTCCATTCAAGGTCGCGGGCGTGCTCTCGGCCAAGGGCCAGACCGCGAGCGGCGCGGATCAGGATGACGTCGTCGTGGTGCCGTACACCACCGCGCGCAGCCGGCTGAGCGGGTTCGCGCGCGTGCAGCAGATCCTGGCCAGCACCTACTCGCCGGGCGACATCGCGGCCGCGCAGGAAGAGGTGCGATCGCTGATCCGCGAATCGCACCGTCTCGGCGACGACGATGACGACGATTTCACGGTGCGCAACCAGAGCGACCTGGCTGAAGCGGCATCGGGCACGACGCGCGTCATGTCGTGGCTGTTGGCGGCCATCGCGTCGATCTCGCTGCTGGTCGGCGGCATCGGCATCATGAACATCATGCTGGTCTCGGTGACCGAGCGCACCCGCGAGATCGGCATCCGCATGGCGATCGGCGCACGCGGCTCGGACGTGCTCACGCAGTTCCTCGTGGAAAGCGTGGTCATCAGCGTGCTCGGCGGTCTCATCGGCCTGGCGCTGGGCTTCGGAGGTGCGGCACTCCTCGGCCACATCACCGGGTGGAGCACCGAGACGCCGCCTCAGGCTGTCCTCATCGCAGTGGGCTTCTCCGCGGCCGTCGGCGTGTTCTTCGGCTTCTATCCCGCGCGGCAGGCCGCCGCGCTCGACCCGATCCAGGCCTTGCGCTATGAGTGATCGTCGTCACAACACCGGCATGCGACGCGGGCGTTCGCTTCTGCTCGCGCTCGCCGCGCAGCTCGCGCTCGCCGCGCAGCTTGCGCTCGCCTGCGGCGCGCTCGGCTTCGCATCAGGCGCGCTCGCTGCCGACGCGCGCGTGATCACGTACGAAGAGGCGGTGCGCATCGGGCTCGAGCGCAACAGCGATCTGCGCCAGGCCGAGATCGCGGCGCGGGTCGGCTCGGTCGCAGTGGATCAAGCGCGCGCACGCTTCCTGCCGGACCTCTCGCTGTCCACGCGTGGCGGCAAGAGCTTCGGGAGGAGCTTCGACGAATCCGAAGGGCGCGTGATAGACACGTCGACCGACACGGCGAGTGTCGGAGTCTCGTCAAGCTTGCCGCTGTTCGAGGGTTTCGCAAACGTCGCGGGCCTGCGCGAGGCGAAGCTCAATGAGCAGGCGGTACACATGGACCTGACTCGCACGCGCGAGACCGTCGTGTTCACCGTGGCCTCGAACTTCCTGAGCCTGGTGCAACAGCAGGAGGAGCTGCGCGTGCGGCGCGAGAGCCTGGCCGCGCAGGCCGAGCTCGAGCGGCAGATTTCCAGCTACGTGGACGCGGGGGCGCGCACGATAGCCGATCTCTACCAGCAACAGGCGTCGGTCGCGGCAGCGCGCCTCGCCGTCGTGGAGGCCGAGCGCGCGGTGCAGCTCGCCGAAGTCGATCTGATCCAGACGCTGCAGCTCGATCCGGCCGGCAGCTATCAGTTCGAGCCTGTGCCTTACGATGCGGTCGCGGCGGCCAGTGACGTGCCGGGGCTCGAGGCGATGCTCGAAACCGCGTACGCCCGGCGTACCGATCTGCGCGCCGAGGAGCAGCGCACGGCCGCGACGGCCGAGGGCATTCGCATCGCGAAATCGACCCGCTGGCCGAGTGTCTCGCTGTCAACTGGCTACTCGACGAGCTACACCAGCGCGTCCGATTTCGACGTGCTCGACCAGTTCGACCAGCGCCGCGGCGGTTCCGTCTCGCTCGGCGTGAGCCTGCCGATCTTCAATCGCGGCAGCACCAGGGCCGCGGTTCGCCGCGCGGAGCTCGAAGCGGACAGCGCGCAGATCGCGCTGGAGACCGCGCGCCAGGAAGTGGGGCTCGAAGTGCGGCGCGCGTACCAGGATCTGCGAGCGGCGCGCGAACAGCTGAGCTCAGCGGATGCGCAGGTCAAGGCGGCGGATCTCGCCCTGCAGGCTGCGGAAGACCGCTACCACGCCGGCGCGGCGACGCTCGTCGAGCTGACGCAGGCGCGCGCATCGCAGGTACAGGCCGCCAGCGCGCTCGTCAGCGCGCGCTCGAACCTGCTCTTCCAGAGGACTCTGGTCGACTATTTCACTGGCGCTCTCGATCCGTCCGGGCCATCCTCGGCGGATCGCAGCGCAGGTGAACCTTGAGTGAGCGCACTTCCGGCTATTCCGCCAGTGGTGGCAAGACCCGCGACGTCTTCGTGACCGGCGCCACGGGCTACATCGGCCGCGCCCTGATTGCGCGGCTGCTCGAGCGCGGGCACCGCGTACGCGCGCTGGCGCGACGTTCCTCGACCGCGCGAGTGCCTCCCGGTGCGCAGGTTGTCGTCGGCGATGCGCTCGCGGGCGCGTCGTATGCGCAGGCGGTGGCGGAGGGCAGCACTCTGGTGCACCTCGTCGGAACGCCGAACCCCAACCCGAGCAAGGCGGCGCAGTTTCGCAGCGTCGACCTCGCATCCGCTCGCGAAGCCGTCCGCGTCGCTCGCGATCGCGACGTCGGGCACTTCGTCTACGTCAGCGTGGCGCAGCCCGCGCCGGTGATGAAGGCGTACGTCCACGCGCGCGCCGCGGCCGAGTGGACCATCGCCGAGGCCGGTCTCACGGCGACGATTCTCAGGCCCTGGTACGTGCTCGGCCCGGGACACTGGTGGCCCATCGTGCTGCTGCCCGGCTACTGGTTCGGCGAGCTGGTGCCGGGCACGCGCGAGACGGCGCGGCGACTCGGGCTGGTGACGCTGCGACAAATGGTCGCGTCCCTCGCTCGCGCCATCGAGGATCCACCGGCCAGCGGGTCCTGCATTCTCGATGTGCCCGCGATTCGCGCGAAGCGACGCTAGCGACGCGCCGATCGTGACGCGCCGATACCAACGCGTCAGGCGGCCGTCGCTTCGAACGTCGCTACGGTGCCGATGACGCGTATCTCGACCTCGGCGAAGCGCCGCTTCAGCTCTGCTTCCAGACCTGTGAACGTGTCGCGCGAGTTCGAGAAGATGCCTTTGCGGTTGTAGAGGCCCATCAGCGCCTGCGCGGTGCGGGAGCGCCGCGCACCGCCGGGAAGTGGCCCCTGCACGATGGTGGCGCCGAAGATCCGGGCGCGCGGCGCGAGCAGCGGATGCAAGTGATCGAATACCACTGATTTCTCGGCGATCGAGCCGGGCAGGCAGTGAAGCAGGTAGCAGAGTCCCGCCGACTCGAACGTGCCGAGCGCGGGCAGCGGCGCCAGGGCGTCGGCCTTCACCGCCTGCGGCGCGTAACGCCGGATTCGCCACTGCGCCGCGGCGAGGCTGTTCGCGTTCAGGTCGACCAGCGTGATCTGAGGAGCCGCGGCCGGCCACTTCGCGTGATCGAGGTAGAAACCAGTGCCGACGCCGACGTCGAGGTGGCGCGCGCGCACGTTGCGATCGTAGAGCGCGCGCAGCTCGCGCGTCGGGCAGCGCCAGAACAGGCTGTTCGACACACCCAGCACGAACCAATCGTAGACGTGCAACACGAACGGCGAGTACACGGCCTGCCCGGCGTCGATCTCTTCTCGCGTGGCCACCCCGGTCCCTCCGCGCGGATTCCATCCGCGCGATCATTCGAGGCCTCAGTTAGTGCCTGCTGCGCGGCCGGGTCAACCAACCAAAGGAGGGTCGTGAGCAGGGC
>Ga0187892_10005117_pt1 | contig 21016 bp, 21 predicted proteins | sample MA1701073metaG_FD_139345 | JGI IMG/M metagenome (GOLD analysis project Ga0187892, IMG submission 139345) | Bio-ooze microbial communities from a basaltic lava cave in the Kipuka Kanohina Cave System on the Island of Hawaii, USA - MA170107-3 metaG ... | reverse complement strand
TGCTGGCCGCAGCGCTCGTTCTCCCCGATTACCTCGATACGCCGGCGGTCCGCGCGGAAATCCAGCGCGTTCTCTCGAGAACGGTGAAGGGAGAGGTCGCGTGGGAAGAGCTGCGCATCCGGATTCTGCCTGTCCCCCACGGCGTCCTGCGCAAGGCTCGAATCGAGATACCCGCGGTAGCAAGCGTCAGCGCCGAGGAGGCGACCGCGGACCTCCGGTTGTGGCCGCTCCTGCACGGCCGGATCGAGATTGCCTCCATCACGGTGACAAGGCCGGTGATCCGGGTCAGCGTTGCCCCGGTCGCGGCCGCCGGGGAGGACAAGGCGAAGGAAAAGAAGCCGGCGGCCGATATTATCGGGCTCTACCGAAGCGCGATGGCCCCGGTTGTAGAAACGGTGCGCGACATCGCTCCCGACACCCAGGTCGAGATCGAGGATGCGGAGCTGGAGGTTCGCGTCCCCGACATGCCCCCGATGCAGTTGAGCAAGCTGCGGGTCCGCGCCCGGGCGGGAGCGCGGGCGATGGAACTCGAGGCCACGGCGGCAAGCCAGTACTGGAGCTTCGTCGCGCTTTCGGCGAAGGTCGAGCACGAAGACCTTTCGGGAAGGGTGAGCCTGAGCGGGGCGAACGTCAGGCCGCAAGCCTGGATCGAGCGGTATCTGGGGAAGGGGCCGGTAGGCGTGTCGCTGGCAGAGGTGCGCCTGCGCACGGAGGCGCGGACCGACGCCAAGACGGGGGTGGAATTCGAGTTCGATGCGAGCACCGATTCCGTCGGCATCGCGCGTGCCGGCGAGCGCCTGGATATCCCGGATGTCGGGGTACGGGGCTCGGTGCGGATCGGCGCGCAGGAATCCCTCATCGGATTGAGCGAAGTACGGATGGGCGGCATCCGGCTGACGGCAGGAGAGCTGCGCTACTCGGCGAAGGAGGGCGCCCTGTCCGGGCACTCCGGATACGATCTGGATATCGCGCGCGGGATGGAGTATGCGCGGCGCCTCGCTCCGGCAACCGCGCGGGAGGTGCTCGACTGGTTTCAGCCGATCACGGGCCGGGCGCAAGGCCGCGTGCGTCTTGCTTTTGGGCGCGCGGGCTGGAACGTCGGTGTGAATATCGACAAATCCGACGTTGGGGTACAGGTGCGCGATTTTCCCGGCCCGGTGCGGCTTGCCAGCGGCGCGGTCGAGGTCGACGGCCACAAGGTAAAGCTGGATCGTGTCGCGCTATTGCTGCCTGCCGGAAAGGTATCGATTCCCGCGCTGCAATATCTGTACAAGGACAGTTCGATTGCGGGCGATGCGAGCTTCGACCTCGACGTCGCACAGTCGCTGGTGCTTGCCCGCCGCGCACTGCCGGAGGAGAACCGCAAAGCTCTGGCCGACATCGAGACTGCAGCAGGGCGCGTCGAAGGCAGCGCGAAATTCGCGTTCGGCCGAGGGGAATGGAAGCTTGGCGTGGAGGTGTCGAAGTCGGATGCCACGCTCGGCGTGCGGCAACTGCCGGGGCCTGTCAAGGTGGCGCGCGCCTCGATAGAGGCCGGTCCCACGTCCGCGGCCGTCCGCGGCGCAGCCATCTCACTTCTGGACGCGAGCGCTGTCGCTTCCGTGACCTTTGATGATTTCAAGGCCGGTCCGAGAGCCGCGGGCTCGATCGCCGAGGGCACCGTCGGAGAAAAATTCCTGGCGTGGGTCTGGCAGCTCGCAAAGCTGCCCGAGCGCTACGAACTGGCAACCCCCATCCGGGTCACGGCGCCTCTGTTTTCCTGGAGTCCCGGCGGCGCAGTGGAGGTGCGGGCGACCACGCAATTCGATGCGGGACCCGGCGTCACCGTCGATCTCGGCTGGGCCTCGGGCGCGCTTGATATCCGGCGGGCAACGATCAAGGACGGGCGCAGTGACGCCGAGCTGGCGCTGCGCGCGAAGGGGGGCCTGCTCGAAGGCCGCTACGTCGGGACGCTTTCCAGCACGAGCGTTGCAGCCGTGCTGAAGCGCGCAAAACTGCCTCCAGGCCTGATTGCCGGAGACTTGAATTTCACAATTGACCGCGCGAATCCCCGGCGCACATCGGCCTCGGGCCATCTGAAAGGGGAGATGCTCGATCTCGCCGCGCTGATCGGACAGCCCGTGAAGATAGAACGCATTGATCTCGCGACCGATGAGGCTGCCCTGCACGTACGCGAAGCAACGGTGAGCTGGGCGGAGCAGCGCATGACGCTGCGCGGGGACCTGAGGCGAACCGAAAGCGGTCCGGTCATCGACGCGCAGCTCGATTCCCCCGGCATCAATCTGGACGCGCTTGCGCCTCGCAAGCCCAAGACTGCCGCAGAAGCGCCGCCACCCAAGCCGGCGGCGGTCGGCAAGGACGTGGCATCGCGGTTGTGGCCCCTGCCGGTAACAGGCCGGATAGCGCTGCGCGCGGATTCCGTGCAGCGCGGCCGCAACAGGATCGCGCCCGTTGCGGCGACTCTCTCGCTCGAAGAGCGCCGCGCGCATCTCGACTTGGAGCGGGCCGAGCTCTGCGGAATCTCGCTGCCGCTAACGATCGAAGCGACGCCGCTGGGCTTTTCCGCCTCCGCTCGCATTGCCGCGCAGACACAGCGGCTCGAGCAGACCGCCGCATGCCTGAGCGAAAAGGGCATTCTGATCACGGGGCGGTTCGACTTGAACGCCGAATTAAGCACGCAGGGGACAGTGGCAGAGCTCCGGAAAAACCTCAAAGGGACAGTGCGCGCGGAAATGCGCGACGGCGAGGTCAGGAAATTCGCTCTCCTTGGGAACATTCTTTCCCTGGTGAGCGTTTCGACACTGATGGAACCGGGCGGCCCGAAGCTCGACGCCAGGGGATTTCCCTATCGCGCGTTGACCCTCGCCGGGCATTTCGAGAACGGCCGCTTTCTCGTCGAGGAGGGTTCGTTTCAGAGCGACGCGGTGGGACTCGCCGCAACCGGGTGGATCGATGTTACCGATTTCTCCAGCCGCCTCACGGTGCTGGTCGCTCCGTTCAGCCGCCTGGATCAATTGGTGCGCAAAGTTCCGCTCGTTGGCTACATCATCGGCGGAACTTTCACCAGCGTGCCAGTCGGCGTGAGCGGCGATATCCGCGACCCCCTCGTCGTGCCGCTCGGTCCGAGCGCGGTCACATCGCAGATCCTGGGAATCTTCGAGCGTACGCTGAAGCTTCCCGCCAAGCTGGTCGCGCCGTTGGAGGGGAAGGAGGCTACGCCATGACTCGTTGGGCCATGGCAGGTTTCACGCAAGCGTCAGCAGCGTGGGTTCAAAGTGGTCCACGTCAAGGTCGCAATACGGGCGCGCCGGATGCTTAGGTGGCGCCGACGATGGAGCCGATGCTGGTCGGTATAATCGCTTCTCCCCGTTTCGCACCAGTCCCCCGACAGGGTTCGCTTGAGCCGAAGGAAGAAGTCGCGCAGCCGCGTGGGCGCGCCGGACACCGCAGCGCCATCGCCGGTGCCTCCGGTCGCGGCTCCGCCTTCGGGCCGGAAGTCATGGTCCTCAATCCTGGCCATAGTTGGCGCGCTCGTTCTGGTTGCCGGCGGTGCCGCCTGGTGGCTGCTTAGCGATCAGGTGTCCGCGCCATTCCCGTCGCAACTGGCTGCCGCGCATTACATTGGCGCGAAGACCTGCGCCGAATGCCATGCGCGGCAGTACGACGCCTGGAAAGGCTCGCACCACGCGCTCGCGATGCAGGTGGCCGACGACAAGTCGGTGCTCGGCAACTTCGCCAATGCAAAGTTCCGCTACGCCGGCATCACTTCCACGTTCTTCAGGCGCGATGGCAGGTTCCTCGTCAATACCGACGGCGCCGGCGGCAGGCTCGCCAACTTCGAGGTCCGCTACACCTTCGGCGTCGCGCCGCTCCAGCAGTACCTGATCGAATTGCCGGACGGAAGGCTGCAGGCGCTCTCCATCGCGTGGGACTCGCGCCCGAAGGGGGAGGGCGGCCAGCGCTGGTTTCACCTGTATCCGGGAGAGCGCATCACGCATGGCGACGAGCTGCACTGGACGAAACTCCAGCAAAACTGGAATTACATGTGCGCGGATTGCCACTCGACGAACCTCAGGAAGAACTACGACGAGGCAACGAATACCTTCAGGACGAGCTGGTCCGAGATCAACGTCGCCTGCGAGGCCTGCCACGGCCCGGGCTCGTACCACGTCGCGTGGGCGAAGAAGGAGGGCGACTGGAAGCGCTTCGATGCCGCGGGCCGGGGGTTCGCCGTCGCCTATGACGAGCGCAAGGGCGTCGTCTGGACGATGGACGCCAAGAGTGGAAACGCGACGCGCAGCCGGCCGCGCGAGACGGCAAAGGAGATCGAGTCCTGCGCCCGCTGCCACGCGCGCCGCGGGCAGATCTCGGAGGACTATGCCCCGGGCCGGCCGATCGGCGACGGCTACCGCATCTCGCTGCTCGAGGACGGCCTCTACTGGCCCGACGGGCAGATGCGCGACGAGGTCTACAACGTGGGCTCGCTCATGCAGAGCCGGATGTACGCGAAGGGCGTCACCTGCGGTGATTGCCACGACCCGCATTCGGCAAGATTGCGGTTGCCGGGCAATGCTGTCTGCGCGCAATGTCACCTGCCGGTGAAATACGATGCGCCCGGCCACCACCATCACGCGGCCGGCTCGAAAGGTGCGGCATGCGCCGCGTGCCACATGCCGACCACGACCTACATGGTGGTCGATCCCCGGCACGACCACAGCTTCCGCGTTCCACGGCCCGATCTCTCGGTCGCTCTCGGCACGCCGAACGCGTGCAACCAATGCCACACCGACAGGAATCCGCAATGGGCCGCCGCCGCGATCCAAAAATGGTATGGGCGCGTCGCGGGCGGCTACCAGAACACCGGTGAAGCCTTCAGCGCCTGGTCACGCTTCGCAGCGGACGCGCGGAGCCGGCTGGTCCGAATCGCAGACGACGCGGCGCAGTCCGCCATCGTCCGGGCAAGCGCGCTGGAGCGGCTTGCGGCCGACCCGACCCGGTTCGTCATCGAGCTTGCGGCGCGCGCGTTGAACGACCGTGACGAGCTCGTGCGGCGCTCCGCGGTCGGTGTTATCGCTGGGGCCGACCCGGGGATTCGTGCACGCTACCTGTAGCGCATGCTCGAAGATCCCGTCCGCGCGGTGCACGTCGAAGCGGCCCGCGCGCTCGCCACGGTTTCGCCCGAGCAGATTGCGCCGGAAATGCGCGCAGCGCTTCCGCGCGCACTCGATGAGTTCATCGCCGTGCTGCGCTACAACGCTGACCGTCCGGAGGCGCATCTCAATCTCGGCGCGCTCTACGCCGAGCGGGGCGAGCTCGATCGGGCCGAGGCGCAGTACCGGCAGGCACTGAAGCTTTTCCCCGGCGCGGTTTCGGCCATGGTCAATCTCGCCGACCTGTATCGGGCGCGCGGGGACGAAAGGCGGGCGGAGACGCTGCTCCGCGACGCCCTCAAGTCAAACCCGAGGGCCGCGGCCCTGCACCACGCGCTCGGGCTCGTGCTGGTCAGGCAGGGAAGGCAGAAGGACGCTCTACCCGAGCTGGCAGCCGCGGCGCGGCTTGCGCCCGATGTGCCGCGTTACGCCTTCGCTTACGGGGTCGCGCTGCACTCGCTGGGCGAGAAGGCAAAAGGGATCACCGCATTGGAGCAGGTGCACCGAAAATTCCCCGGCGATCGCGCAATTCTTCAGGCACTCGCAACCATGGAGTTCGAACGCGGGAATCAGGAAAAAGCGCTCGCCTACGCGGAACGGCTCGCCGCCATCGCGCCGGACGATCCCGAGGCGCAGGCGCTTGTGCGTCAATTGCGGCGGTGAATATGCGCTTCCCGAATGAACTATCGCGAGATATGCTTCAGGCGTGAGGGACCTGGCCCGATTACTGAACGACATGCTCGCGGCGGGGGTGATCAGCGATTACGCCCTTTTCGGCGCCGCAGCCCAGATGCGCTACACGGAGCCTGTGGCGACGCTGGATGCCGACGTCCTCGTGGCTATTCCGTCGGGAGAGCGGCTCGACGTGCTCGGCCCCATCTACGAGTTCTGCTCGCGAAAGGGATATCTGCCGGAAGGCGAGTCTATACGCGTTGGCGTGTGGCCGGTCCAGTTCGTGCCGGTGTTCAACGAGCTGACGGTCGAAGCCGTCGAACGGGCCGACACGCCTCACTTCGAGGGCGTTCCATTTCGGGTAGTGCGTGCCGACCACCTTGCGGTAATCGCTCTCAGCGTCGGACGGCCCAAGGACTTCACGCGTATCCTGGCGCTGCTCGAATCGGGCAGCGTCAGCCGGGAGGAGATCGCATCTCTTGCGCAGCGGCACGGTTTGGCGGATGCTTGGAAACGTTTTGAAGCGAGGTTCCTTGATGGATGACGTAAAAAAGCTGCTGGAACGACAGGCGTTGTGGCAGAAGGGCCGGAAGTCCCTTCCCTGGCCGGAGAAGATCCGCATTGCCGAGGGGATTCGGGAGTCGATCCTCCAGATCCGCGGCACCGGACCAGGACTAGAGCAAGACGCCGAAGTATTACGGCGGAGGCGGCGTTCCTCTTAAGCGGTATCGAGCCTGCGCGGCGCCGGATGGATTACAAGCCGGCCGTAACCTTCGCAGCGAAGTTCCCGGTTCGATTGCGAGATTCCTTCATGAAGACATGTCGATTTACGATGTCTCTCGTTCTGGCAATCCTTGCGAGCTACTTCGCGGGTGCGCCGCTGGCTGCAGCCGAGCAGGGGGCACCGCGCCCCAATATCGTCGTGATCGTGGCGGACGACCTGGGATGGAAGGACGTCGGCTATCACGGCTCCGATATCAGGACGCCGAACATCGACAGGCTGGCGAGGGAAGGGGCGCGGCTCGAGCAGTTCTACGTCCAGCCGATGTGCACGCCGACGCGGGCGGCGCTCCTGACCGGGCGCTATCCCTTCCGCTACGGCCTGCAGACGCTCGTGATACCGACCCCTTCCAAGTACGGCATGCCCACAGACGAACGGTTGCTCCCGCAGGCCCTGAAGGAGGCGGGCTACCGGACGGTCATGGTCGGCAAGTGGCACCTCGGCCACGCCGACCGCAAGTATTGGCCGCGCCAGCGCGGGTTCGACTACCACTACGGCTCCATGGTAGGCGAGGTCGATTACTTCACGCACTCGTCAGGAAGCGTGAGGGACTGGTTCCGCAACGACAAGCCGGTCAAGGAAGAGGGCTATGTGACTCAGTTGTTCGGCAAGGACGCGGTCGCGCAAATCATGGCGCAGGATCCGAAGACGCCGTTGTTCCTCTACCTGGCTTTCACCGCGCCGCACGCGCCCTACCAGGCGCCGAAGGAGTACCTCGACCGCTACAAGAATATCGTGGACCCCACGCGCCGTGCCTATGCCGCCATGGTTACCGCGATGGATGACGAGATCGGCAAGGTGATCGCCGCGCTCGAGAAGAAGAAAATGCGCGAGAACACGCTCGTCGTCTTCATGAGCGACAACGGCGGCAATCGCTCGGCGATGTTCTCGGGAGATGTCGACGTATCCAAGCTCAAGCTCCCTGCGGATAACGGCCCGTTTCGCGGCGGCAAGGGAATGCTGTACGAAGGCGGCACCCGGGTCGCCGCGCTCGCCAACTGGCCCCGCCGCATCAAGCCCGGCGAGGTGAAGGAAGTGATCCACGTTGTCGACATGTTCCCGACGCTGGCCGCGCTCGCCGGCGCGAGCGCCAGAAAGGAAAAACCGCTCGACGGGCTCAACATCTGGGCGACCCTCAGCGAAGGCAAGCGTTCGCCGCGCACCGAGGTCGTCTACAACATCGAGCCGTTTCGCGGCGGCCTGCGGCAGGGCGACTGGAAGCTCGTCTGGCGCACTCCGCTGCCATCCGCTCTGGAACTCTTCAACATCGCGCAGGACCCGTACGAGAAGACGAACCTGGCGGACAAGAACCCGCAAAAGGTAGCGGAGCTGCAGAAGCGGATCGAGGATTTGGCGAAGCAGAGCGCCAAATCGCTGTTCCTGGTGGACGCATTCCAGGCGGTCAAGGGCGCGGCGCACGGGGCGCCCGCGCTGCCCACCGACGCCGCGTTCTTCGAGCAGGGCGATTGAGGGGCAGGCGCATCAAGTTTCCCGGGCTCCAACTGACGATCACCGATGCGCTGGTCCGCGTGCAGCTGCTGGATGGCCGGAGCTAGTCGAGCATCGTGCGTCCGTCGCAGCCGTGGAGGAAGATCGCGCAGTCGTCCAGCGGGTGGGAAGTGGCGGGCGGCTACCTGCAACTGGGCGTCGAGCATATCCTGGGCGGCGTCGATCATTTGACGTCCAGAACGGTGTCCGCCTTGCTCAACCCTCGATGCTGTGGAGCTTCTGCACTACAGCGGCCAGCACTGCCGTGGACCAGCCGAACATCAGCATCCCGGTGATCGCTTCGAAGCCGCCGAGGCCTTGCCATCGGCCGGGCAGCTCGATGCCGGTTGCGCCCAGCGTAGTGTAATAGTTGACGGAATAGGAAATTGCTTCCTTCAAATTCGCCACCATGCCGGAAGCGAAGTAGAAAAACGCCCAGGCGAAAACCTCGACGAAGTGGGTCGCCAGCATGATGGCAGCGATCGCAATCAGGACGAGGACGTGGGGCCCGGCGCGCGAGCTGCCTTACGGCGCGCGGGTCGAATCGGTGGACGAGGCGCTGCGCGCGGTGGACTGGAAAACGCTTATTTTTCTCGGTGCGATCCTGTGCCTGATGCAGGGATTCACCAAGACCGGCCTGCTGCAGGGCCTGTCGCTGAAGCTCTACGGCTGGTTCGGAACCGACTTCACGCTGGTTGCGCTCGCGATACTCGCAGGGGTAGGCATCCTGTCGAGCGTGCTCGCCAACATTCCGGTGGTGGCGGCCTCGGTCGTCATGACCAAGGGCTATCTGGTCGCGGCGGAGGCAGTTCCCGAGCTGGCGCTCTCGGGGGAATTCACCGACTGGCCTGCCAACGTGCTGCCGGTGTTCGTCGCGATGATGTTCGCCGGGACCCTCGGCGGCAACGCGACCATGATCGGAGCTTCGGCCAATATCGTGAGCGTCGGCATCTGCGCCCGTGAGGGCCAGCGCGTGACGTTCGCGCGCTTCCTGCGCTACGGGCTGCCGATCACGGTCACGCAGCTCGCGGTCGGGGCGCTCTACGTGCTCGTCCTGGTCTGGCTGGCGTCCTGGGGACCCGTGAAAGGTGGATAATGCGGGACACTGAAAGGATCGCTCATGATCAGGACATTCGTTGCGTTTGCGTCGTTGGCCGTGGTGTGCCCCGCGTTGGCGCTCAACATGAACGGCTTCAAGGACGCGCCGCTCACGCGGTTGACGGGTGATGAGCTGAAGGCGTTCCGCGCTGCCGTGATGAAGGTGCTGGACCAGGTTCCGGAGGGGAAGACGGTGGAGTGGAAGGCGCCCAAAACCCCCTTCGTCAGCAAGATCACGCCGACCAGGAGCTTTACCGACGGCAAGCAGCAGTGCCGCCAGGCCACCGTCGAGTCCGACGCCCGCGATCTTTTCCAGCGCGGCGTCTATACCTTCTGCAAGCAGGCGAACGGCGAGTGGCAGTTCAGGATCCCGACGTCGAAGTCGAAAGCCAAGTGACGGCGATTTTCGATTGCACTGCTGCGGACACCGGCAGAAAGTGCTCCTTCCCCCCTTGCGGGGGAAGGCGGGGATGGGGGGACGAGTGAGCGACGCGTCTGACCCCCCACCTCAATCCTCCCCCGCAAGGGGGGAGGAAGCCGGTTTGCAACTTGCTACGCGCTATCCCGCGACAACGAAGGGCCTTGTATGAGAAATCGGACGTTGCTTTCTTTTGCCTTGACATTCGTACTGGCGGTTCCGGCGGCGGCGCAAACGGGGACGCTCGAAAAAATCCGCAAGCAGGGCGCCATCACCATGGGCTATCTCGACGGCAGCGCGCCGTTCTCCTTCCGGGATGCGAACGGACAGCCGCAGGGTTACTCGGTGGAGCTGTGCCGGGCGATTGCGAGCGGCATCCGCGCGCAGTTGAAGCTTGCGAGCCTCGAAACGCGCTGGGAGCCCCTGACGATACAGAACCGGCTCGAGGCGGTGAAGAGCGGGCGCGTGGACATCGAGTGCAGCACCACGACCTGGACGCTCGGGCGGCAGGCGGACGTGGATTTCAGCCTGATCACCTTCGTGGACGGCAGCAGCATCCTGACCCGGGTCGAAACGCAAGGGGGACGCCTGTCGGACTTCGCCGGCAAGCGCATCGCTGTCATCACCGGCACCACCACCGAGAAGGTGCTGAAGGAGACGCTTGCGCGGCGCGCGATCAAGGCCGGCGTGGCCACCGTCAAGACGCGCGAGGAGGGCCTGCGCCTGCTCGACAAGGGCAAGGTGGAGGGCTTCGCCTCCGACCGCATGGTGCTGATCGGCGTCGTGCTGACGAGCAAGGTGCAGGGCGCGTTCAAGCTGCTCGAGGAGGATTTTTCCGTCGAGCCCTACGCGCTCGCGCTGCGGCGCGGAGACCACGAGTTCCGCCTCGCCGTGAACCGTGTGCTCGCGCGCCTCTACCGCACCGGCGAGATCCAGAAGATCTACGAGCAGTGGCTCGGCCGGCTGGGTCCTCCGAGCGTGCTGCTGTCGGCGGCGTATTTCATCCAGGGGCTCTCCGAGTAGCGATGGCGCTCCCGCGCACACGGCGAGGGAGACGGCGCATGCGCGCCGGCCCCCTGGGGGTGGCGCTGGCGTGCCTTGCCGTGGCGGCGCACGGGCAGGCCATCAAGATCCCCGACTTCAGGGAGCCGCCGCGCGCCACGCTCGCGCCCGGCGAGCCGTGCGAAGCGTGCGGAACCATCCGCTCGATCCGGGAGGTGCGGGTGCAGCGGCCGGTCACCGTGCCGCGGGTATTCCAGAACGATCCGATCGATCAGGGGCTGGCCTCGCCCGTGATCGTCGGCGCGGTGGTCGCACTTCCGCTCGGCCGCGGCACGGAAAAGCCGTTCGTCGGCGGAGTGGGCACGCCCGAGATGCGCGAGCGCTTCAGCGAGACGATGTACGACGTCACCGTTCAGTTCGACAACGGAGGCTATTCGATGGTGCAGCGCGCGGACGGCGCGAGCTTTCGCGTCGGCGATCGCGTGCGGCTGCGGGGCATCGAGCTCGAGTTGCTTGCGCCGTCGACGCCGTAGCGACGGACGGCCGACGAGGGACGGAGGATGCGCCGTTCCCGCAGGTCCTAGAAGTCGGTCGACAGGCTCACGGATCCGAACGATTCCGGATCCCCCCCGCGGAATTGCCTGGTCCGGAACGCCTGGGCGTAGGCGAGACGATAGCGACCCAGCGTAATGGCGATTCCCACCCGGGCCTCCCCGACATAGGGGTACTTATTGACGCTCTGGCTGTCGGTGAAGGTATTGCCGTCGAGAAAGATATTGCGCGCGACCGCCCGGCCCTCGGCGCCGAGGAACAGGTGCCAGCGCCCGTCCGGCGCGGTCTTGTAGTAGTCCGAGCCGGGAGGGCCGGGACGCAATGTGCGCGGCCCCAGGGCCGCCGGAAGATTCGGCCCGAAGCGCAGCGTGGCACCGGCGGCGGCGTAGGTGTAGACGTTGCCCAGCGCCGCTCCGACGTGCGGTGAGAGGTCGATGCGGTAGCCGCTTCCCGCCGCGCCGATCCTGTTCTCGTACCATCCGATCCAGGCGCGGTCGTAAAAGAGATTGACGGTGGGCTCGTTCTTCAGCTGATTGTCCCATCCGTTCGCCTCGTCGGAATTGAAGATCTTGTGCGCCGCCTTCTGCGTCTGCTCTCCCAGCGCGGCGGGTCCGACGACGCCGACCTGCAGCTCGAAGCTCGAACGGATGCGCGGTCCGTGCACGCGGGGCAGCTCCGACTCGATTGCGATGCCCACGTAGAGGTAGCCGGCGTAGGGCTGATCGGTCAGGATCGGCTGGCTCACGGAGATGTCGCGCGGCGTGTAGAGCTGCTGGCCCAGAGAATACGCATAGCGCATGGGCCCCCCCATGAGGGGCAGCGCGCGGCCAATCGACTCCAGCGGGTGCGATGGCCCCAGGGGAGCCGCGTAGGCAATGCGGAAGCCGGAAGTGTAGTTCTGGTCCGATCCCGCGAAGAAGTCGTTCTCGATCTGCAGCGTAAGCACGCCCGGCGGCGGCCCCGGCTCCGTCGCCACTGCGGGGACAGAGCCCGCCGCGATCAGCGCGAGCAGCGCCGTCGCTGCCGCCGTTCGCATCCTCCCCGCTTTGGTCATGCCTTGTTCTTCTTCAAAACTTCTTTCAAGCGCGCCGCGATCTAGGCGGCGACGATGAGGCTCGTCAGTCGCTGCGGATCGTCGCGCAGTTGCGCGCACGTCCCCGAGTAGGAAATCCTCCCGCGGTTCAGCACCAGCGCGTCCTGCGTCACCGAGAGCGCGAGCTTCGCGTGCTGCTCCACGAGCACGACCGTGAGCGATTCCTCGCGGATCAGGCGCGCGAGCGCCCTCAGCAGGGATTCCACGATGATCGGCGCCAGCCCTTCGAGCGGCTCGTCCATCAGCAGGAGCGTGGGATTGCCCATGAGCGCGCGGCCGATGGCGAGCATCTGCTGCTCGCCGCCCGAGATCTGGTTGCCCATGTGGGAGCGCCGCTGCTCGATCCCGGGAAAGAGCTCGTAAACGCGCTCGAGCGTCCAGCGGCCCGGCCGCGCGGCGACCGTCAGGTTCTCCTCGACCGTCAGCGACGGAAAGATCTCGCGCTCCTGCGGCACGTAGCCGATGCCGAGCCGCACCCGCTCGTAGGCCGGCAGCCCCGCGATCGGCCGGCCCTGGTACTCCATCGTCCCGGAATGAAAGGTGGTGTGGCCGATTACGGTCGAGAGCAGCGTCGTCTTGCCCACCCCGTTGCGGCCGAGCACCGCGACCGAGCCGCGCTCCGGCACGCTGAACGAGATGTCCTCCAATACCACGGTTTCGCCGTAACCGGCGCGCACGCCGGCAAGCCTGAGGCCCTCAGGCATGATGCTGCTCCCCGAGATAGACCTCGTGCACGCGGCGGTCGCCGGAAATCTCCGCCGGCGTCCCCTCCACCAGGACCTCGCCCTGCACCAGCACCGTGATGCGCCGGGCGAAGCGGAACACGAGATCCATGTCGTGCTCGATGATGAGTATGGCGATCTCCGCGGGCAGCGCGTCGAGCACCTGCAGGATGCGCTCCGATTCGACCGAGGGCACGCCCGCTGCCGGCTCGTCGAGGAGCAGCACCCGGGGCTTGAGGCCCAACGCGATGGCGATCTCCACCAGGCGCTGCTTGCCGTAGGGGAGATCGAGCACGCGGCTCGCGGCGTCGTCGGCGAGTCCCAGCGTCGCGAGAAGCGCCATCGCTTCGTCGCGGATATCGTGGTGCGAGCTTGCCGCGCGCCACCCGCGGCCGGCGACCCCCTCGCGCTCCGCAATGCCGAGGGCGACGTTGTCGAGGACGGAGAGGCTGCGGAAGAGAGTGTTGATCTGGAAAGTGCGGCCGAGCCCGCGCTGCACGCGCGCGGCCTGCCGGGCCTCGGTGATGTCGTCGCCGCCGAGGAGGATCCGCCCCGAGGAGGGCGCGAGCCTGCCGGTCAGCATGTTGACGAAGGTGGTCTTGCCCGCGCCGTTGGGTCCGATCAGCGCGTGGCGCGCACCGGGTTCCAGGCGGAAGTCGATGTTCTCGGCCACCGTGAGCGCCCCGAAGCGCTTGCACAGCTGCCGGGTCTCGAGGACGGCGCTCACGGACGGGCTCCGCGCAATTTCGCCACGATCGCGTCGGCGATGCCGAGCAGCCCGCCGCGGGCGAAGAGCACCACCGCCACCAGCAGCAGCCCGATGCCGAAATACCAGTACTCGGGAAACTGCTTGGCGAGCTGGTCCTGCGCGATCATGTAGACGAGGGGGCCGACGAATGCTCCGTAGATGCGGCCTACGCCGCCGAGAACGAGCATCACCAGCAACTCGCCCGCGAACTCGAAGGAGAGCACGTTGAGACCGACGAACTGGTTGGTCTGCATGAGCAGCGCCCCGGCGCAGCCGGCGATCGTCCCCGATATCGTGTAGACCGCCACCAGGCGCGCGTACGCCGGCGCGCCGATCGCGTGCATGCGGACGACGTTTTCGCGGATCCCGACGAGCGAGGCCCCGAACGGCGAGTAGATCAGCCGGCGCACGATCCACCAGCCGATGAACAGCGCCAGGAGGCAGTACAGGTACGCGGTCTTGCCGAACATGTCGAAGCGGAACAGGCCCAGTATCGGGTCGACCTTGATGCCCGACAGGCCGTCGGCGCCGCCGGTGAGATTCGTCGCCTTGTTCGCGATTTCGAGCAGGATCGTGGTGATCGCAAGCGTGAGCATGAGGAGCGTCAGGCCCCGGGTGCGCAGGATGACTGCCCCGGTGGCGACGCCGAGCACGGCCGCCGCAGCTCCGGCGGCGGCCATCTGCAGGAGCGGATCGGTGACGCCGGCTTTTGCGCCGAGTATGCCGGCGACGTAGGCGCCGAGCCCGAAGAACGCCGTGTGCCCGAGCGTGATGATGCCCGCGTAGCCCAGAATGAGATCGAGCGACAGCGCGAACAGGATGTAGACCAGGATGCGCGCCCCGAGCGGCACGTACTCGGGCAGCGCGAAGAACACGATGATGGCGGCCGCGAACGGCAGCCACTCGAGCCACCCGATGCGGGCCCCGGCGCGGTAGCTCGCCTGGCGGATCATACGGCCGCCTCCGACAAGTACGCGCAATATCGGTCGCCACGGTGTCGGCGGCACGGGCAGCTCGCCTTGGTCGCATCCCCGCAGAATCGCGGGGCCCCTGCTCCCTGGCTCATACCCGTCTCCCGAACAGGCCCATCGGCCGCCACAACAGCACCGCGATCGTCGCAGCGTAGATGAAGAACGCGCCGAACTGCGGCACCCAGTACTTGCAGGCGGTGTCGGCGACGCCGATGAGGAGCGCGGCAATGAAGGGCCCGCGCAGCGACCCCAGGCCGCCGACCGAGACCACGATCAGGAAGTACACCAGGTGCTCGAAGGGGTAGATCGGCTGCACGGTGAGGATCTCCGCGCCGAGCGCGCCCCCGAGCCCCGCGAGCCCGCTCCCGAGGGCGAAGGTGAGCGTGAACAGCCGCCGGGTATTGATGCCGATCGCGCGCGCCATCGGGCCGTTGTCCACCGCCGCGCGCACCATCGCGCCCCAGCGCGTGCGCTCCACACCGAACCACAGGGCCCCGACCATGACGGCGCTGAAGGCGATGAGGAACACGCGGAACGCGGGAAAGTCGCGACCGAGCAGGCTGAACTGGCCCTTCAGGTAATCGGGCAGGTTGACGAGCAGCTGCATGGTCCCGAACAGCAGCCGCGCGGTTGCGACGGCGATGAAGATGAGGCCGATGGTGAACAGGACCTGGGCGAGCTCGCCCGCGGTATAGAGGCGGGAGTAGAGCAGGCGCTCGAGTACCACGCTGCCGGCGCCGACCAGCACGAACGCAAGGCCGAGCGCGATCGGATACGGCACGCCGAAGCGGTCGAGCGCGGTGATCAGGATGTAGCCTCCCGCCATCGCGAACACGCCGTGGGCGAGATTGACGAATCCCATCAGGCCCATCGTCACCGACAGGCCGACCGAGATCACGTAGAGGATCATGCCGTAGGCGGCGCCGTGGAAGGCGACGCTCACGAGCGCGGAGAGGAACGCTTCCAGACCTACCCCCCACCTCAATCCTCCCCCGCAAGGGGGGAGGAGGCCGATCAGCGGCTGTTACTTCTTCAGTTCCTTCCAGGGATCCTTCACCTGCTCGAAGGTCTCGAACTCGACGTTGGCCAGCACGCCGCCGACCTTCTTCACCTCGCGCATGTACTCGTTCTGGATGATGTCGCGGGTCTCGGGGTCGATCGCGATCGGCCCGCGCGGGCTGTTCGGGTTCTTGTATTTCTTGACGAGTGCCATGGTGCGGTCCGGGTTGACCTTACCTTTTTGCTCGCGGATGACGTAGTAGATCGCGTCCATCGCGTCCCACTGGCCCACCGACATGAAGCTCGGCCAGGACTTTTCTCCGTACTCCTTTTTCCACGCGGCGATGAACGCCTTGTTGGCGGGGCGGGTGGCGGCGGCCGAGTAGTGGTGCATGGTGATCACGCCGAGCGGCACATCGCCCATGTTGGGCAGCTCCTCGTCGGTAGTGATGTCGCCCGGGCCGATGAACTTGATGCCCGCCTTGTCGAGGCCGAGGTCGCCGTAGGCCTTCATGATCTGGGTCGCCTGGCGGCCCGCCGGGGTGAACGCCATCAGCACGTCGGGCTTGGCGTCCTTCACCCGCTGCATGAAGGGGACGAAGTCCGGGTTGGCGAGCGGGATGCGCACCTTGCCGATGATCTTGCCGCCGCCTTCCGTGAATCCTCTTTCGAATGCCGCCTCGCTGTCGTGGCCGGGAGCAAAATCGCTGACCGCGATATAGGCGTTCTTGAATCGTCTCGAGGCCCAGGCGCCGAGCGGATAGGACGATTGCCAAAGGGTGAACGAGAAGCGCGCGATATAGGGCGAGCGCTCTGTGATCACCGAGGTGCCGGCGTTGCCGATGAAAAACGGCACCTTCGCTTCCTGGGTGAGCGGAGCAATCGCGAGCGCGTTGGGGGTGAACACGACCCCGGTGATGAACTGGACCTTGTCGCGGACGATCAGCTCCTGCGCGAGCTGCTTCGCCTTGTCGGGGTTCGGGCCGCCGTCGTCGCGGATGATGAGCTCGATCTTCACTCCCGGGGGCAGCTTGTCGGCGTTCTGCTTCATGTAGAGCTTCATCCCCTTGTCCATCAGGTCGCCGAGCGTCGCGAACGGCCCGGAGTAGGAATTGATCACTCCGACCTTGATCGTTTGCGCCGGCGCCGCCGCCGCGAGCAACAAGGCTGTTCCGGCCGCCAGGATGCCTAAGAGACGCTTGATTCGCATTTGCTCCTCCCGAGTTTCCCGTCCCGAGTTAACTGGATGATTCGCGTGCACCTGCAACAGTTTATCGCGAACTTTCATTCCTGTGTGTCCCGGGCGTTCCGGGGTCGCGGCGCATCAGCCGGCAGCGCGCACCGCCACTTCCATGCGACCGATCCCCTGGATCTCGGCGAGCAGACGGTCGCCGGGCCGCACCGGGCCAACGCCCTCGGGCGTGCCCGTCAGCAAGACGTCTCCCGGGTGCACGGTATAGAAGGCGGTCGCGAACTCGATCAGCTCGGGGATGCCCAGTATCAGGTCGCGCGTGTTGGCCTGCTGGCGCAGCTCGCCGTTCACCGCAAGCCGCAGGTCCAGCGCGGAGGGGTTGCCCGCCGCATCGGCGGTCACGAACCAGGGACCGAGGACGGTGAAGCTGTCCACGGACTTGCGGAGGCTCCGTTCTTCCGGCCCCCGCACCGTCATGTCGAGCCCGATGCAATAGCCCGCGATGTGCTCGAGCGCCCAGGCGCGCGGGATGTCCCGGCCGGCCTTGCCGATGACCGCCGCGAGTTCGATCTCGTGGTCGTTGCGCCGGTCGAGGTGCCGCAACGCGATCCCCTCACCCGGACCCACGAGCGAGCTGGTTGCCTTCAGGAACAGCCCGGCTTTCTGGATCTCGGCGACCTGCTTCTGGTGGTGGATCGCCGGGTCTCCCCGCGCTTCCTCGAGGTGCTTCCGGTAATTCACCGGCGCGGCGAGGATCTTCCCCGGGTTGGCGATCGGCGCGAGGAGCTTTATGCCCGAGAGCGGCCGGCGGGGCGCGGCAGCGGCAATCGCTGCGACGCGCGCGCGGACCGCGGGCAGGTTCGCGATGAGCGGATCGAATCGCGGCAGGGGCCAGGCGTAGCGCGGAAGGACGTCGAGCGCGGCGGTGACGTCGCGCACGTCATCGCCCTCGACGAGTCCGAGGCGGTCGCTGTCAAAGCGGCACAGTCTCATTGCCGTCGAAGTCCTCCCCCCTTGCGGGGGAGGATTGAGGTGGGGGGTCGATTGCGCAGCACCGAATCGAAAATGGCTTGCACCACGACGTTGGTATTGACTAAGACATCGTTGTTCCAGAATCGCAATACACGATACCCTTGCGCCTCGAGCCAACGCGTACGTTTATCGTCGTCGTGAAGTTGCTCCGCATGCTGGCCACCGTCCACCTCGACTACCACGCGGTACTCGAAACAGACGAAGTCCACGATGAAAGGGCCAATCGGCTGTTGGCGCCGGAATTTCACGCCTGCGATTTGCCGGTGCTTGAGCTTCTGCCAGAGGCGCTGTTCTGCGTCCGTGAGGCTGTTGCGAAGTTCTCTCGCTCGCTTGGTATTCATCCCCCCATCCTAGCCTTCCCCCGCAAGGGGGGAAGGGACGTCTTGAATGCTGGCGTGCACCTGCCTTTCTTTGCGCCGTTGCGTCGAGGTATTGGAAAGGCGCGGGGGCGCCTTGCGGGGCGATGAATGATACACTCAAAACAAAAACCAGGAGGGGCCATGCGTGTCATTCTCTGTCTTGGTGCCGTGCTCCTTGCCGTCGCCGGCGCAACCCTCGCGCAGGATTTTCCCCGGCGGCCGATCCGGTTCGTGGTGCCGCTGCCGCCGGGCGGCTCCCCGGACCTGACGGCGCGCACCATTGCGAGCGGCTTGTCGGGGCCGTGGGGGCAGCAGATCGTGGTGGACAACCGCCCCGGCGCGCACCATAACCTCGCCGCGGAGATCGTCGCCAGGAGCACGCCCGACGGCTACACCTGGCTGCTGACGACCGACAATATCCTGACGGTCAATCCGCACGTCGAAAAGGTTCCGTTCGACCCCTTCAAGGACTTCACCCCGGTCACGCAGCACGCGCGCATCCTTTTTCTGCTGGTGGTCCATCCCTCCGTCGCGGCAAAGTCGGTCCAGGAGCTGGTGGCGCTCGCGAAGTCGAAGCCGGGGGCGCTCAATTTCGGGTCTTCCGGAAACGGCAGCCCGCAGCATCTGGGCACTGCGATGCTCCAGCATTACGCGGGCATCCAGATGCTGCATGTTCCCTACAAGGGCGCGGCGCCGGCGATCAACGATCTCCTGCCGGGACGCATCCAGGTCTGGATCGGCGCCGCCAATTCGCTGTTGCCGCACATCCGGGACAACCGCGTGCGCCTCCTCGCGGCCGCGAGCTCGAAGCGCTCCCCGTTGCTGCCCGACACGCCGACGATCGCCGAATCCGGCTACCCCGGCTACGCGCTCGACATCTGGCTCGGAGTGACGATGCCCGCGAAGGTACCCGCGCCGATCGTGGCCAAGGTGAGCGGGGGCATCGCGCAGGTGCTGAACGTTCCGGAGGTCAAGGCGAAGCTCGGTCCGCAGGGCGTCGACATCGTGACGAGCTCGCCGCAGGCGCTGGCGCAGCTGATCCGCGAGGACTACGCGCGCTGGGGCAAGATCATCAAGGCGGCGGGCATCAAGGGCGACTGAATTCACGGAAATGACAGAAGACCCATAACACTTCGAGGAGAAAACAACATGCATCGAAACCTGACGCTGATCATCGCGGGCATTGCATTGCTCGCGGCCGGATTCGCCCACGGCCAGGCTTATCCCGCGCGGCCGGTCCGGGTCATCATCCCGTTCCCGCCGGGCGGCAACGTGGACGTCTTCGGCCGGGTGCTGTGGCCGCAGGTGGAGAAAGAGCTCGGGCAGTCCGTCGTGATCGACAACCGCGGCGGCGCGAACGGCATACTGGGCTCGCACATCGTCGCGAACGCGACCCCCGACGGCTACACCTTCCTCCACGTGTCGTTTTCCTTCGCGGTCAACCCGTCCATCGTCAAGAAGATGCCGTTCGACGTGGTGAAGGACTTCGCGCCGGTCACCGACGTCGCGCTCGGCACCGGCTACCTTATGGTGTCCCACCCGGCATTTCCGCCGAAGACCGTGAAGGAGCTCGTCGCGCTCGCGAAGCAGAAGCCGGGAGAAGTCCGCTACAGCTCCGCGGGAGTGGCGAACGGGCAGCATCTCGCGGGCGAGCTTTTTGCCACGAAGGCGGGCATCGTGATGTTGCACGTTCCGTATAAGGGCGGCGGGCCCGCCGTCACCGCAGTAGTCGGGGGCGAGGTTCAGTTGCACTTCCCGGCACCGGCGGTCGGGATTCAGCACGTCAAGGCCGGCCGGTTGCGGGGGCTCGCCTTCACGGGAAGCAAACGGCTCACCGCGCTGCCGGAGGTGCCCACCGTGGCGGAGACGATCCCCGGATTCATTGCCGACGCCGGCTGGCACGGCGTGTTCGCGCCCGCGAAGACCCCGCCCGCCGTCGTGAAGAAGGTGCAGGAAGCGATCCGCAAGGCGTTGCAGGTGCCTCACGTCCGCGATCATTTCCTGAACAACGGTTATGAGCCCCAGGGCCACACGCCCGCCGAGTGGGCGAAGCTGTTCCAGGCGGATCTCAAGCGCTACGCGGAAATCGCGCGCATCGCGAAGATCGAACCCCAATGAACCGGTGACCGGCAGCTTCCGGGAGGAGAGACGGATCATGCAAAGGAGCGTGGTGCATTCGAACAAGGTCCCGCCGGCGCGGGTACCGCTCTCGCAGGGAATCAAGGTGGGAGACTGGGTGTTCGCCTCGGGCCAGCTCGGAATGGATCCGGTTACCGGGCGGCTCGCGGAGGGGGGAATCCGGGCCGAGACGCGGCAGGTGTGCGAGAACCTGAGGGCCGTGCTGGAGGCGGCGGGCTCCTCGCTCGACAAGGTCGTGAAGGTCACGATCTACATGGCCGATCTCGGAGAGCTGATGGCGATGAACGAGGTCTTCAGCGACTACTTCGCGGTCGATCCTCCCGCGCGCACGACCTTTCAGGCCGCGGGACTCGTCGCGGGCGCGCGCGTGGAGATCGAGGCCATCGCGATCGTCTGAATTGCCGCGATGGATTCCCTCCCCCTCGACGGGGGAGGGTTAGGGTGGGGGTGCGAGCGACGATTTCACCCCCATCCCATCTATCTGGGCTCCCCCGTTTTGGCAAGCCCTGAACCACCCTGGCACACGGATACGGATGCGTGACTATCTACGGTCTGTGTTTCGGGGAAGCGAATTCCCCAGACCCGAATGGATTCCGCTCG
>Ga0187892_10005116_pt1 | contig 21017 bp, 19 predicted proteins | sample MA1701073metaG_FD_139345 | JGI IMG/M metagenome (GOLD analysis project Ga0187892, IMG submission 139345) | Bio-ooze microbial communities from a basaltic lava cave in the Kipuka Kanohina Cave System on the Island of Hawaii, USA - MA170107-3 metaG ... | reverse complement strand
GCGTTGAGCACCGTCGCCGCCGCCGGCAACTCCGTGTAGGTGTCGTCGACATGAAAGGTCTCGAACAGGCCGGGGCGGCGTTCGTCGAGACCTCCGAACGAGACGCCACTTAGTTGTGTGCGCATCTCGTCGGTCAACACGAAGCCGGCGTCGATGACCTGCATGTCCGTGTCGTAGCGCAGCTCGGAGCCGTCACGGGTCCGCCCGACGGGATCCTTGATCGGCCCGAACATCCGCGCCACCTGGCGAAACGTCGTGTCTTCCAGTGCCTCGTCGAAGCGCAAGCAAACGACGCCGTGCTCTGCCAGAGTTTGGCGCAAAACATCGCAAGCGGAAGAATCAGCCGCGTCGCGGGCCGGTACGACGCCGACGATCTCAGACGCACCGAAACCGCTCGACGCAGTACGTACTTCGAGCGGTCGCACGGCCGAGATCACCGGATGACTTGCAGGTCGAGGCAGGTCATTCGCCCATCGCCAGGAGCCGGGCGCCCCGGTCGGTGAGCCAGTACTCGCCGTTGCGGCCCAGGCGAGCCAGAATACCCTTGCGGATCAACGAATCGACCACTGCCGCCTTTGCGCGCTCGTAGCGGGAACCTGCCTGCGCAAATCGTAGAGTCGGAGGACCGCCGCTGCGGAAGCGGTTGAGCACAGCGCGTTCTTGGAAAGTGAGCTCCATGCCGAGCACCCGCGCTTCCGTTCTCGCAAACACCGCCCCGCACCACCGTGGAAGGAGCCGATTCATAACAAGAAGCGGGAAGCCAAATCAATATGGGCGAACTGCGGCGTAGTGGGTCATCGATTATCGCGAGTGGGCGCGGCTAGGTTGCCGTGGCCGTCGGAGTCGGCGGCGGTGTCGGCGTCGGGCGCGGCGTGCAAGCGGATGTGTTGAACGTGCAATCGCTGTTGCAACTCAGCGTTCCGCCTTGGAAACCCAAGCTGCTGCAGGTGCGATTGATCGCTCGGCCATCGCACATTTCGATATTGTTGGGGCCTTGGCTGTCGAGAAACTCGTCGCCACACACGTTGAACTGGCACGTCGCCAGGCAATCGTCCACGTCCGAGAGGTTGCCGTCATCACACGCCTCGTGGTCGTCGATGACCGAGTTGCCGCACAAGCGAAAGACATTGGGCCCGTCGTCGCTGCTGATGCAGCCGCTCGCCGTCAAGATCAATACGATGCTAGCTACCAGCGTCGCCCAAGCCCTCGACCGATACATTCAACACCCCGGTCCTTCCGCCGCAACCGCTCGGCGTGCGTCTCCAAGCGAGATTCTCAAGGCACAGCAACCTGGACAACGCACTCGACGTTTTCGATCGGCAAGCCAGACTGATCCGATGCCAACGGCACGTCGCACACGAAATCCGAAGGTACCGGCACGCGGCTGCCCGGCTCACAGTCGAACTGGACCGTCTCAAACCCGCCGATGGGGAGTGGAATCCCGCTTGCGAGATAGACCGTCCGTATTCGGTCGTCGGCGCCGTTCGAGTCGGTATCGATGTCGACAACCGCCGCTGCACCAAAAGCGTTGGTGATATCCGTGACGCGTTCGATGACCGAGGGGTCTTCACCGGTACCGGGAATGCTGAGGAGGGCCGGGGAATAGTCGAGATTCAGTTCGAGGCCGGCGATCGGGACGGTGGCATTGGGGTCAAAATCCAGCGAAACGGTTACGGTTGCAGTGGTTTGGCAACCTGCTGGCGGCGGACAACCGTTGAGTGCGTTGTTCGTGGCGCTGACGATCTCGTCCACCGTAATCTGGCCGTCGTTGTTCGCATCACCGCGCCGGCAATCGTCGACCTGACTCTGGCCGAGCGCGATGTTCACCATGGTGATGATCTCGTCAACCGTAACAGCGCCACCACCATCGCAGTCTCCGACGCAGGTCTGTGCCGCGGCCGGCGGCACCAAGCTACTCCACGGCGTGAAAACAGCGGCGAGGACCAAGGCAAGCACCGGCGTGGTGAAACGAAACAGGGTCTCGAGGAATTTCATTCAGTTCTCCTTGGGATGCGCGTCGCTTCCTTTACCGGGGCTCGGAGCCACTCGCTTCACGGTACGACGACCGAGCAGGTGACATTGTTGGTGATGTCCGCCGACGATGTGTTGATCGCCTCCTGGACAGTGCAGGTGAAGTTTGCCGGAGTGACCAGCGGGGCCCCGGCGCAGCGGTCAAAGTTGACGACGAAGATGCGCTGATTATTGGTAAGCTGGAAGCTTCCCGACGAGAGAGCAGCGAACAGCGCATAGTTGAGGTCGACGATCGTCGGGGTGAATCCGACGGGCCGGTTGGTGACGCGCATCTGGACGTTGGCGTCACTACCGGTACCGGTGATGAAGACGGTGCCGTCAGGATAGTCGAGCAGAAGCTGGATGGACCTGAGATTCTGCGGCGTCTGGACGTGTACATTGACCGGCGTGGTTGAACCCGCCGAACCGCAGTTGTTGATGATGCATGTGGGCGGACAGGCGTCGCCGGTCATGGTGTTGCCGTCGTCACAGGTTTCACCGGGCTCGACCTGGTTGTTGCCGCAAACAGCGGTTCCCTGCGTTGCGGTCGCCGTCGGCTCCGCCGCGGTCGCCGTGAACGTCGCCTCCGGCGTGTCGGTGGGCATAGGCGTGGCCGTATCGGTCGATGGTGGCGTGTCCGTCGGTTGGGGCGTGGCCGTAACCGTCGGCGGAAGAGGTGTATCGGTCGGCACTGGAGTCGACGTATCGGTCGGCGGCGGTGCTGTGGCGGTGGGTTGCGGCGTGGAGGTGTCTGTCGGCGCTGGAGTCTCGGTAGACGTTGCCGTATGCACCGGAGTTGGCAGCATTCGGCAACCGGCCGTGGTGTTGTCGAGGAAGCAATTCGCGGCGCCCTGGACCTCATTGATCTCTACCCGGTTGGAGCTGTTGAAATCGCACTGCGGGCAAGAGCTGACCGCCTGCGTATCCGAGAAGATATTGGCGCAGCGCTGCACCTCATTGATCCCGACGATGCCGTTCGAGTTGCAGTCTCCCTGAAACACGCCGTAGGCGGCGCCGCCGAAGAGTGTGATTGCCGCAACGACGGCGATTGCCGTCCGATACAAGAGAGCAAGGCTCTGATTCATATGGATCTCATCCCATTCCAGTCGCATGGCGACACCTAGTAGGAGTACGACAGGCCGAACGTGAACTTTACGCCGCTGACCCAGTCTCTCTGCGTCTCGCCCCCCTGAAGGTACGTGTAATCGTCGTCCAGCATGTTCTCGACCGTGAACTTGGCGTCCAACGGAGTGTCAAAAGGCGCGATCTCGGTGAGGTAGACGAAGTCGAGTTGGTGGCGTGGCTGAGCGAAGATGTCCGGCAATACACCCGGCTGGCCGACTGAGCTCAAGCGTTCGCCGATGGTGTTGTAGAGCAAGCGCACCGTACCCCAGTCTTCGTTGACATAGTCGAGTGACGCGTTGACGACGTACGGTGCTTGTCCTTGCAGCTCGCGCTTGTCGTCGTCCGGGATTTTGGCTTCGGAATCGGTGTACGTGACGTTGGTGGTGAAATTGAAATCCCGCAGGTAGTCGGTGAGATAACCGAGCCTGGTGCGCGATTCGAACTCGAAGCCGATCAGCGTGGCACTGTCGGCATTGGCGAATGAATCGACATTGTTGCCGCCGGTAACGATGACGGTCGCTTCAATCGGATCGGTCAAGTCCTTGTAGAAGACGCCGAAAGAAAGGACTTCGGTTGGAGTGATGTACCATTCGGCACGGACGTCGTAGCTCTCGATCGTCGCCGACACCAAGTCCTCGTTTCCAGCCAAAGCCCGCAGGCCTGCCGGCGCCGGGTACTGCACCGGCGCAAGCTCGCGCAGCTCCGGGCGCGAAACTGCGCGGCTCCAAGCCAGGCGCAGGTTGACGGGCTCGATCGGGCTGTAGACGAGATTGACCCCCGGTAGGACGTCCAGGTCGTTGAGGATGGGCTGTATCGCATCGCCGTTGTTCGCGAAGGTATCGGTGGTGATGTACGAGTATTCGGTGCGTGCACCGCCGATGACGCGCAGTTGGTGCCAAAGCATGCCGCCTTCGTCGGGCCAGCCCTGCAAGATCGGCAGTTCGAGCATGCCGTAGATGCCCGCTACCTCTTGCGTGCCTTTGAACGAATCGCGTGGCTGCGTCACCTCCTGGAAACGGAAGCCGCCCGGCAAGAAGATGTTCTGGGGAACGAGCAGTTGCTCGGTCGGAAGCGACAAATCGATCGACGGACCGGGCGGACTGAAGGTGAATTGCCTGAGGTTGTGGTCGCGGTCGCGGAACATGAAGGCGGGACCGAACTTGAATTTCGCTTCGTTTCCTGACCACACATCCGTGAACGGCAGCCAGGTCTTGAATGGCACCGTGAAATCGACGGCGGAATCCGTGAGAACTTCGCGCAGCTCCCCATAGATCCGTCGGCCGCCACTGCGCGTTACGGTCCAGAGCGGCGGTTCGCCATCGGTTGGGTCGTCGTCGATCCGAGTGTCGAACCGCCCGTCCGGCTGATCCTGCATCGTGCGCGCCAGCGCCGCACGCCACTCCACGTCGACCCAATCGAAGTAATGCACGCCGCTGAGCTGACCCCAGCCCAGCTCATCGGCGGTGTATTGCAAGAACGTCGTCCCAAGCTGTGAATCGCCTGTGTTGTCCGCCGTGCCGACACCCGAGAGAACCTGATCTTCCGAATCGCGGTTATAGAGGCCGCGGAAGGCGATCTCGTGCCCCTCGGCGATTTCATAACCGGCGGTCGTGACGACACCCAGGGTCGTCTCGAACTCGCTCCGCTGGTAGCGGAAGTCATCCTTGATCGGGCCGAGGACTTCGTCGCCGGCGCTGGTGAACTCGCGCGCGACCTCGTGGTCTCGATACTTCCACTCTGTGCCGTAGGTCAGGCCCATCGCGCCGCCGAGTCCCTCGACGACGGTGCCGCCGGCGGAGACGCCGAAGTTGTATCCCGGCGGGGCAGTGGTGGTGTCGGCGTCCCAGATGTCGCGGAAGCCCGCGACGTATTCGCGTTGTTGGGAAGCTGGCGGCCCGCCGATGTTCTGCTTCGGAATGATACCCGGCAGGCCGCGATAGGCTTCGCCGTAACCGAAGAAGTCTTTGTAGCCGGCGCCCTTGTACGTCTGGAAATCCTGAAACGTAGTGTTGGTGTTGGCGGTCGTGGAAGCTCCGACCTGGATCTCGAGCTCGTCGGGATAACGCTTGAGCTCAATCGCCGCCAGTCCGGCCGAGAAGTCTCCGGGTAGATCGGGGGTGTAGGTTTTGATGATCGAAATCGACTCGATGAAAGTGGCCGGGAACAGATCGAGCGGCACGGCGCGCCGATGCGGATCGGTGCTCGGCAAACGGTTCTGGTTCAGCGTCGCCGAGGTGTAGCGTTCATTCAAGCCGCGGACGTTCAAGAACTTGTTGTCCTGGATGGTCACCGCGGGCACGCGTTGAACGATCTCGGCAGCGTCAGAGTCGGGCGACAGCTTGATCATCTCGGCGCTGATGTTGTCGCTCAATGTCGGCGCCAGCTGGCGCTCGAGCAGTTGGCTCGCCTCGCTGCCGCCGTAGGCCTGGCCGACGACTTCGAGCTCCTCGATCTGCCCTCCGGCTCCCGCCTGAAGCTTTACGTCGATGCGGGTCTCCCTGCCCGCCGTCACGGTGACATCGATCTCCTTGGGCTCGTAGAAAGGGCCGACGACACGCAGGCGGTAGTTGCCCGGCGGCAGGTCGAGCCGGAATGTCCCATCTCGGCTCGTCGCCACCCACATGGTTGTCTTCTGCTCCTCCACGCCGGCTGCCTCGATCGGTGCGCCCGTGTCAGCATTCATGACCATGCCGACAACGGCGCCCTCCGAGCCCAACTGACCAGCAGCGGAACTTGCCAGTGCGAGAACCGTCATACCCAAAAGAACGCAGATCAGGCCTCCGCGAACTCCCCTCCAACTCATCTCCGAAATGTCCTCTTCGTCCGGTTGCGCAGGTCGATGGGAACACAAACACCACGACGGGGAACGTCCGCGGAAACACTCGACAAACCGGGCGTACCATAGCGTCCCGTTGTTCCAGCGAAATGACGACGGCGTTAAGTAACGATGACGCGGGGACCGGCGCGGTCCCACGTTTCAACAAGTCATCGCGTCGTCGAAACACTGACGTAATCCGTTGCGGCTATACCTAGGCACCGAAATGGCCGGGAAAGTGGGGTGCGTCAGAACACACGGCGCGACCGCGGCTCGGCACCTGAGACGATTTCATCGCGGTCAAATGCGAAGGGCAGGACGAATGAGGATGCGGCAGACGCGTGCGCTGAGGCTTGGAAGCTGCAGGACGCAGCCCGCGATCGCGTCGGAGGAAGAGGCGCAGCTGCCTGCGCAGGCCTATCGGGAAAGGAGGGGATCGGGCAGCGAGAACCCGTTGAGCACGGTCGGTCTCGGAGGAGCCAGAAGGGGAAATACGTGCGCGAACGAGATCGCGCACGTGAAGGGGATGGCGGCACTCCCTCAGCAAGGAACGCACCGCGCATCCATTAACGACGAGAACCCGTCCGCGCGTACCGATGCTATTCGATACGGCGCGCGGACTCAAACCTCGGTTCGATTGCACCGTCAACGTGCAGTCCCGAGTTCATAACGGAGGTTAAGAACATGCTTTCACGTTTGACTACGCGCCGCGGCTCTCGATTGGCGTTGTTCGCCACAGGAGCGATGCTCGCAGTAGGCACCGCTGCGAATCCCGTCGCCGGCTCAGAGGCCGGTTGTACCAAGCTGATCGGCGGCCAGATTCGCGGCATCATGAAGACCGGCCAGAAGGACCAGATCAAGTGCCACAGCACGGCCAACAAGATCTGTGTCGGCAGCGACCCATGCAACGACCCGGATGAAGTCGCTTTCCAGATCCTCGACAAGGGCAAGCTCGAAGGCAAGAAGAGCGGTGCCCTCGTCAAGGTGAGCGAACCCGGTGGAGAGTGCAGCACCGGACCGCTGTCGATCGCGCGTTTTCCAGGCGGCGCACTGAGCAACTCGCTCGAGCTCTTCGACGATCTACTGGCCAACCGCGGCACCGTCCTGCTTGGCGACACCGACCTCGGCTGCGATCCGGAGGAAGTGAAGTGCTTCGCCACGGTCGCCAAGAACCGAGCGAACCTGGCGGACAAAATGCTGAAAGCCGCGGCCGCCTGCGCCGAAGCGGCGCCCACGGTAGCGCTCGACCTCAGCTCCACCTGTATCACCACCGCGGAGACCGAGCTGGCTGACGCGGTCATCGGCGCCAATGACAAGATCAATGCCGTTTGCGGCGATCTCGGCATCACCGGAGCCGATATCGGTACCTGCACCCCGCTGCCCGCATGTGCCACGGAAGGCGGCATCGCGGAAGGCAAGGCCGCCGCTCTGCGCGCGTTCCCGGATTCCGATTGCTCGCCGGTACTCGGAACCCGCACCGCGGCCGTCACCGTCAACACCGACACTCCGTTGGACGGCGTCGAGGTCGAGTTCGACTACCCCAACGTCAGCATGGCAATTCCCGCGAACGGCGACGATGCGAGTATCGCCAGCCGTTTCATCGCCGCAGGCCCCGCGGTCAGCGGTATCAACTACAACGATCTCGACAGCCGCTTCCGCGTCGTCGTCAGTGGTATGGGCATCACCAGCGGCCAGTTGGTCGACCTTTCGTTCGACAGCTGCGTACCCCTCAAGCTCGGAAGTTGCGCCGATGACGCCGGCCCAAGCGGGGCACGCGCATGCGACACCGAGAACGATTGCAAGGTTTGCCAGAACGTCTGCCCGAGCGGCAGCCAGTTTTCCGGTGAAACCTGCGTCGTCACCGCCGACTGCGGCACGCCTCCGGGCAGCGGATGTCCTGTTACAGGTAGCGTCGGGGCGAACTGCGATGATCAGTCCGATTGCACCGGCGGTACCGTTTGTTCCGCCGGCGTCACCTCGGACGCGCCGTGCAACATCACCGCCCAGAACGGCCAGTGCAGCTTCAGCAACTTCGAGAAGTGCGAAGCCGACGCGGCGGGTAGCTGCCCGACGGGCGAGACCTGTCAGTCTGCATCCGCGCTCGTACCTTGCACCGTCACGGCTGCTTCCGATTCGATCGGCAACGCAATCGCGGGCGTGACCTGCGCGGTGACCCTGAGCGAACCGTAGACACCAACCTCCACCAACCATTCAAAGAGGAACAGAAGGAGCAAAGTGATATGACGAACATGAAAGCTCTTCTCGGCCTTGCGGCGGTTCTCTCCGTCGCTCTGGCGCCTGGGCGCAGCGACGCCCAGTGTACCGGCGATCCTACCGGCGGCGGCATCACCGCGGCCGATACGACGCGCGTGCTGATTTGCGCCGCCAACCCCGCCAATGCGCTTTGCGCTTCGTCGTGCGGCGGAGCCGGCATCGCAAGTTGCGCCGACGTCAATCTCGACGGTAACGTCAACATTCAGGACGCCATCATCATCGCCAACCAGGTCGGTACGCTTCCCGGCACGTGTCCTTTGAACGTCCTACCGATCTGTTCGAGCCCCGGCCCGGTTCTGGCGTGCGGCACGAACATCAATTCCGACATTACCTCCAACGTCCGCCTCAGCAACTGCGAGTACACCATCGACGGTACCGTGCTCGTCCAGCCCGGCGTCGTCGTTTCAATCGCGGCGGGCGCGACGATCAAGGGCAAGGCGGTCAGCTCCGACGGCACGCCGTCGGCCCTCGTCTTCATGCAGGGTGACTGCGCCGCGATGGGCGGTGACAACGCGCCCGGCTCAGGAACCGACAACCAGCCGGACGCCGCGGATGATTTCAGTGCCCGTATCAACGCGGCCGGCACGGCCGCGAATCCGATCATCTTCACCTCCGACCAGCCGGCGGGCGCACGCCAGGCAGGTGACTGGGGTGGCGTCGCCTTCAACGGCTGCAGCCACGTAAACCTCGCCGGCGGCTCAGGAACCGCAGAGGGATTGACCGGCGTCACGTACGGCGGCGGCGCAACCGACATCATCGACGAGAGCACCGGCTTCGCTTCCTACGTCCGCGTAGAGTTCGCCGGCCGCGAGCTGTCGCCGAACAACGAGCTGAACGTCTGGACGATGAATAGCTTGGGAAGCTGCACGACGTTCGACCACATCCAGGCTCACATGGGTACCGATGACGGCTTCGAGTGGTTCGGCGGATCAATCAACATGCGCTACCTGGTCGCCACCGCCAACCGCGACGACAACTTCGACTGGCAGCTCGGAACGACCGGCAAGCTGCAGTTCGGCGTCGCCGAACAAAGCGCCCTCAATATCGACACCGCAGGCAGCAACGGCTTCGAAGGCGACAACAGCGAAGCATCTCCCAACGACCCGACGGTCGTGCCGTTCTCCAACCCGCGTATGTGCAACGTCACACTGATCGGCGAACAGAATCCTCCGGGAGGAAACAACCGCGGCATGCTGCTACGACGCGGTACCGGTGGCCGCTTCGCCAAGATCATCACGCACTGCTTCGATGATCGCGGAGTCGAGCTGGCCGATGCGCTCACGGCGCAGCACGCCTGTTCCGGCCCGGCCGGCACCCTGGCGTGGCAGACTCCGCTGAGTGGCGTCGCCCAGCCTGAGTTGCTCGTCGAAGCTTCGATCTTCGGTGACAACGACCAGAGCGGAACCCTCACGGATAGCGACTGCGGCACACCCGCGGTCGCCGGCCAGTGCTCGACACTCGAGTGGTGCAATCTGATCCAGAGTGCCGCAGCTTTCCCGGCCGGGTTGGGTGGTGCACCGCGCACCGTCATCCGCGATTTCGACATCAGCATCCCGTGCACGTATGGGCAGCTGGACCCCTCGCCATCGATCGCTGCAGAAGCCGCCAACACCTTCGACTGCAGCGCCGATGCGGGATTCGACTCCAGCGGCTTCTTCGTCAGCACCAACTACGCTGGTGGCGTCGATCCGAACAACCCGACATGGCTCACCACGCCGTGGATCAACTTCGACACCAACTGATCAGCAACTGCTGACGAAGCCTTTCGGCCGGGGGCCCGCAATCGGGCTCCCGGCCGACTGTTCTGAAACACATGCAGCGGGAGTGAAATACGGCGATGGTCACCCTATCGACAACTTCAGCAACTTCTCGTTCACAGGAAAGGCAAAGCCGCTCGATTCTTCGTTTCGCTTGCCTTGTCCTGGGCCTCGTTGCAGTGGCGTGGCTGGGAAGCGCACCCGCCAGGCCGTCGGCGGCCGGCATCCCGCAGATCCACCTCAGCGACGCCGCATCATCGCCGGAGGAATTGGTGCAATCGATGCTTCAGGCATTGGCCGCCAACGACCGAAAGGGGGTCGAACGTCTCGCCGTGAACGAGCACGAATACCGCGCCCTCATCCTCCCAGGCAGCGTCAAACCCGGCAAACCACCCCAGATCATGCCGGAAGAGAAGAGTGCGTACTTCTGGAGAATGCTCTACACCAACAGCTTCTATACGCTCGACAACATCATGCAGGGGCATGGAGGGAAGAAGTACAACCTGAAACGCATCGAGGTCCAAAGGGTCGAGCCGTTCGCCTGGTACATCGCACATCGCGACCCCATTCTCGTCCTGGAAGAAGACGACGGCACCCGTCTCGATGTCCGCCTCGGCTCGATTGCCGAGTACAACGGACAGTTCAAGTTCATTTCGTTCTGGTCTGACTGAAAACTGCTCACCCAGCCCACCCTCGCCTAGAGGCGCTGGTCGGTACGCGCGTCGATGAGGTCCTGTGCCTCGGCCCGTACTTCCTCGTCGGGATCGTCCAACGCGCTGTTCACCAAATCGGCGGCTTCCTCGCTCTCGACTTCGGCGATCATCGACAACGCTTCCAGCCTTACCTCAGGGTTCGGGTCGGCGCGGAGAACCGGGGCCAGGAGGTCGAGCGGAACATCTTCCATCGACAAGGAAATCTCGAAGAGCGCGGCCAGCCGTACTTCGGAATTCGAATCCAACAGCGCCCCTTCGAGCACACGCCGAGAGATCGGATGTTGATCCAGCAACTCTTGCCGCACGCGTTTCAGCTCTTCCTGGTCCTTCTGCAGCAGCGCCATCCGGCGGGCACTGTCGATCTCGAGCAGCTTCTGGAACTGCGGGTCGGCCTCGAGTTCCGGCGGACGCCGTGCATTGAGCTCGCGGAAGGCCGGTTGCGGCCGTCCCTTGCGACCGGCGTCGACGTGGCCCGGGAGGGTTAGAGCCGGGCGTGACGAGTTGCCCGAACGCAGCGGAGAGCCCTCTACCCCGGTTCCGCCCACGCCATTGATCGTATTGCCGGTTTTCGACTGCGACTCTGGCTCCGGCGATCGCGCCGTCCAGATCAGCAGCACGACAGCGGCTGCCGCCAGCAGGCCGCCGGCCTTCAACCAGTTGATCTCCACGTTGAACTCCTTCCCTCCCGCCAAGCGCAAAGGCGGCTCGCTTTGCGGCTCCGCCGTTCGTTGGCTCACTGCGGGCTGCAGCGATCCCTGTGACAGCATCGCCGTCGGACAAGCGCCTGGAGACTAGCGCTCCGAGATGACTCCGTCGTTGTCGTACTGCGAAGAGTTCGTGTCACGCCGTTTTCAACGTGAAACGTCGCCAGGTCTCAGTCATCCACCCGCACCGGCAGGCCGTACGTTTTCCCGTCGTGCTCGACGACGACGATGCCGGCGTTGGGTGCGATCGTCTGCTTCTCCCAGCCGCCACCGACGAAGGCGCACAGCGCCAGCATGACGCCGCCGTGGCTGACGACGATGACGTCGTGCCCGATTGAAGCATGAGCGATGCGCTCGAGAACGGGCACAGCGCGTTCGTAGACGTCGACCAGCGACTCACCTTCCTGCGGCCGCCAGCTCCAGCGCGGACCTTCGTGGTACGCGGCATCCGACAGCAGCGACTCGTACGGCTGCCCGGCGAAGACGCCGAAGCTCTGTTCGCGCAGATCGGGCTCGATCTCGACCGGCAGCTTCACGATTTGCCCGATGATCTCGGCGGTATTCCGCGCGCGGGCGTACGGACTGGCGAAGAGCCTCGTGGGCTTGAACAGACGCGCGATCTTTTCGCCGGCGACGCGCGCCTGCTCGCGTCCCTGCTCGGTCAGCGCGACATCGACGTGCTGCGTGAAAGTACGGTCGCGGTTACCTTCGCTCTCGCCGTGGCGGACGAGAATCAATCGGCCTTTGGACGAAGTAGTCATGTGCTCAACGGCATGCTCCGAACCGAAGGCCGCGAGGGCAGCCCATGGTGAGCAGCCGCCGCGCAGCCGCCTATTGCGCCGGTCGACATGTCAGTCGTAGTCGATCGCTGTCCTTGCGACCGTCAGTCGCTTGCGCCCGCAGGGTAATGAGTTTCGTGCCCACAGGGACGGTAAAGCGCAGCGGGCTGGAGCATTCCCCGGGTGTGTTGATCGGCACCTGCGGCAACGCGTTGCGCAGCGCCGTGGCGTTGGCGGCATCGAGTGCGTCGCCGCCGCTCCTTGGTGTACCGATGGTGTACGACTGGATCGGAGACGCTGTGCCGCATTCCGGAAGTCGGCCGTCGACGTGATTGAAACAAGTTTGCAGGTCGAAGCCGCAACGCCCCGGCGTCGCGTCGGCGTCGCACGAGGTGTCGCCATCGCGACAGGTCGCACCCGCGATCGGGCGCTCCGCCGTAGCGCTCGGCGCAGCGAACTCCCACGACACCAGACAATCCGACGTGCGACCGCCGCCGCCAAGCAGCGGCTGCGTGTTCCGCCAGACATCGTTCGCGGCTGCGAGGATGTCCACTCGGCGGAAAGTCTGCGGAGCCTGTCGCCCGGGGATCTGCACCCCGGTTCGTTTGAGGGTGTCTTCGAGCTGGTCGACTGTCAGCGCCGGGTTCATCGCCAATAGCAGAGCCGCGGTACCGGTCGAGAAGCCCGTGGACATCGAGGTGCCCGTCAACCTCAACACGGAGCCACGCACGCCGTCCGACTCGATCGCGACGCCCGGGGCAATGAGGTCGACCGCCTGGCTGACGTTACTGCCACGCCACAGGTTACCGGCGGCGTCTGTGGCCCCGATAGCAATGGCGTCCTCGACGCAAGACGGCGCAGAGATCTGAAAGTTCGCGCCGATGTTGCCGGCGGCGGCGAAGACCGGAACGTCGCGCTCGCGCAGCGTCTCGATGGCTTCGGCAAAAGCGACGACGAACGAGTTGAGGTCGTTGGGATCGTCAGGCTTGTCGCAATATCCGGGGTAGGTGAAATCGCTCGCCAGGCTCATGTTGATCGCCTGGACATCTGGACGGTCGAGAATGACGAAGTCGAGCCCCGAGATCCAATCGGCCAGAAAGCCGCGATTGTCTTCGTCGAGTACTTTTACCGAAACGATCTTCGTCGCCGGCGCGGTCCCCGGTGACGAGACGATACCGGCGGAAGCGACGATTCCCGTGACGTGTATTCCGTGCGACTGCATCGTCGTGGCGCTACCCGCGCCGGATTGCTGGTCCTGTCCATTGGGGCAGCAGTTCGGACGGCAAAAGCATCTCTGCGCAATGACTCGGCCGGCTACGTCGGGATGAGTTACTTCGACGCCACTATCGAGGATGGCAACAGTGGCTCCGAAACCCGCCAACCCGCGGTGATGAGCGACGTCGCCACGGATCAGCGGCAGATTGTTCCCCAACGCTCCTCCTCCGGTTGCCATCGGATCGATGAGCTCCACGTCGGGATCGGCCTCGAGCGCTGCGAGACCTTCGGGTGTGACCGTAACAGTCATCGCGGCAATCGAATCGAAGCGCCGCTCGACGTGGATATCCCCGCGCGGAACAGACGCCAGGACGCGACTCTGGGTCGCTGCGACCGCATCGCATTTCGCCGCCAGGTGTGCGCCTCGGGGCAGCAGCGGCTTGCGCAGCTTGACGAAGACGGTCGTCGATCCCTCGGCTGCTACTTGCGAACGCAGCCCGGCAGCGAATTTTCGCGGTCGCGCGTGCGCTGGTGCCGCGATCGCAACAACCGCGACCGCAACAACCATGGACATCTCACTGAGACGCATTCGAGGCATTACAATCGCGTTTGCGGGTTCGGTCAAGATGTAGTTACGAGCCCCGAGCAGCGCGGTCGCGGTTGCTCCCATAGGCCATATGCCATAAGCCATACGCCAAAGCACCGTCATGTTCGCTACCCGTCGCAACTCGCCGGACGGTTTCCGCAGTCAGCGCTCGATGGCCATGGGCCGTCACGGAATGGTGTGCAGCAGCCAAACCCTGGCTTCGGCTGCCGGACTCGAAATCCTGCGTCGCGGTGGCAACGCGGTCGATGCCGGCGTCTGCGTCGCGGCGATGCTGGGGGTAGTCGAACCGTTCAGCACCGGCATCGGCGGTGATTGCTTCATGCTCATCTGGGATGCGGAAAGCGAGCACCTCTACGGCCTGAACGGCAGTGGCCGTGCCCCCGCCCGCTTGTCACTCGAGACGTTGCGCGACCGCGGCCTGTCGGAAATGCCAGCCCACGGAATGTTGCCGGTGACCGTCCCGGGTGCCTTGAGCGCCTGGATCGAAGCGCTCGATCGGTTCGGCACCATGACCTTGCGCGAAGTGCTCGAGCCCGCGATCGCGGTAGCGCGCGAAGGCTTCCCGGTCACCGAGATCATCGCGCACCAGTGGGATCTGATCGTCGCCTTCGGCGTTCTGCAGCACGCCGACGCGCTGCGTACGTTCACCAGGAACGGCAACGCGCCAACGCTCGGTGAAGTCTTTCGCATCCCCGATCTCGCTGACTCGATGCAGGCGATCAGCGAAGAAGGAACGGCGGCGTTCTATCGCGGCGTGTTGACCGAGAAGATCGTCGACTTCTCTGACCGCAACGGCGGCGTTCTCGGCCTCGATGACTTCGTCAGCCATCACGCCACCTGGGTCGAACCGATCTGCACCGACTACCGCGGTCACCGATTGTACGAGATTCCACCCAACGGCCAGGGCCTCACTGCGCTCATCGCGCTGAACATCCTCGAGCAATTTGATCTCGGCAGCGCCGCGCTGGGCTCGACCGAAAGCATGCATCTGCGGATCGAAGCGATGAAGCTGGCATTCGCCGACCGCAACCGCTACATCGCCGACCCCGAGCACGCCGAGGTGCCGACAGACGCCTTGCTGAGCAAGGAATACGCGCGGCGGCGCGCTGCCCTGATCGAACGAAATCGCGCCATCGCCGTTCCCATCGCCGGTGCCCCCACAAGAGGGACGGACACGGTCTACCTGACGACGGCGGATTCTCGCGGCACCGTGGTTTCCTTCATCAACAGCCTCTACATGCCGTTCGGGTCTGGGATGGTGGCCGCCGATACCGGCATCGTGTTGCAGAACCGCGGCTACAGCTTCGTCACCGATCCGACTCATCCCAACTGCGTCGCGCCCGGCAAGCGTCCGTTTCACACGATCATTCCGGCGATGCTGTTTCAGGACGGGAGGCCGGTGGTTTCATTCGGGGTGATGGGCGGCGACGTACAGGCCCAAGGTCACCTGCAAGTCGTTTCGAATATGGTCGACTACGGTCTGAACATTCAGGAGGCCCTCGACTACCCGCGTTTCAACTATCTCGAGGAGAATCGTGTCGCACTCGAAGCCGAGTACAGCAGCGAGTTGCTCGCGTCGCTGAATGCAATGGGCCACGAAGCCCTCGGCGAGGAAGCCGCCCTGCTGCGCGGCGGCTTTGGTGGCGGTCAGGGAATCATGATCGACCCGACAAATCGGTGCTATTGGGGCGGATCGGATCGGCGCAAAGACGGGTGCGCGGTGGGATTCTAGGAGTGGCTCGTCACTCGTGGCGCGTGGCTCGTAGATACACGAGCAACGAGTTACGAGCCACGCGCCACTCCTCTCAGTGATCATGGCCGGCAGGACGTTCGGCAAGAGCCCGGGCGCGGGCACTCAGCTCGTCAGCGGCACACAGTTGCTTGGCCGCGAGCAGCCGTTCGAGCGCGGCTTGCCAACGCTCGTAGTACAACCACTCCGCTTCATCGTGATGCTTTTTTTCCCAGGCTTCGATTTCTTCGATCAATAGGCGACGGAACTCGTTCCACTCGAACAAGCCCGCACGATAGAGCGAGATCGTTACGCCGAAAACGCGGCTCTCCCATGGCGCCTGAAACAACAACTCGCCGTTGCGCCGTGGCGGCGCACCTGCGCCGTCGATGTCGAGTAGATCCGCAAACTCACCGGAGCTCATGTCACGCTACGCCGGCACCTTGACGTGAGCGGTGCCGATCATCGCATCGCGCGTGACCAACACCGCCAGCTCCTCCGTCGTCAGTGCCTCGGTACCCGCGGGCCGCTCTGGCAGAACGAGATAACGCACTTCGGCGCTGCTGTCCCAGACCCGGATCTCAACGTCCTCCGCGAGATCGAGGCCCATCTCACGCAACAGATAGCGCGGCTCGCGCACGACCCTCGAGCGGTACGCCGGTGATTTGTACCAGTTCGGTGGCAAGCCCAGCACTGCCCACGGATAACACGAGCAAAGCGTGCAGACGACGACATTGTGCACTCGAGGCTGGTTCTCGACCACCACCAGGTGCGAAGCTTCCGGACCGCCGAATCCCATCTCGGCGATCGCGCCGCCGGGATCGCGCAGCAGCCGGTCCTTGTAGGCCGCGTCGGTCCACGCGCGGGCAACGACCTTGGCGCCGTTGAGCGGCCCGACATCCTGCTCGTAGAAACGGATGACTTCGTCGACCGTCTTCGTGTCGATGAGCCCCTTCTCCGTCAGCAGCGCCTCGATGGCTTCGACGCGCAGGGCAATTTCGGAGTGCTCGTGGTCGTGATCATGGTGCTTGGACATTCTCAAGCCTCGAGCTCGAGGTACGGTTCGAACAGATCGATGTGGACACCAGTGTTTGCCTCGGCCCCGGGGCCCCAAAGCTCCGCGGCGTCGAAGCGAACGGTGTAGAGGTACTGGGGATTTTCACCGCGGCCATGGGCGTTGTCGTCCGGATAGACCATCGCCGGATGAACACGAACGATGACCCCGCGCCGGCAACGGCCGTACGCCGGCAATCGCGTGTGACCGCCGGGCTGATGATTGCGCGTGGTGATGTTCTGCCCGACTGAAAACTTCGGCGCTGCATCGACCTTGCGGACATAGTTGCGGCTCGTAGGGCGCCACGTGCGACCCTCGCCCGAAGCCGTGCTGGCCGTCGGTTCAGCGCTTCCCATTCTGGCGTCGACTTCGGCAGGGGTCAGCACTCCGGCACTGCTCAGGCCACGCTCGAAGGCTGCGAGCCAGCGCCCGTAGTAGCCCTTCTCTAGATAACTGACGGGATCGAGGCGCTCGATCGAGTGGCGACCGGCGTCGATGTTGCTACCGCCGAGGCTCTGGATCATCCCGAAGACACGGCTCTCCCAGCGTTCGTGAAAGACGGGTTCGTCGGGCTCGACTTCGACGGTACCGAAGCCGTGCATTCCACCCATGTCGTGAATGCCGTTCATCCGCGATTGGAAGTCTGACACACGCCGTAGCAAAACGGCAAGGTGCCTGCGCCGTGCTGTCGCGCTGCGGGTCCGTTCGCCGCCCGCACTCCGGAGGCCCTGCGGCGGACGTGTCGGCTCACTACCGGGCTGCCGTCGCCGATGTTTGGACAAGATGTTGCACAGCTGCCATCCGGCAAGTCTAGGCGTGGTGGATCTCACTCAGACGGACATGGATCGGCCGCTCTTCGTCCGTGACGGCGACTTCGGTCTCGGCGACGCGCAAGCCGCATCCTTCGCAGGCACGACGAAAGGCCGGATCGTGTGTGCGTACCGACTCGGCGCACCACGCCGTGCCGTCGCGCGTCAGATTCGCAGCCAAGAAAGCGGCCAGTGCCTGCTGCAGGGTCGGGTCGTATGTGACATCAGCGGCGAGGGCGACGTCGAAAGCTGTACCGAACGCAGGACGGCACAGATCGGCCTGCACCACCGAAATCGCACAGTCGTTCAGGGCGGCGTTCGCCTGTGTCATCGCCAGCGCCGCCGGCGCCGTGTCGACGGCGGTCACGATACCTCCGCGTAGCGCCGCGATCACCGCCGGCAGACCAAGCCCGCAGCCGATATCGACCACGCGTTTGCCGGCCCAATCTTGCTGAGCTGCCGCCACAGCGGCGAGCGCTCGACTGGCCGTCCAAAGGTGAGCCCAATAAGGTGGCTCCGCCGCATCCGCATCACGCAGCAACGCTTCGCGGTCGATGATCCGTTCGAGCTGGTCGACGACCAGGATACGGACGGTCTGATCAGCGAAGCGTAGGTACTCAACGCGGGTTGGGAAGCCCCCGACTACAGCAGGTATGGCTTCCATACGCCATCAGCGACGAGCGATCAGCAGACTTCAGAGATACGGCAGAAACACCCGCATCGCAGCCAGCAGCGCTTCGAGGTTCGGATACTCCGCCAGCTCGCTGTAGAGCAGCGAGTAGTATTGTGAGGCTTGCGTGCGGCTTCCGGCTTCGTCGGACATGATCACGGCTTCGAGGAGCTTGAGCGTCGGCTGCGTATTGAGCTTGGTCTCCGTCGGCATATCGTCGTCGATGGCAATGAGAAGACGCACGCGTTCGATCAACTTGAGAACGCGTTCTTCATCGCTGAGATTCTGCGCCATGTCTCACACGATGGTGTCACTGCAATCCTGAAAGAAGCCGCAGCGCGGGCAGCGCGCTTTGCATTTCACCAGCTCGAGCTTGGCGCTGCAGTTCGGGCAATACGCGAGGTGTAACCAATCGTCCTGCGCGGCGGGCGCTACGTGCTCGCTGGCTTTCGGCGGTTCGGGCACCTCAGAATTCCTCGAAGGGAAGGGGCTTCTCCTCTTCGTACATGATCGCGACGACGCGCTTGCCGGGGTGCCGCGAGTCTTCGGCGACCTGGACGTGGGCGATCATCTTGCCGCGCTTGAACGACACGAAAGCGTGATTTGCGCGCTCGGCGTTCTGGGTGAGCTTCCAGCCCGCATCTTCGAGCTTCTTGCGATAGAAATTCGTGATCCCCGGAACCGGTTTGTCGGTCATGAAGATGACGTTGTGAGCGTTGTTGGGGAGATTCTGCACCTGCGCGACCTCGGCGCCTTCGAGGACCGGAATATCCTTGGGGAAGTCATCCGGAAGCGCCGGCGGCGTGGTCTGAGCGATGGGCTCCTCCGGCTCTTTAGCCGATGATTTCGTAACCTCGGCCATCCCTGGCGGCTTGCCACCTTCGAACTTGGTGCCTTTCGACTCATCGCTGACCTCAGGTGGGCTGCTCTTCTCGCACTCACACGATGACAACGACATGCCGATGCACGCCGCGGCGATGACGAGATAACGGACGTTCCACATGCTCACTGACCTCCTCCTACTCGATGCGAGCGGGACTATACCGGAATTCGACAGCGAGCGCAGCCTGCTCACGGGCCGCACCGTTCCACACGATCCGCTCTTCGTCTGAGACGCGTGGCATGCCTCGGCTATTCGACGCTATCGTTGCCCCGCCACGTTCGAATCGGTATCAACCAGCCTATGCCCAACCGCTTCTGCGCCAACTGCGGCGCCAAACTGTTCGCCGACGCACGCTTCTGCGCGGAATGCGGCCAACGCCAAGGTGGCGGTCGACTCACGGCGCCGTCGATCGATCCGCGACGTTACGCTCCGGCACTGATCCTGCTCGCCATCCTCGTCGTCGGTGGGGTTACGGTCTTCGTCGGCTCGCAAAACCCGAGGACGCCCGCACCGGTCCCGCCGCGCACACCAGCGGCGCAAGGATCTGACGCACAGATGCCTGGCGATCATCCGCCGTTGGAGATCCCGGCGCAGGTGAAGGACGCCATTGCAACTTTAAGCAAAGACGCGGAGGCAGCGCCCGACGACGTCGAGAAATGGAAACATCTCGGTGAAGTTCAATATCGCGCTGCGCAGATCGACCGCGCGTTTCTCGAACCTGCCCGCCAAACCTACGCTCACTTGCTCGAGAAGCACCCGGGCGATCTCGACGTCATCCGCACTCTGGGAAACATCGCCTTCGACCAAGAGCAGCCCAAGCAGGCGATGGAGCTCTATCGCCGCTATCTCGAGAAGAAGCCTGATGACCTCGAGGTCCGTACGGACCTCGGAACGATGCATCTCGCCGCCGGTGATGCCAAGGAAGCGGTGCGGACCTACGAGGCAGTGCTGAAGGACAAGCCTTCGTTCTTCCAGGCGCAGTTCAACCTCGCCCTCGCCTATCGCAGCGCCGGGCAGAATGAGGCCGCCGTCGCGGCGCTCCGCAAGGCAGCTGAGATTGCACCCGACGACACCGCGCGCCAGCAGGTGCAGCAGTTGCTTGGGCGCGCCGAGGGTCAGGTTACGACCTCGATGACACCTCCGGCGGCGGCCCCAGCCGCGGCACCTGCGGGCGATTTCAAAACCGCCATCGAGGACATTTTCCGCAAGAACCAGATCATGGCATCGAAGGTTCAGCGGTTTGAATGGACCGGCCCGCAAAGCGCCAAGCTGTACTTGAACGAGTTTCCCATGGCGCAGATGGGCGAGGGCATGCGTACGATGTTCCTCGACCGCATGCGCAGCCGCTTCAAGGAACAGAAACAAGCATTCAAGGTTGCAGACAAGGTGAGCGTCGAGCTGGTCGACAACTCCTCCGGCGAGGTGATGGAGACCATCAGCGAGTGAGCCTCGACGCTCAGACGGAGGCGGAATATGGCGGATGAGCTTCGCTTTGGATTGCGGCTGCCGCAGGAAATCACCGACTTCTTCGAGCTACGCGACCTGGCGCAGACGGCCGAAGCCCTCGGCTTTCATTCTCTCTGGCTCTACGATCATTTCTTCCATTTCCCGACACCCGACAACGTAACGGTGCTCGAACCGTGGACGCTGATGAGCGTCATCGCCGGCGCGACGACACGCATTCGTGTCGGGACGATGGTCTTGTGCAACGCCTATCGTCCGCCGTCGCTGCTGGCGAAGATGGCGGCAACTCTCGACGTGTTGAGCGGTGGCCGCCTGGAGCTCGGCTACGGCGCCGGCTGGCACCAGGAGGAGTTCAACGCGTACGGCTACGACTTCCCGCGCGTGGCGACGCGCATCCGCATGATGGAGG
>Ga0187892_10005115_pt1 | contig 21022 bp, 17 predicted proteins | sample MA1701073metaG_FD_139345 | JGI IMG/M metagenome (GOLD analysis project Ga0187892, IMG submission 139345) | Bio-ooze microbial communities from a basaltic lava cave in the Kipuka Kanohina Cave System on the Island of Hawaii, USA - MA170107-3 metaG ... | reverse complement strand
TTTCATCAACTGAAAAACTCAAAGAAAACACGATCTCTGGCTGGAAGCTCTCGTCCTTCGACAATTCTCGAGTAACGTCAGCCACCGCAGACTGGACAGTCTACGGTACGGCTCTATTTCCTCAGCGCAATAGGCAATACCACCCACAAAAATAGGAGCTACTACCCATCTCGAAATGCGTAGTAGCTCCGATTTCACGCCTGCCCGTTTTTCACATAATGCCCGCGCTTGAGAACGGCAACGCCCGATGGGCTGATGGTGAACCTGATGATGCTGTTAATCGTGGATGACAACCCGGCTGTGCGCCGACTGATCGGCAAAGTGGTCGCCGACCTGGTGGACGACATCCGCGAATGCGCGGACGGCGCGGAAGCGCTGGCCGCATACCGGCAATCCCAACCTGATCTGGTGTTGATGGACATTGAAATGAAGCGGATGGACGGACTGGCCGCGACGCGCCAGATCATCGCCGCCTATCCGGAAGCCAGGATCGTGATCGTCAGCCAGTACGGTGACGATCAAACGCGCGAGGCGGCCCGCCAGGCCGGAGCGTGCGGCTACGTGATGAAAGAAAACCTGATGGAGGTGCGGCGACTGCTGCAAGCCTCACTTCGGAACCCAAACAACTAATAACTCGCAATCAATACCGCGAACACATAAGGAGAAAATATGAAGCTCAACAAGAATCAAAGACGCAACTTCATCCTGCCGGCGCTGCTGGTCTTGGCCTTGCTCGGCAACCTGATCGGTTCCTCGTCCCAAGCGGCAATGAGGACGCCGGGAACGGCTGCGACAATGGCCGGCGGCACGGTCGTCGGCTGGGGCAGGAACAACTCTGGCCAGGTGACCATCCCCGCCGATTTGAGCGATGTAACCGCCATTGCCGCAGGGTCCTATCACAGCCTGGCGCTCAAGAGTGGCGGCACGGTTGTCGGCTGGGGCTCTAACAGCTCTGGCCAGTTGAACATTCCCGCCGGCCTCAGCGGCGTGACGGCGATTGCCGCGGGGGTGGCCCACAGCCTGGCGTTGAAATCGGACGGCACGGTCGTCGGCTGGGGCTATAACGGTCACGGCCAGGTGAACATCCCCGTCGGATTGAGCGGCGTGACGGCCATTGCCGCTGGGTATATCAACAGCCTGGCGCTGAAGAGTGACGGCACGGTCGTCGGCTGGGGCTATAACTACTACGGAGAGTTGAACATCCCCGCCGAAATCCAGGGCAGCGTCACGGCGATTGCCATTGGGGGGCAACACAACCTGTTATTGAAGTCCGACGGTACAGTCGTCGCCTTGGGCGATAGTGGCTTTGGCGCGTTGAACATCCCCGCCGATCTCAACGGCGTGACGGCGATTGACGCCGGGGGCTTTCACAACCTGGCGTTGAAATCGGACGGCACGGTCGTTGGCTGGGGCGATAACAGTAACGGTCAGGTGAACATCCCCGTCGGATTGAGCGGCGTGACGGCCATCGCCGCCGGGAACAATCACAGCATGGCGCTGAAATCCGATGGCACGGTAGTCGCTTGGGGCAATAACAACTCCGGCCAACTGAACGTCCCCGCCGGTTTGAGCGGCGTGACGGCCATTGCCGCAGGGCTCGAGTATAGCCTGGCGCTGAAGTCATCACCACCGCCGAACACCGCGCCGGTAGCATTGAGCAAGAACGTGACCATCCCGGCTGGATCGGGCTGCACGGCCTCTGTCACGGCGGCGCAGGTCAACAACGGCTCCTACGATCCGGACGCTGGTGATTCGATCACGCTCTCGCTCGATTCGACCGGGCCGTTCGGCCTGGGCAATCATACTGTCACGCTGACGGTCACCGACAGCAACGGCGCCGCCAGTTCCGCCAATGCCACCGTGACTGTCACCAACCAGCCTCCTGTTCTGGGCGATTATCCAAGCGCGACGGTCGTTGCCGGCGGCGCCATAACCGTGACGCCCGCCAGTCCGCCCTCGGACAACTTTTCAATCAGCAGCGTCACCGTCACGGCGGCGGGATTCACCGGAACAGTAACAGTCAATCCCACAACAGGCGCGGTGTCGATCGCCAATGCCGGCCCCGTCGGTGGATTCATCATTTCGGTCAAGGCCGCCGACAACTGCGGCGCGGAGACGACCAAAACCTTCACGCTGACTGTGACGGCCAACACCTGCGGCATTGTCGTCAATCCGGCTACGCTGCCGCAGCCTTACGTCGCCATGCCTTACGCCCGGATTCTTTCGGCCACTCCCAATGGCAGTTACACCTTCAGCGTTTCGGCCGGTCAGCTTCCGCCGGGATTGCAACTGACGACCGTGCTCAGCGTGACCTCGATCGTCGGACTGCCGACCACGCCCGGAACCTACAGCTTCACGATCAAGGCGAAGAAGAACAACTCGACGTGTGAAGCCACGCGCAGTTACACGCTGACGATCCCGGCCACGGTCGCGCCGATCCTGAACTGTGTCATGCGGAACGCGAACGGCAGCTATACGGCGAAGTTCGGCTACCACAACAGCACGGGCGCGGCAGTGACGATCCCGGTGGGCAATAACAACTACTTCACGCCGGGCGCGCAGAATCGCGGGCAGGTGACGGTCTTCCAACCCGGTGTCGTGACGAACGCCTTCAGCGTGACATTCAATGCGAACGGCAGCAATTTGGGGATCTGGTTCCTGAAAGGGCCGGATGGAGTGCTGAGACCGGTCAACGTGCTGACGACTTCGATTGGCTGTGCGTCGGACACCGCGCCGACTGTTACGATCACCGGGCCGGCAAATGGCGCCACGTTCCAGCAAGGCCAGGCCATTACGTTCACGGCCACCGCCACGGACCTTCAAGACGGCAATCTCAGCGCGGCCATCGTCTGGACAGCAACAAACACGAGCAACCCGAGCGCCGTCACCTCACTGGGCACGGGCGCCAGCGTCATCACCAGTTCACTTGCTCCCGGCTCCTATCAGGTAACGGCGCGCGTCACGGACAGCGGCGCCCTCGCAGGCGTCGCGCAGGTTGGAATCACCGTGACTCCCCCGTGTTCGATGACCGCCAGTTTTACGCCGGCGGGTGGACTTAAAACACCACAAATCCTCACGATCGATGCAGGTGGGAGTTCTGACAGTTGCAATCGGCCACTGAAGTATTATTGGCAATGCAGTTCAGGAACCGGTATCGAATGCTCTGCTTTCCTGGCGGCGGCCAATGCCAACAACAACAACACTCCTGTTGCTTTTCTTACTATCGGGGAGTTTGATAACTTTGACATTACTCTGACCGTTTGCGCCGCGGGTACAAACCAGTGTTCCCAGCCAGTGACCCGTTCATATCAAGGCGCTCCGTTGGGCCCGCTGTTTAGATCGCCGGCTGATTCCCGGAAGGGCGACTCGAAGCCTCGCGAGTAGAAATGTGGTGGTTCCGAACGGGACGCTGCTGCCGCGTCATGGCGCCGAAGCGACCGGGGCGTTCTTCGGCAAGTGGGTGCAGGCGGGACAGCAGGTCAAGCTGACGCTCGAGAGCCGGTTCGGGTTGTAGCCGGCAATGACACAGGGGAAGTGTCGCCAACTGGTCGTGAAGCTCAACGACGACTCGACGCACGCGCCAAACTTCCAATTCAAATAATCATCAGCGCGGGCTGGGCGGGAAGCTTTCTTCAACCGCCCAGCCCGCGCGGTTACGCGCTTTGAGGAGAACCCGCTCGACCTGAGCCAGATGCTGATCAGGCTGTCGCAGACCGCACACTGGACGTGAATCACCCGACAAATTGGAAAGTCAGCGAACCGCGCCGCACGCTGCTGGCGCAGGTGGAGCGGCTCGAAGGGGCGACGGCGCGCTTGCAACTCAATTGAAAAACGTCGTGCTGGGTTTGAATCTGGCGCGGGCTGATTGAACGCTCTGCCGAAATGTCGTCGCCTGCCGAAATCTCGGCGCCGATTCTTCGTCATTCCGTCTTCATCGAACCACCCATCTTCGCCATTCCCGCCGCAAACCTTCCTGACTCAACCACTTGAACAAAACCGCCGCTCTCGCTCAAGCGTGGCAAAGCGATTGCCCTAAGCAGGCGCGTGAACGAGAAGGTTGGAAGTAAGAGTAGAGAGGCTAGTGATGATCAGAATTTACATTCAAGACGAAGCAGAGACCACGAGCCTGGTTGTCGAAGGCAAGCTGGCGGGCCTTGGGGTCGAGGAATTGGAGCGGTGTTGGCGGATGGCGCTGATGGCCGAGCAGCCCATTGAGGTGAATCTGGCCGACGTGATCTTCGTTGACGACAAAGGCAAAGAGTTGCTCGTGGCGATGCACGAGACGGGGGCGAAGCTGGTAGCGAATGGCTTGATGACGCAGGCCATCATCGAGGAAATCGTCAAGCGAGCTTGAGAGGAACAGTTATGCCTATCACAGAGCTAATTCCCATTATCCCAATTGTTGATGACGCCGCGATGACGAGGCCGCTGGATCAGGGCGAAACGGCGGGCATCAAGCTGTGCGCCGCCTGCGGCTATGAGTTTCGGGGACGCGACCGGTTCTGCCGCCACTGCGGCGTTGAGAGAACTAGCGGCGCCTCGTGATTTAAACCAGATTTGCGATTTTTCAAAAGGAGACTAAGCAATATGCGAAAGCAACAAGGATTCATGAAACAAAAATGCGGTCTGACGTTGGCGCTGCTGATCGCGCTGTGTGGAAGCGTGTTGGGCCAGAGCGCGGATCAGTGGCGGCGCGCGTCAGGGCCACGGGAAGACACCCTGGCGCTCTTCAGCCACGGCCAGAGCCTGTTCGCCGGGACATTGAACGGCGGCATCTATCGCTCAACCAATCGCGGCGAGAGCTGGACGCCGGTCAACACAGGCCTGCCTGCCAACCTGACGGTCAATGCGTTTGCCGCGAGCGGAACATATCTGTTCGCGGGAACATCCGGTCGCGGCGTCTTTCGCTCGACTGACAACGGGCAAAGCTGGACGGCTGTCAACGAGGACTTGCCCAGTTTAGGTGTGGCGGCGTTCGCCGTCAGTGGAACCAGTCTGTTCGCAGGGCTGACGACCGACGGCGTCTGGCGCTCGGCCGACAACGGGCAAAGCTGGACGGAAATGAATGCGGGGTTGGCGCCGCGCAACGTTCGCGCGCTGGCTGCGCCTGGGACGGCGCTGTTTGCCAGCGTTGCGGACGTTGGCGTGTTTCGCTCAACCGACAACGGCGCAAGCTGGACGGCGGCGCATACGGGTTTTGCGCCGAACGCCACGATCAATGCCTTCGAGGTGAGCGGAACGACGCTGCTCGCGGGCACGGCTGGCGGCGCGATCTATCGCTCGACCGACAACGGGCAAAGCTGGAGCAAGGCGAACACAGGTCAAACCAACCAGGAGGTTCTCGACTTTGCCGCCAGCGGAACCAATCTGTTTGCGGCGACCCGTGGCGATGGCGTTCTGCTTTCGACTGACCAGGGCGCAAGCTGGAGGCCGATCAATACTGGATTGACCAGCCGAATCATCAGGTCGCTGGCCGTCAACGGGCCGTTCCTTTTTGCCAGCGCGCAGGGCGGCGGGTTGTTCATCAACGATTCCATTGACCAGGTGGCCAGCGTTTCTGCCGCCAGCTTCAACACCGAGGAGGTCGCCGCCGAATCAATCGTCGCTGCTTTCGGCGCTGGTCTGGCCACGGCGACTGAGACTGCGACGGCGCTGCCGCTGCCCGCTTCGCTCGCCGGGACGAGAGTGACGGTCAGAGACAGTGCGGGCGCGGAACGACCGGCTCCGCTCTTTTTCGTCTCGCCGAATCAGGTCAACTATCAAATCCCGCCGGGGACCGCCGCCGGGCCGGCCACGGTGGTCGTCACGAGCGCGAACGAGAAGGTCTCGCTCGGGACAGCGCAGATAGTCGCGGTGGCGCCGGGTTTGTTCGCGGCCAACGGCAATGGACAGGGCGTGGCGGCGGCGGTCGCGTTGCGGATCAAGGCCAATGGCGCGCAGAGCTTCGAGCCGGTGGCGCGGTACGACGCGGCGCAAAAAGCCTTCGTCTGCTCGCCGATTGATCTGGGACCGGAGAGCGACCAGTTGTTCCTGATCCTGTACGGCGCCGGATTGCGGTTCCACAGTTCGATGGCGGCGGTGACGGCCAGGATCGGTGGAACTGATGCGCAGGTTCTCTACGCCGGAGCGCAAGGCGGTTTCGTCGGGCTGGATCAGATCAACCTGCGATTGCCACGCTCTCTGGCCGGTCGAGACGCGGTGGCTGTGACTTTGACGGCGGATGGCAAGCTGGCCAACCCGGTCACGGTCTGCATTCGGTAATGCGCGTCAGTAGCCCGACCGTAAGGCTTGTCGTTACCCAGATCTTTTCACTTGCAGGCGCCTTCTTTGGTCGCGTAGCGACCTGATGATCTTAGCCGTGGGTTTCAACCCACGGTTGCGGGAACGAAAGATCGCCGCGTCGCGTAGCGACGGTTGAACCGGCGGCGCATTCGGATTCAATCGTCGCTACGCGACGGGGAATGAATAACGGCGCCGATCCGTGGGTTGAAACCCACGGCTATGGTCACGAGCCGCTACGCGGCAGGGGAACGTCGGCGTCGCCTTCCAGCAACGATCGCTGTCGTAGAAACGATTACGAAGGAGAGTTGAATTATGTCTGCTCGCAAATCCCACCTTGTTTCTTTCTTGATTCTGATCTGCGTCGTCTGTCTTCAGACGGTGAGCCGAGCGCAGTCTCCAACTGTATCCGATGCGGCGTCGGGTACCGCGCAGCGGTCTGAAGTGTTGACGCTGAAGCAGGCTATCGCGCTGGCCTTGAACGACAACCGGCAGATCAAAAACGCCGCGATCGAAGTCTTCAAGTTTGAAGACCGGTTGGCCGCCGCTCGCACGCAACGTTTGCCGGAATTCAAAGTCTCTGCGCTCGGCTCGCAGCTTCTCTCTTCGATTGATTTCAAATTCGAGCGAGGCGTGTTCGGCAATTATCCCGGCCTGGGGCCGATTCCCAACGCGGACACGACGATCAGCACGCCGCGGCGGCCCACGTTCCTGCTCGCGGGCCAGATCAATCAACCGCTCTCGCAGCTTTACCGCATCGGTCTCAACCTGAAACAGATCGGCGTCGGGCGCGAGATCGCCGAGCAGCAAGCGCGGGCGCAGCGGCAAGCGGTCATCAACAATGTCAAGCGGGCTTATTACGCGATTCTGCAAACCGAGAGCGGGCTGCGAGCCAGTGAAGAAGCGGTCAGGCTCTACAGGGAACTCGACCGCGTGACCGGAGATTACGTGGTTCAGCAGGTCGCGCTGAAATCAGAAGGGCTGGAAGTGAAAACCCGTCTGGCGAAGTCCGAATACGAAGCGACGACGTTGCGCGATCAACTGGCTTCGCAAAAAGAGCAGCTCAATCAACTGCTCGGACGCGATGTTCACACAGAGTTCAGCGTCAGCCCGACGCCGGCGTTGAGCCACTTCGAGGTTGATCTGGCGGCGGCGCGCGAACGAGCGATGGTCGAGCGGCCCGAAATCGCGGAGGCTCGGCTCAAGATCAAGCAGGCGGACTACGACCGGCGGATCAAAAAGTCTGAGTACATCCCCGATGTCAGCCTGAGCTTCACTTACGTCTCTCCGCAGAACGTCAACTTCGCGCCGCGCCAGATCGCGAGCGCCGGAATTTCGCTGAGCTGGGAGCCATTCGATTGGGGGCGAAAGAAGCGCGAACTGGCGGAGAAGAAACGAAACATCGAGCAGGCGAACACTGGACTGCTCGAGGCTGAAAGCCAGGCGCTGGTCGAGGTCAACAGCAAATTCCGCAAGCTGCAGCAAACCCGCCAACTGCTGGCCATCGGGCGATTGGCCGAGGAGACGGCGCGCGAGCAGTTGCGCGTTATGTCGAACCGTTACACGGCGCAGGCTGCGTTGTTGAAGGATGTGCTGAGCGCGCAGACCTCGCTCGCCGACGCGAATTACCAATATCAACAGGCGATGCTCGCCTTCTGGGCGGCCAGAGCCGATTTCGAGAAAGCTATCGGAGGGGAACTATGAGATCAATTCACGGACTGATGATCGGCGCGATCTTCTGCGCAATGGTCTTGACCGGTTGCCGCGAGAAGACGGCGACGGCGGAACACGCGCCGGTTTCGGTGAAAGTCAAAGCCGTCGAGATGAATTCCGTCAGCAACGGCGTGCGTTATTCGGCCAACATCATTCCCAACTCGCAGGTCGAGTTGTCGTTCAAGGTCGGCGGTTACGTCGAGCGGGTTTTGCAGATGCGCGGCGTGGATGGCCGGATGCGCGACGTGCAGGCGGGTGACATCGTGACGAAAGGAACAGTGATGGCGCGCGTGCGCCAGAGCGATTACGCGGTGAAGGTGAACCAGGCCGAAGCGCAGTCGTCCGAAGCCAGCGCCGCTTTCGAATCGAGCAAAGCTCAGTTCGCCGAGGCGCAGTCGGCCATCACGTCGAGCCGGGCGCAACTGGCCGAAGCCGATGCCGCGTTCGAGCGAGCCAGGCTGGAATTCGACCGGGCGAAGAGCCTCTTCGCCAGTCAGAGTCTCACCAAGACCGATTACGACGCGGCCAAGGCGCAGTTCGACGCCGGCGAGGCCAAACGCAACGCCGCGCGAGCGCAACTCGCAATGGTCGAAGCGAAAGCCAACGCCGCCGGATCGCAGGTCGAAGTGACGCGAGCGAAAGTGAAAGGCTCGCAGGCGCTCATCGCTGAAGCGGCGATTCCATTGCAGGACACGTCGCTGAGATCGCCGATGAACGCCGTCGTGCTGCAAAGAGCTGTGGAAACGGGCGAACTGGTGTCGCAAGGCAAACCGGGATTCACGCTGGCCGACACGACTTCGGTCAAAGTTGTGTTCGGCGTCCCCGATCTGACCGTGAACAAGCTGAAGTTGGGTAGCGGGTTGACCGTCACCACTGAAGCTCTGCCCGGCGCGGAGTTTCGCGGCCAGATCACAGGCATCGCGCCCGCAGCCGATGCAAAGAGCCGCGTCTTTGAAATCGAAGTCACGATCCCCAATCCGAATCAATTGCTGAAGGCCGGGATGATCGCTTCGTTGGAATTGGCTCCGGCGGCGGCGCCACAGCCGGTCACGGTCGTGCCCATCTCCGCCGTCGTGCGTGCCCGCAATCAACCCGATCAATACGCCGTGTTCGTGGTCGAAGAAAAAGGCGGCAAGCAGATTGCCCGCTCCCGCGTAGTCAAGCTGGGCGCGGCGCTCGGCAACACGATCATCGTGCTGGAAGGCGTGAGCGTCGGCGAACGGGTCATCACGACCGGAGCGGCGATGGCGCTCGATGGGCAAACGGTTCAAGTGATTCCATAAATGAGATAGCGGCAGGTGGTACACGGATTTGACGGATGCTGACGGATTGATACGGATCAATCTGTGCCAATCCGTATCAATCCGCTCGATCCGTGTACCATCCGCGCACTAAAATTGAGGAAACAGATTATGTCTCAACATAAATCCGACGCTGAGATCATCAATAAAACGCGCAACACCTCCCGCTTCTTCGTCGAGACGCGCCACGTCGCGTGGGTGCTGCTCATCGCCACTTGTCTGTGGGGCTTTTACGGCTACCTGAGCATGCCGCAGCGCAAAGACCCGGAAGTGCAGGTGCGGATGGCGGTCGCGCTCACGCCGTGGCCCGGAGCGAGCGCGGAGAAGGTCGAACAACTCATCACCAAAAAGCTCGAAACCCAGATGGCCGCGAACGCGAAGGTGACGAAGATCGAGTCCATTTCGCGCACCGGACTTTCGGTGGTCTACCTGGAACTGGACGAAAACCTGAAGGAGACCGGCAAGGAGCTGGACGACGTCAAACTCAAGCTGGACAGCATTCGTGATCTGCCCGACGGCGCGGGACCGATCAACTTCGTCAAAGACTTCGGCGATACGGCGGCGCTGATGCTCACCGTCGCCAGCCCGAAAGTCAGCGAGGTCGAAATCGAGTTGCGCGCCAAAGCGATTCAACCAGCCATCGAGCAGGCGCGCGCGCAAAGCTCGGGTTCACGCGAGTCATTGATCGTTTGTCTGCCGCAGGCTCTGTATCCGCAACTGGCGCTCAAGCACCGCGACCTGTTTGTCGAATACCTGGAGAAGCAGGGCGCGGCGCACGACGTGCGGCCCATCGAAGGCGCGGGTTTTCTCGGCGTGGACGCGGCGGTAAACGGGGACGGCGGTTTGCTCGAAGCGACCCATCGCTTCGTCCGCGAACGATTGCAAGCCGCTGAGTTCCATCCCGACTCGTGGCAGCCAGTGTTGATCCGCGACCCGGGCGAAACGCGCGAGCGGTTGGCCGCGGTGGCCGGCAACAAGTATAGCTACCGCGAACTCGACCAGTTCACCGACCTGATCGAGAAGACCGTCAAAACACTGCCCCTGGTTTCCAAAGTCACGCGCACGGGGCTGCTGAACGAAAAGGTCTTTCTCTACTACTCGCAGGAGCGATTGGCGGCTTACGGCGTCCAGCCCTCGTCGCTGCCAGACACATTGAGCGCGCGCAACATCACGTTGCCGGGCGGACAACTCGAAGTCACGGGCAAGAACCTGGCGATTGATCCGACCGGCGAATTCAAAAGCGAGAAAGAGATCGGCGACGTGGTGGTGACCACTTCATCTGGCGGCGCGCCGGTTTACCTGCGCGACTTGGCGGATGTGGTGCGCGGTTACGACAGCCCGCCGAAGTTCCTGAATTATTACAACTGGCGCGACGCGAAAGGAGAATGGCATCGCACGCGCGCCGTCACGCTGTCCGTGCAGATGCGTTCGGGCGAACAGATTGACAAGTTCGGCGAGGCCATAGACGCCACGCTCGCCGATTTGAAGAAGCGTTTGCCCGAAGACCTGGTGATGGCGCGCACCTCCGACCAGCCGTTGCAAGTCAAGGAAAACATCAACCTGTTTATGAACAGCCTGTACGAAGCCGTGATCCTGGTGGTCATCGTTTCGCTGATCGGTTTCTGGGAATGGCGTTCGGCGGCGCTGATGGCGCTCTCGATGCCGATCACGCTGTTGATGACTTTCGGGATGATGAGCGCGCTGGGCATTGACTTGCAGCAGGTTTCGGTCGCGTCCTTGATCATCGCGCTCGGACTGCTGGTGGACGATCCGGTTGTCGCGGGCGACGCGATCAAACGCGATCTGGCCGCAGGTCATCCGTCCGTGATCTCCGCCTGGCTTGGGCCAACGAAGCTGGCGAAGGCGATCCTGTACGCGACCGTGACGAACATTGTCGCTTATCTGCCGTTTCTGCTTTTGGGAGGGGCGACTGGCGAATTCATCTATTCGCTGCCGGTGGTGCTGACCTGCTCGCTGGTGGCTTCGCGGTTGGTTTCGATGACCTTCATCCCGCTGCTGGGATATTACCTGCTGCGGCCACCGCGTGGCAGTAGCCCGACCGTGAGGGAGGGCTTGGAACCCAGTCAAGAGCATGCCGGTGGAGATCAAGCCCTCCCTCACGGTCGGGCTACTGCCACGCCCTCTCGACGAGGCTTCGCGGCTTTTTACTACCGGGTCGGCAATGCGGCCATCAATCATCGCTGGAAGGCGCTGGCCTGCGCGTTGGTCTTCCTGGCGCTCGGCGGATTTTTCCTGATCCAACTCAAGCAGCAGTTCTTCCCCAAGGATTTGTCATACCTCTCTTACGTTGATGTGTGGCTGCCGGAAGACGCGCCGCTCGCAGCGACCGATGAGGCCGCGCAGCGCGCCGAGCAAGTGATCCGCGCGGTGGCCAAAGAATATGGCGCCAAACACGAAGGCCGTGACGTGCTGGAATCGGTGACGACCTTCGTCGGCGGAGGCGGCCCGCGCTTCTGGTTCTCGCTCTCGCCGGAGTTGCAGCAACTCAATTACGCGCAAATCCTCATCCAGGTCAAAGACAAACACGACACCGGGCATCTGGTCGAGCCTTTGCAGAAAGCTCTGGAGCGGGCGGTCACAGGCGCGCGCATTGACGTGCGCCAGCTCGAGTCGGGCAAAGCCGTCGGGCTGCCGGTTCAGATTCGGATTTCGGGCGAGGATGCGGCCAGCTTGCGCGCGCAGGCCGAACAGGTCAAAGAGATTTTTCGCTCGATCCCGATCGCCACGAGCGTGCGTGATGATTGGGGCGACGAAAGCTTCACGGTGGGGCTGCGGACTGATCCTGACCGCGCGAACCTCGCTGGCGTTTCCAACCTGGACGTGGCCGCGGCTTCGTCCGCCGCAATGGGCGGCCATACGCTGACCAGTTTGCGTGACGGCGACAAGCAGATTCCGGTCGTCGCGCGACTGCGGATGGAAGAGCGCGCGCAACTTGCCGACATCAACAACCTCTACGTTTATTCCTCGCAAGGGACTGGGCGCGTGCCGCTGGGCCAGGTCTCGTCGGTCGAATACCGCATGCAGACCGAAAAGCTGCGCCGCCGAAATCAGTTCCGCACGATCACTGTCTCCTGCTTTCCGATTGCCGGCAGGCTGCCTTCGGAAGTGATGAGCGCGGCGCAGGCGCGACTCAATGCCTTCGCCGAGGCGGCGCCTCCCGGCTACAAGATGGAGATCGGCGGCGAACAGGAAGATCAGGTGAAAGGGTTTAAAGACCTGTCAATCATCCTGTTGATTTCCATCGTCGCCATCTTCCTGGCGCTGGTCTTTCAATTCAAACACGCGATCAAGCCACTCGTCGTGTTCGCGGCGATTCCGTTCGGGATGGTGGGCGCGCTGGCCGCGCTGTGGGTGATGGGATCGCCATTCGGCTTTATGGCCTTTCTCGGCTGCGTGAGCCTGGTGGGCGTGATCGTCAGCCACGTCATCGTGCTGTTCGACTTCATCGAAGAGGCGCACGAGCGCGGCGCGACATTGCGCGAGGCCTTGCTGGACGCGGGGATCATGCGGTTGCGGCCAGTGCTGATCACGGTCGGCGCGACGGTGATCGCGCTGTTCCCGCTGGCGATGCACGGCGGGCCGTTGTGGGAGCCGATGTGTTACGCGCAAATCGGCGGGCTGACCGTCGCCACGTTTGTCACGCTGTTGTTGGTGCCGGTGCTCTACGCCATCTTCGTGCTCGATCTGAAGCTGGTGAAGTGGGAAACGATTGGCTCCGAAGAGGGACATCAGTCGTCCGGCGGCTTTCAGCAATCGCATGGAGGAATTCCGGAGACAACAGTTGTCCCTAGTGAGGGTTAAGCGGACCGGCGGGCTATCTCTTCGGTAAATCAGTTGATCAGTTTTCAAGCAGGAGAAGGAGTCGTTTATGTCGCGAGCGACGCCCTGAAACGATGAAAATTCGTGGGACAAGATGCCATCTTGTCCCACATTTTGGGAGGAGGAATAACGTTTCAGCAAGCTCTCGATCTTTTTGACTCCCTTCAGGCCTCCGCGTAGAATGGCGCTCGCTTTCACAATAACGATTCAATCTGAATGAACTTCTTCACCCAATGATCGAAAAGCCGGGCAGGTTTGCAAAATGGCTCGGACATTCCGGCCTTCGGCTTTCGTCTTTTTGCCTTTAGCTTTTATCCGATATGCCCTGGTTCAAACGCCAAACCGACAAGATCGGCGAGATCGCCCCACCCGAAGAGCGCACGGTCAAGACCGAAGGTATCTTCGTCAAATGCGAAAACGAAGAGTGCGGCGCGACGATCTATCGCAAAGACCTGAAAACTAACCTGAACGTCTGCCCGTCTTGCGGCCATCATTTCCGCATCTCGGCGCGCGAACGTTTGCACATGCTTTTCGACGACGGTAAGTACGAAGAGCGCGACGCCGAGGTCGCCCCGGCAGACCCGCTGAAATTCGTTGACAAAGCTCCCTACTCCGAACGCTTGCGCAAATCGCAAAGGCAGACCGGTCTGCTCGACGCCTTGATTACGGGCGAAGGCAAAATCGCCGAGCGGCCTGTGGTCATTTGCGCGATGGAGTTTAATTTCATGGGCGGCAGCATGGGTTCGGTCGTCGGCGAGAAAATCGCCCGCGCCATCGAATACTGCCTCGAGCAGCGATGGCCGTTGATCGTCGTCTCCTGTTCGGGCGGCGCGCGCATGCAGGAAGGCGCGTTCAGCTTGATGCAGATGGCGAAAATTTCCGCTGCGCTCGCCCGGTTGGACGACGCCAGGCTCCCCTACATCTCTCTGCTTACGGACCCGACTACGGGTGGCGTGACCGCGAGCTACGCGATGCTCGGCGATTTCAACCTTGCCGAACCCGGAGCGTTGATCGGGTTCGCGGGGCCGCGCGTGATCGAACAGACGATCCGGCAGAAATTGCCGAAAGGGTTCCAGCGTTCGGAATTCCTGCTCGAACACGGGATGCTCGACGCCGTGGTTGATCGCCGCGAATTGCGCGATTTGCTGATTAACATCCTGACATTCACCGGGCCAGACCAATGAGATTGATTTTGTTGTTTATTGCCGCGTTCACATTCTCCTGCGCGAATAGCGCCGATTCGGCGAAGCCTGCGGTTGACAGCGCCGCGACTCCGAAGGCCGAATCCGACGACGCCAAAAAGACGACCGCGTTTGATGGCGAGCGCGCGTTCAATCACGTGAAGGCCCAGGTCGAGTTCGGCCCGCGCCCCGCCGGCTCGCCCGCCGTCGAAAAGACGCGCGAATATCTCGTCCGCGAGCTTAAAAGCTACGGGTTGCAGACCACGCTCGATGAATTCACCGAGACCGCTCCGCGCGGCAAAGTGAAATTCAAAAACGTCATCGCCGAATTGCCCGGCGAAAGTCCCAACGCCGTCATCCTCGCCAGCCATTACGACACGAAGCTGTTCAAAGAGTTTGTGTTCGTCGGAGCGAACGACGGCGGATCGAGCACTGGCGCATTACTCGAAATCGCGCGCGTGATGGCCGGGGAGAAGCAGAAGAGGAAGTTTACTTACTGGTTCGTCTTCTTCGACGGCGAAGAAGCTTTCTGCCGCGAATGGAGCGAATGCCTGGATGGCAGAGATCACACATACGGCAGCCGCTATATGGTCGAACGGCTGAAAAAGGAGAAACAGCTTGACCGCGTCAAAGCGATGATTCTGCTCGATATGATCGGCGACAAAGACCTGACGATCCCGCGCGAGGAAGGTTCGTCGAAGTGGCTGGTTGACGCCATCTGGGGGACGGCGCAACAACTCGGTTACACGAAGCAGTTTCCCCATCGCGCGTCTTCGGTGGGCGACGACGATCACATGCCGTTTCTGCGCGCAGGCGTCCCGGCGGTCGACATCATTGACTTCGAGTACGGCGACGGCCCGCAAGATAACAGTTACTGGCACACCGAAGAGGATACGCTGGACAAGATCAGCGCGCGGAGTTTGAAGACTGTGGGCGATGTCGTTTTGCTGAGCTTGCCGAAAATCGAGGCGCAGATCAGATGAGTCAGTACCGCGAGCGGTAGCGAGCGTGGCTTCCTCAATAACCGATTGATGGAACCACGCTCGCTACCGCTCGCGGTACTGACTCATCCGGGAACGTTTCATTAACAAAAGATTTGTTGCCTCGGCGCCGAGTATTGTTTGAAGAAAGTTATAAAGGTTGTAGTAAAATACGCCTTCGTTACCACTCCCCTAAAAAGCTCTTTTACCAATAAGCAGAGCGGCGGATTTGTCGCACGCGCCAGACCACCGATTCACCCGGCGGTCAAAGCTGCGGACAGATTTAGACTGCCTGGTTTTTTCACGTTGCAGGCTGCTTCGACTATGACATCGGCGCCCGGTCACTTGCCGGGTACCCAAAACCGAAAAATGAGGTTAAGACCATGAAGTGGGAATATAGAACGGCGGATTGGGGCGAGATTCGCAAGATCGGGTCTCGCGTCACTGGCGAAGATTTCATTGACGCTAATGTTGACGCTGGGCTGAATTCACTGGGACAGGAAGAGTGGGAATTGGTTGGCGTTTACGTTGACGGTTATGCGGTGCACCGCACTAACAAAGGGGAGGAGTTGCTCTCCAGCAGCCGTTACGTCAAATACACGTTCAAACGTCCCTTGAACGAAAAGTAAAGTTCCGGCGCCGAGCGGTTGGCTGATCAATCCGTCCACGGTTCAGCGCCAGGCGCTCGGCGCTATTCTTTCCTATGGTCAACCACATCCTTGATATCGGCGAAAAGAATTTTGGTGATCCTGCCGTCGGGGCCGATGATCTTGACGGCGGGTTTGCTGAAAGGCTGTGTGCTGCGCAGGTTGTCAATTCGACCGCGGATGCTTCGGCCATCGTTGGTGATTACCTCAACGTCGTCGCTATCGAACATTCCCTGCAATTTTTCCATCATCGAAAAAAAGTCATTCACGGCTTTAATTCCTTCCTTGATCGCTGAATTCGTTTGAGCTGCCGAAGCGGTTTTTTCATCCGCCGCTTCAATCTCAGCTCAGCCCCAGACTCTGCAAAACGACGACGAAGGCAGACTGAGTCTGATTTTTATCCATCATTTCATCCGGGGCGACAAGCAATGCTACGGCCTGTACGCCATTGTAAACCAGATGGGTCGCCACGCACGGCAGTAATTTCCCCGTCCACGCGCGCAGCAACGTTAACACCAGGCTCAATGAAACGATGGCGGTGATGGCGGCGTAACTGCCCCAATATTGCGGCACGTGCACCAGCGCAAACAAAAACGTCACGGCGGTGATCCCAGCGGCTCTCCCCCAATCTCGCTCAATCCCGGCATAAAGCACGCCACGGTAGATGACCTCTTCAACCAGCGGCGCAGTCAACACGGCGAGCGCCGCGACCGCTATCCGCACAGACAAGCCCAGCTTCAAAAGTTTCTCGAGGTCAGTTTCGCGATGCGGCAGGAATTTTTCCGCCAGCACCGCCACGCCCATCATCAGAAAAGCCAACCCGACCGCGTGTACCCACTTGAACTGGGGATGCCAGCCCCAGCCAAGCGTTTGCCAGAACGGCCTTCTCCCGCGCCCGGTCACGACCAGCCAGCAGATCAACAACGTCAACAGATGCGCAGGGAAGGTAGAGATCACAGACACCAGCACCAGTCCGAAATCGCTTTCGAGCGACTGCGGCATCCGTCCCGTCCGGAACATCTTCAGGAGCAGATAACCCAGCCCGGTGAAGAGCGGCAATCCGACAATGAGCGCCACGCTGGCGAACCACACAAGCAACCCTGTTCCCGCGCCCCACAACCGATCCGGCTGCGGCGCCGGTGGCGCCGATGATACGAAACATTGCGGACAAGATTGCCCGTAGCTTTGATCGAACGCCGCGCCACAGTTCGGACAATAGGTAATGATAGAAGACATAATTTATCGGCGGTTGGCCATCAACAACGCGATGATCGTTTTCGAGTCCTCGATCCCGCCGCGTTCGGCCATCCTCACAGCCTCGTCCAGAGGCAGGTACACGATCTCGATCAGCTCGTCGTGATCGAGGTTTTGCGAACCCGGAGTCAATCCGGTCGCCAGATAAACGTAAAGCCGCTCTTCGCAAAAACCCGGGGTCGAATAGAACTCCGCCAGCTTTTCCATCCGCCCGGCGCGGAAACCGATCTCCTGCTCGACCTCGCGCGCCGCGCACTCTTCGGACGTTTCACCGTCTTCGATCCTGCCCGCAGGGATTTCCAGCAATTCGCGCCGCGCCGGATGGCGATACTGTCTGACGAGGGCGACACGCCCATCATCAAACAACGGCAACGCGCCCGCGCCGCCCGGATGGCGCACGACATCGCGGACGATCTCGATCCCGCTCTCTTCGCGCAGCCGGTCGCGTTCGACATCGAAGACGAGGCCTTTAAAGATTTTCTCTGATCCGAGCAATTGTCGCGGCAAGCCAGCATCCTTTCTCTACCGGGCTATTCAACCATGCGTTCATCCGAGCGCGCAAGACAGACTGACTTTCATCTTGAATTCCCGGCGGAACTGCTGTATCAGTTGGCGCGCAGTCATCAACCGTGCCCGTTCATCAGCAGTTTTTCCTTTCGAGTTTCAGCTTGAGTCGCCTATGACACAGGTCTTCATCAGCTACAGACACATCAGCCCGGATCAGGAACTGGCGCAATTTCTGGCGGACCACCTGCTGCGCCAGGGCCTGTCGGTCTTCGTTGACACCCAATTGCTCGTGGGCGACAAGTGGGTCGAAGAAATTGATCAGCAGATCAGAGCGTCCGACTTCTTCATCGCGCTGCTGTCAGCCGATTCCATCCGCAGCGATATGGTCAGGCAGGAGGTGGAACTGGCCCACTCGCTGTCGCACGTCACGATCCTGCCAGTCCGCGTGGCGTTTGAAGGCGCGCTGCCTTACGACCTGGCGTCGTACCTGAACCGAATCCAGTACGCGATCTGGAGGTCGTCGGGCGATGACCAGTTAATCGCCAACCAAATCCTCGCCGCCATCAACCGTTCAGCCGACTTGCCCAATCAAGGCCAATCCGGACGACCACTACGATTACCGCGACCATTTCTTCTCGCTCATTCGCGACTGGCACAACCTGCGCGCGGCCAACGAAAACTGGACGCGGCTCAACCTGATCATCGCGCATTCGACCGAGCCGTACCTCTGGATTCAGGACATCAACCAATCGCCGTTCAACGTCGGCTTCCCGCTCCGGCTCGACGATTTCAACCAGGCTCAGGTCGCAACGTTGAACGACAAACACAACCGCCCGCTGAAAGGCGACGCGGAGATCGAAGGGTTGATGCAACTGGTCGGCGGCCAGCCTTACCTGATCCGTCAGTCGCTTTACGCGCTGGCCACCGACGCCGATCTCTCGCTGGCAAAGTTGATAGAGATTGCGCCGAGCGAATCCGGCCTCTTCGGCGATCATTTGCGGCGTTACAACTGGCTGTTGCAGGAGAGCAAAGAGTTGAAGAACGCGCTGCGGCAAATCCTGCGCGACAACCGCTGCGACGACGAGAAGCTCTTTCAACGATTGCGAGCCGCCGGATTGATTCGCGGCGAAACACGACAGGACGTGAAGATTCGCTGCGGGCTTTACGCGGAATATTTCAAACATCATCTGGGCTGAAGTCTTGCTGTCTTGCCCGCTTTGCTCCGTGCTACAATCAACGACCTTAGAGGAGAAACCACATGGCAGAAAAGGAACTCACACTCAACGCCAGGGTTGGGGACCTGGAAAGGCAGTTGGCCGAAATCAGGGGCTACCAGACCCAGCTCAACCAGTCCGTCGCAAATAGCAACCGTCTGACGATCTGGCAGTTCATCAGCTTCACAGTGGTGATGGCTGGCACGCTGTTTGGGACGCTCGCCTGGATCTCGACTTCGCTGCGAGAAGAACTTCATCAGACCCGCGATCAGCTTCAGAAGCAAATTGAGCGGAGCGAGCAGAACATGAAAGACCGCTTTGAAGACCTGCGCCAGGTCGTTCTGTCTCAGCAGAAGCAAGAGCCGAAGCGCTGAGTCAATTCATCAGCAGCATCCTTCAGAGCCGGGCAACCGGCAAGAGTTTCCATCAATGAGCATTGAACCGCCAAGCAACTTTTACGTCGCCGGCGGCACGCTGCGTCCCGGCGCGCCCAGTTACGTCGAACGCCAGGCCGACCAGGAACTCTACGACCGCGCGCTGGCCGGAGATTTCCTCTACGTGCTGACTTCGCGCCAGATGGGCAAATCCAGCCTGATGGCGCGCGCCGCCAAACGCTTGAAAGACGAAGCCGGAGTCCACACCGCCATCGTTGATCTGACCAGCATCGGCACGGAAGACGACGAGGGTTCGACGGACAAGTGGTATTACGGCGTCGCCACCAGCATCCTGGACGGATTGGGAATCCGCGTGAACCTGGACGAATGGTGGGACGAGCGCGCCAAGCTCCCGGCGCTGCAACGCCTGACCAAATTCTTCAGCGACATCGTGCTCGCCAACACCACCGAGAAAGTGATCATCTTCGTTGACGAGATTGATTCGACCATCAAGCTGCCTTTCGCCGACGATTTCTTCGCCGCCATCCGCGCCTGCTACAACGCGCGGGCGACCGAAGCCGCGTACAACCGCCTGAGCTTCGTGTTGCTCGGCGTCGCCAGCCCTTCCGACCTGATCAAAGACACCGCGCGCACACCGTTCAACATCGGCCATCGCATTGACCTGACCGATTTCACTTTTGAAGAGGCGAAGCCGTTGGCGCGCGGACTTGGCGCGACCGATGAACACTGCGAGCAGGCACTGCGCCGCATCCTGCATTGGACGGGCGGCCATCCTTACCTGACACAAAAGATTTGTCTGGCGGCAGCATCTTCTTCGCCTTTTGATGGCACCAGTATTGACCTGCTGGTCGAGGAGAACTTCTTTTCAGCCGCAGCGAAATTCAATGATTTCAATTTGTCCTTCGTGAGAAATTGGCTCACGCAAGATAGCGAAAACAATCAGGAAGTCATTGAGACGTACAGAGACATTTACGAAGGCAAAATGGTGATAGACTCACCGCTTTCTCCCATCCACTCCGAACTAAAACTCTCAGGGGCGGTAACACAGCGCGGAGAGCGCCGGCTACAAATACGCAACCGGATTTATCAAAAGGTTTTTTCAGACAAATGGGCTGCGGAGGCGTTGCTTGCGATCAAGGAACGGCGCATCAGAAAGACCTCCATCGAACGTATCGGGCCTTACAGATTGATAAGGCTAATCGGACGCGGCGGTCTGAGTTCAGTGTACTTAGCTGAGCGTGACGATGGCTTATTCAGGCAAATAGTCGCCATCAAGATTGCCTCCCCGGAAGTGAATATTCCCCGATCTTCAGACCGGTTCCGTGAAGAAGCAAGATTACTGGCTCATCTTGAACACCCCAATATCATACGTTATTACGATGGCGGCCTATTGGAAGACGGAAGAATATATGTGGTGATGGAGTATGTTGAAGGACTTCCCATAAATACTTATTGTCAAGAGAATCAACTCTCAATCAGAGAACGGCTGAAACTCTTTCGGACGGTGTGTGAAGCTGTGGGCTATCTACACAAACATTGCATTGTTCACCGAGATCTTAAGCCAAGTAACATTGTTGTAAACAGACAAGTGTCAGGTCTCACGACATCGTGGACTAAAAAGTCTCACGACATCGTGGACTCCTTAATTGGCAAAAGGTCTCACGACATCGTGGACTGTTTTGGTGAAAGCCCTATCAATATTGGGGTTCAT
>Ga0187892_10005113_pt1 | contig 21025 bp, 6 predicted proteins | sample MA1701073metaG_FD_139345 | JGI IMG/M metagenome (GOLD analysis project Ga0187892, IMG submission 139345) | Bio-ooze microbial communities from a basaltic lava cave in the Kipuka Kanohina Cave System on the Island of Hawaii, USA - MA170107-3 metaG ... | reverse complement strand
CTGCTCCGACAGAGCCCTCCTCCACGGGGCCTGCTTGTGCTGCCTCAATGGCCTTCAGCACGTCCTCGCGGGTCACATGACGACCGCGGATGTCGTTGACGTAGCCATCGTTGGTCTCTCCGGCGACCGGATTCACCGAAGTCACGGTTTCGTTGCCGGGAAGCTTAAGCACGTAATCGACGACCGCGTCCGCGGCGGTGAAGACGGACAGAGTGTTGGTCAGCACGATCGGCGTTTCCAGCGTACCGAGTTCTTCGATTTGCGTGGCCCCCACCAGCTTGCCGAACCCGTTGCCGACATAGAGGGCAGCGGGAACTTTCCGCTGAAAAATGTTCTCACCGTGCGGCAGGATCGCGGTTACGCCGGTACGAACGTCGTCGCCCTTGATGATCGTTCGGTGCCCAATGCGGACACCTTCGACGTCGGTGATGGCGTTCAACAGCCCGGGGGGCAACACCCCGATCACCAGGCCGATGTCCCGGGCTCGTGGTCGTGGATCGTGCGGCAAGCCTGTCCGTTCTTCGGCCGACATAACGCTTGCAAACTGCAAAACGAAACCGGCGATGCCGGCCGGGATCAGCAGATACCCTCCTCGCGATACAGCGATCATGAGCCGGCCAAGAGCGATTCGCATGTCGCCGGCTCGTGGTTTGGTCCGCTCATATTGCCAACGTACCGGCGGACGGCCTTCCTGACCAGCGGGGGAAGTCGTCACCATACATTCCAGGCCCCCCAAAAAGAGGCAGCGTGCCCAAATAAAAGCGGGCTCGCCGAAGGCAATTTGTGGTCCGCTGTGCCGACCAACGGGACCTAACTAATCGTACATTCAGTGGCCATCTCCCCAGTTCCATCTTGATTGAGCGTCTGCCTCAGACGGGAATCCGAGTTTGTCGTTGGAAGGAGGGACCAAACCATGTTTACGAGTTTTCAGCGTTGGCTAATAGGTGTAAGGGGCGGTTGCGTGGATTACGGGCTGTTCGCCCGGCAGTTCGTTCAGCCCGGGACCTCCGGACCCGGCGAACAAGGTTCTGGCGACGTTGTGACCGCCGGCGAGCTATCCGGTGACTTCCGCGAAGAAGACGATGACGATGAGGTGGCGACGACGGCGAGGCCGATGACGACGGTGACGATGGGGACGGTGACGATGACGACGGCGAGGACGCCGATGAAGACGACGACGATGCTGACGATGGAGAAGGCGACGCCGATGACGCGGACGACGTTGACGATGGCGACGTTAGAAGATGACGATGAGGATGACGACGGCGAGACCGAGGATACCATGGAGACGCGGTGAGTCGCTTAAACCGCGCCTTGAAGCTCTTTCGTTCGGGCGAGTCCCTCGAGCTTGCGAGCGTCGGCGTAGAACTTGCGAATGCCGTCGCTTAATTGTTCGACGGCCATGGCGTCCTCGTTGTGCATCCAGCGGAACGTCTTTTCGTCCAAATGAATCTTCGTAGCCTCTGAAGCCCTGGCCGTCTCGAGGCTCAGGCGGCGTCTGACTTCACCTTGGGTGTTGTCCATTTGTTTCAGGAGGTCGGGGCTGATCGTCAATAGGTCGCATCCGGCAAGGCCGAGAATCTGATCGACCTTTCGAAAGCTGGCGCCCATCACCTGGGTTTTGTAATCGAATTTCTTCAGGTAATTGTAAATGCGCGTGACCGAGGCGACGCCCGGGTCCTCGGCCGCGGGAATGTCGGCGACACCGCGTGATTTTTTATACCAGTCGTAAATGCGGCCCACAAAGGGGGAAATCAGCGTCACGCCCGCCTCGGCGCAGGCAATGGCCTGGGCGAAGCTGAACAGCAGCGTCAGATTACAGTGAATGCCTTCGCACTCGAGCCGCTCGGCCGCCCGAATGCCTTCCCAGGTGCTGGCGACTTTGATGAGGACGCGCTCGCGGCCTACGCCGGCCTGGTCGTACAGGCTGATCAGCCGGCGGGCTTTGGCCATCGTCGCGTCGGTGTCAAAGCTGAGCCCGGCGTCGACCTCCGTGGAGACCCGGCCGGAGATGAGCTTGAGAATCACACAGCCGAAGTTGACCGCGAGCTTGTCCAGGAATGCCTCGGCACGGGCGGCCCGACTGCCGGGACATTGCAACGCGTATGCGATGGCCCCATCGCTGAGTTCCTCGTATCGCGGCATCTGGGCCGCCTTGTATAGCAGAGAGGGGTTGGTGGTTGCGTCTTGCGGCCGGAATTCGGCGATGGCCTCCAGGTCGCCGGTATCGGCGACGACGATGCTGTGGCGTCTCAAGGATTCGAGCAAGGACATTGAAATCCTCATCGAAATGTATGGCCCCGGCGAGAGCGGGTCAACCGCCTGGTTTGCTCCGTAGAGCGAAGGATCTTCAGCGCCACGGAAGCCCTTTCTTCCCGACCCGCGCCGGCTAACCGCTTCCTTACGGGTACGGCTCTGAAAATCGACTATGTCCTTACTGCGGGAGCGATCGACCGCCCCAAACTTCGTAGGCGCCGATTCCTGATAACAAGTCGATCTCTCGACGGACATCTTGTGCGTTGGCCTGCCCGGAACGATTGATGTCGATCGACGCGATTGGGCGCGGCGTCACCCCGTTGAGGGCGTCTATGAGTGCGATCAAGTCGAAGACGCCGGTGTACCCATTTCCGCTCGTGTCCCCCGGCAGAAACCCAAGGCGAAGGTTTGTTCCCTTGGGGAGATACCGGATGATCGTCCAGGCCCCCGGCGAAATCGGCTGGGCGAGGCGGACGGTCATCACGCTGCCGTTGGCGACGGCGCTGAGTACGGCCGGAGCGCTTCCGCCGATGGCGCTGACGGAAAAGTCCGCGGCACTCAGGACATTGGCGGCGCCGCTAAACGTGATGTCGATGGAATCCCAGCCGGCCGGTTGCGAGCCGTCGGGATTGGAGGGCTGCCGCCCGTCGATGGCATTGTTGGGTGGAACCGCGGAGAGCAAGTCCGGAAGGACACAAGCGGTGCCGATGGTGATGTCACTTCGTTCGAACACGCCACGGTTGGTGATGTTGTAGTTGCGCACGAAGGCCGGCGTGCCGGCGCCCTGTCGCAGAAAGATCCGCGCCGTCTGGCCGACCAACGCGGCATTGGCGCTCTGCGTGCTTCCGTCGGCCAGCGACTCGAGCCGTAAACGGAGGACGTACTGATTGCCTGCGGGGATCGAACTGCCCATTTTGTAGCTGCCGATGCCCGGCGCCACGAACCCGCTCGGGCAGTTGACGCAGGCCAGAATGGTCACGTCACTGGTTGCTAGAACCCGTTGTCCATTGACGCACACGTCGCCGTAGAGCACGACATCCGGCTCCGGAATTCCACCCGCCGCGGCGCCGGAAAATGTGCTCAACCCGACCGCCGCGAGAATTGCCGTGATTTTACGAAACTTGCACATCGCTGCACCTTTACTCCTCTTGGAACTTTTTGCCTTGCAGGGCCATGTTGATATTCCGCTGCTCGACCTGGCCGGAGGTCGAATCGCCCATGATGTTGTTCTCCCAGCCCTTGTTCGGCTTGGATTCGGTCACCTTCCCGGCCGCGTTTTTGATATCTTTGTACTGGTCGAACAGCCCGAGCTCGTGACCATATTCGTGCGCCGCCACGCGGGCGATCTCATCCCCGGTATCGGCGGCGTCAAACTTGGTGAACCAGCTTCCCTTGGCGGACTGGGAAGTGATCTTCTTCCCGTCGGCCGACCAGAAGGACCTCCAGTTCACATTGGAACGTCCGGTCTCGTCGATGCGGACCAGGTCGGGTCCTCCGCGTTTCATCGCGTGCCGTTGGGCGGCCGCATCGGTGATTCCGGGATGATACTTGACCGTCACCTGGAATTTCACGGTCTTCCCATGGAACTGGAAGCCCTTGTTCCAGGCACTTTCGATGGTGGTCTTGATCTTGGCGGCCACCGCGTCGGAGGCTTTCGTCCCATAGATGACGATGTTGGTGCGGACGGTAATCTCCGTCTTGGCCTTGTTGATAATATAGACTGTTTGAGTCCCCGTCGGGTCGATGCGCGAGACCGGGTTATCGTTGGTGAAGGCGTAGAGGTTCAGGTTGATTGGGTCCTGCAGGAACTGGGCGGGATCCTCGGATTCCGCTCCGTCCGGGGCGTCGCCGAACAGGGGATCTACGGAAAGGAAGCGGGCGAGCGTGGGGTTGTAGAAGCGGTTCTCGAAGTAGTCCAGCCCGCTTTCCGCGTCGCGCTCCTTGCCGCCAAACTGGTAATGGGGGCCCGAAGAATCCGCCGTGGATTCGAAGCGAGTATGCCCATAGGGATAATAGGCCCGTTCGGACACAACCTGCCCAAGGGCATCAGTCACCAAGTGCGTCGAGCCCAGATAATCGGCGTGGTAGAAGAACCGCTCCCCCGGAGGGAGCGCGGGTGGAGTCAGCTCGGCCGCTTCCGCGGGCATGATCCAATAGCCTTTACCCGGCGTCAGGGATTGCAGGCTGTTGGCATAGTCCGGGGCTCGCGTGCTCCACGAGGTCCACCCGATGGAGTCACCTTCGTACGACCAGAGGACGAAGTCATCGCCGAACAACGGCTTCGAATCCAGGGCGGGATCGAACTCGGCGCTGCCCCGGGGAGTCAGACCCGGCGATGCCACCAACGCCGATGTGCCGGGGTTCAACATCACTGCGGCGGTGACGACCGGTCCCTCGACGACGAGTTCCGCCGGTTCGGACATCAGCAGCCAATACCCGACGTTGGGCGCGAGCTGCGTCAGCGTGTTGCCTCCTCCGCCCGGAACATAGACGAGATAATTTCCGTTGGAAAGCGTAGCCGCGGCAATGAGCCGATCTTGGATATCGGCGAAGACCCCGCTCGGAGTAAGACTTCCGGGCATTACTTGAAAGCTGATGAGGTTCCACCCGGGCTGCAACGCCACGCGCTGCGAAACCACGGAAGGCGGCGAGATACGCCCATCGGCCCGCGCACAGCGCGACGACCCCGCAAAGACATAATGGCTCAGCTTGTTTCCCCGTTCCTCGGTGAGCTTGGTTACGTAGCTGGTTTGGACGCCGTTGACGCGCTTGATGACGCGTCGGCCGGTGTAATCGTACAAGTACCGTACGTCATCAGCGCCGTTGTCCACGCGGCCCAGCCGGTCGCGGAAGTCGTAATCATACTTCACGGTGTCGCCATCCCGGGTGAGGTTGCCGTTGGCGTCGTAACGAAGGTACCGATCCAGTCCAGCCAGAGCCAAGGCGTGAGGCCCGACGTCGGCGCCGGGAGACCGCCCGATTCTGCCTGAAGTCCCGGCCTTCCCGCCATATTGAAGCACACCGAGGTGGTCGGCCGCGTCGCCGGGGTTGTTCTTGACAACCATGTTGCCGATGCGGTCATAGTCGAATTGGAGCGTTCCGAACGCGGGACCTTGTGCTGATTGCAGTCGATAGAGATCGTCGACGATGAACGCGGCGCTCTGATTCGCAGCGTGGCCCGGCGGTAGCCCACGATTGTCATCGATCGCGACCACGTTGCCGACCTGATCGTAATCGTAGTGGAACAATTGGAGAATCGTCTTGCTCCGGTCGGTCTCCAAATCGGTAAGGCGCAATCGCGGGTCATAGCGGAAACGGGTCAGGGTGCCATTGGCAAATCGCACTTCGCTGCGTTGCGAATCCGGCTGGTAACCGACTTCGTCGATGAAACCCGTCGTTCGTCGAAGCAGACCGCGAGCGTCGTAGGAGTTCCGCACAACGCCGCCGTCGGGATAGGTGATCTGGTAGACGCGGGTAAGACTGTCGGACAAACTCGTTACGGTGTAATCGCGGAACGTACCGTCGGCGTGATCGGCGCGTTTGATGACCGCTTCGATGGTTCCGCGGGCGTCATAACCGCGGAACTCCGCGCCCGTCAGGTCTGCAACCCAGGCAAGATGCCCTTTCGTGTTGGCCAGCCAGGGATAGGCACCGCTGGGGGCATCGTAATGAAAGACCACGTCCGGCGAACGAGGGAGACTGAGTGGAGTGGCATCATCTTCGTAGTCCTCCGTCAGTACGCGATTGGCGCCGTCGAGCGTGTACCGGACGAGCTGGCCCTTGGCGTCGCGCGTCTCGATCAAGTTTCCCGCGGCGTCGTACGAGGTCTCCACGGGCCCCCGATCACAATCGTTCATGAAAATCGTACGGCCTAGGCCGTCGAAGCGCATGTACTTGATGTTGCCGTTGGCGTCCTCGATCTCCACGAGGTATTTGGGTTGGGCATAACGGTAACGGGTGACGAACGTTCCGGAATCCGCCGCTGAGCGGGCCTCGATCTGGCGCACCTCGATCAGGCGATCCAGCCCGTCGCGGACCAGCGTCCGCGGCGTCCCTTGATGAGGCCCGCCGGCGCGGTTGTCCTCGCCGTCCGATTCTTCCACTTCCAGCGGCCGATAGATTTTGGTGATTTCGGCGGTAACTCCGTTTTCATCTTGGGCAGTGATCGTGCGAACCACACGGCCGGTCGCGTCGTATTCATGGTTTAGAGCCGGCAGGTTCTGGGGCGGCAACTGCCAAACCATCCCTCCACCTTCAAAGGGCTGGTATTCCCGCCGGACCGTGCCGCGCGTGTTGTAGAGGGTAACACCGGTCATCACCGGCCCGCCGGCCTCGAAGGTGCCCAGCTTGCGTCCCAATCCGTCGAAAAACTGCGACGTAACCACGTCCGGTGAATCGCCGGCGCGCGTATGTTTGCGCGTCGTGATCCGGCTGATCGGCGCGCCCAACGCATATTCGTACGCCATCGTGGGACTTTCAGGGTCGTCCCCGGGCAGAAATTCATGGATCAATCGGCCGAAGGCGTCGTACTCGAATTGCGAAACCTGGCCATTGAAATCGGTGTTGGAGGCCACGGAAGAGAATCCAAAATGGTATGTCGCCTCTGACACTAAATCGGGGAGTCCGTTACCCAGAACGATGGTCTCGCGGATGGGAAAGCGGTGAAGTTCGGGATCAAAGTCGATCCGCCGCTCGTGCCCGGCGCCGTTCGGCTCGCCGCTGCCGTTTAGTTGGGCATTTCCATCGAGTTTGACGACGATATTACCGAACTCGTCAAATTCTTGCCGGAGTACCTGGACGGCGCCCCCCGGTTGGCGCGGGTCACCCACCAGATAGGAACGCTGCGAAAGTTCGGGCACCGGGCCAAACGAGAGCAGGGCTTCGGTTCGGTGGAGCAAACCTCGATTACCAATCGTTCCTGGCGGTAGACCCAGGAAAGGATCGCCGTCGTAAAAGTGCCGCGTGTCTGAGACTAACGGGCCTGCTGGTCCGCCGTCGCGCTGGAACGTGCGCGTGACGTTGTCCATGATCCACGCCGGCTCGTTGAGACCATACTCGTTGCCGGTATAGAGATCGTCGCCGGGGTTGCTCAAGTCGCCCAAGTTCCAGTCGAAGGCCTTGTTGCCGAGCGGATCGAGGTCCATTCGTGTTTCCAACACTTTTGCCGGACCGCTGCCCCGTTCGATGATCGTGCGGCGAGTGAGCGCCGGGATGAGTTGTCTGACGGTGCGGCCGTAGGGGTCCATAGCGCGGTAGCCCATGCCCAGCAAATCAGCCAGGGCTCCGCCGGTCGCCGAACATAAGATGCGCACGTCGTAGGTATTCTCGGTGCGTTCGAAGGTGATTGCCGCATCGGCGAAGCCGCCATCGTCCATCGGGTCGTCGGGCAGCGAAGTCGTTTCCCGCCAAAGTTCACTCCCCTTCAGCGGTTCTTCCTCGCGGCCGGCCTCCGGCGTGAATTCGTCGGTTTGGCCGTTGCCGTCGTTGTCGATTCCGTCGGGGGCGCCGGTGTGAAAGGCGATGCGCTTGACCCATGTCGGCGCGGCACTTCCCTCAAAGCGCTCGTCGCCGCGCAGAATCTCCTTCACGAAGGCAAATCCGCGGAATTGTTCCTGCTGAGGATCGTAGTACCCGTCACGATAGACGAAATCGACGACGTAGCGATCGCCGCCGGGGGCCTCGTCGGGGTAACCATCGAGGTCCAGCCCGATCGACGAGACAACCCTCGAGACGATGGGAACGGGAAAGGGAACGGTCGTATTCCAAGCGTTTCCCGCGGCGACGGAGTCCAGATAGAATTCGGTCATACTGCGGTACACGATCCGCGTACGCCGGCCGTAGCCGTTGTCAATGCCGATGAGCGCGTTGTGGTGAGCGGAACCGGCGATCAACACGCCTACGTCGATCGCGTTGATCTTCGACTCGGGCAGCGTGGAATCCGCATACACCAGATCCACCGTGCCGTTGCCGTTAATGTCTGCCCACCGGGTAACGGAGTTCGGCGTCGCCGGCAGTCCGGTGACGTATCGCGAACGGGCAAAGGTGCCGTCCGGCTTGTGCAGCCAAAACCGCAGGTCCGAGCCGGAGAAACGCTCGACCACCAGATCGGACAGGCCGTCGTTGTTGATGTCTGTGATCTTGGCCCGGCGCACTTGATCGAGTTCCAGGGCCGGGTCTTCCGCCGGGAGGAACATCTCCGTGCACTCATCGAAAAGTCCGAAGCCCATGCTTGGGCAGAAGACGACGCTCTTGCTGCTGACTTCGACGGCATCCGTCAGCCGATCGCCGTTCATGTCCGCCAGTTGCACTCCAGCCCGCCCGAACTGCAGGAACTTGCCCTTGTACCGTGCCCCGGGAGTTAAAATGCGATCGGTAAACTGCCCTTCTGCAGGCTGAAACATCCAGATGGAGTAGGCGCCGTCCTCGGCCTTGATCACGTCCATTTTTTTATCAAAGTCCAAATCCGAACTGAGCACGGAACCATCTGGGGCGGAATAGGGAGCTGGTGGTGGGAACTTCTGGACCGTGACTCGCCGGCGGCGCGACCAGCCGACGTGGCCGGTATTGGCAAAACAATCCACGCCGTCCAAACCGGAAACAACCCAATCGGCCGTGCCGTCGCCGTTCATGTCCGCCAGGTAGACGGGACTGTCGGACAAGCCGTAACCGAGAACCGCTTCATCCTCAGTCTTCACCGCAACCGGACCGTCCCAGAGCAGCATCTGCTTGCCGCCGAGTTCATGGACGCCAAGATTCAGGTAGGCAAGGTGCACGGTATCGGTGCGCAGAAGATCCGGTAGTCCGTCGGCATTCAGATCGATCACCTCGGTACGCGGACTGTCTAAGACCGAACCCGGTTCTCCCACCGAGCCGATTGATTGCCCGGAGGCGTCGATCGGAACAGCCGGATCGCCCAGAGGGAACGTCGCGTAGGCAAACGTCGTCCGCGGCAACGTGCTGACACCATCGGCACCGAACTGCGTGATCGTGGTCAGGAGAGATTGATTCGGATCGGCTTCGTACCCAAGCTCATACGCCCTAATCAACTCGCCGTCGTATCGCATCTCCAGCCGCTGGAGGCGCCGCGTCGTAGCCACCTTGAATCCTGGCCGATAGTCGGTCCATAGGTCAGGGCGCCCTTCGTAGCCGAGCGACACGGAGTAGCGATGGTTCCAAGGCGGGGCGCCGGGCCCATAGCGAATCTCGCCAAGATACACTTGGCGGGCATTTTCATCCGGGCGAATGTAGGAATACTCGATGACGTTGCCGTGAACGTCGGTTTGCCTTTCCAGCCACCACCGGTAGACCTTTTTCCCCATCGGATCGGATATCCGGGCTTCGTCGGAAAGGCCATACTCCATTCGTGTTCCGTTCTTGGAGTGAGCCTCCCAATGATCGTCGACGCGACGAAATCGCGTGAACGGCCCTTCGTTTTTGGACAAGTAGTAGCCATTGGCCAGGGGAATGAGTTCTTCACCGCCCGGACCCAGGAAGCGATCCAAGGGTTGGTTGCCGACCGGCTGGTCAAAATAGCGCGGCTGGCCCTCGTCCGTCTGACGGCGGATGCTGCCCACATCGAGCGTCCAACCCATCCCGGGCACGCCGCAGCCCTGCCCACTGTCGTATTGAAGCGCCAGGCTGGGGGTGAAACCCGCCACGCCCTCGGGGACGACGAAGTTCACCGAATACCTCGCCATTCCCGTATTGAGCGAGGGCTGGAACGCGTCTCCCAAGCCTTCCAACGAGCCGGGACCGGAGGGTTTGGAAATGGCCAGAGGCGACACGCCGTTCTTATCGACGGCAAATGCAAAGTGACTCACTAGAAGAAGCGCCGAAGTCAAAGAAGCGACGAAGCGACGATCCGGGACAGAGCGTCCCTGTCCCGGACGAAGCGACGAAGCGACGAAGGGAAGAACCTTCCTCCACTCTTCGCCATCCGGTACAGCAAGGGGTCCCGGACAATCGGCAATCTCCCATTTGGAGAATCTGCTGTTTTCCATTCGCCATTCGCTATTCATGCAGTTTCCTTCCTACTCCTCGCCGAACGAAGCCGGCGGCTCCTCGGCGGTCAACAAACACCCGCTGTAGCCGTAACTCTTGATGGGCAGCTTGATATCTCGCACGCCAGTTCCACCGGGCGTGTTGCCGTTGATGAACACGGTGATGCCATTGGCCGGGTTCGCCCCTTGCAATTCCGAACCTGGAATGATCAACAGCCAACGAGTATTCCAAATGGATCGTCCCGTCAGCTTGAAGCTCGTATCCGTGCACAAGACGTCGTCCGTGGAGCAACCGGCCACGGTGGGGATCAATCGGCGTCGTACCAGACCTGCGGAGCCGCCGCTGAGCGAATCCCACGGCGTCCACGTCGGCGAAACGAGGTCCTGATTGCTGATGGGGAACGGCACGGGCAGAGTCTGATCCAGCAATTGCCATTGCCTCGTTGGCGCGACCGGACAGCTCGGCACCCGCATGACGTCGGCCCCGACGGGAACCAGATATACGTTAACCTGCCGGTTCAGAGGTGAGCCGGGATAGTTGGAAAACCGCACGCCATACGAATGGACTTTGATCGCGAACCGATCCGACGGCAGTGTGGCATCGCCGCTCGACGGCCAACCGAACAGGTTCAGTTGCGACTGCACGGTCGTGCTGAAAGGCAGAACGATGGCCGGGTTGTTCGGAATCGGCGGCTGCAACGGTTGACAGTATTGAGTGTACTCCTGTAGGGCATTGAGGTCCGGCACCACGGATCGTTGCAAGCGGTCTTTCCACTCGGCATCGAACCCCACCGAGTTCGGCAGGCGGAACAGCTCCCAACGCATGTTGAAAGTGCGGTTGAGCTCATTGGGTGCATTGAACCCGAGCTGAGGCCGGAGCGCCTGCCAGTTGGCCGACAGCGATGCGAGCTGTCCGGCCAGGCCGGTGCCCACCATCGGCGTCTGGCCGGCGAGCACGCCGAGCACCCGCTCCTTGACGAGCCCGGTCAGAAAATCGCGGCCGGCTTGGATATCCGAGCCGAGTAAATTGGTTTCGTAGTCGTAGGCCCGAGCGGCCAGGTAGGCGTAACGGGCGGCCAATTCAAACTGCTCGCGGTACTTCTGCAGGGCTTCATTGCGGAAGATGCGGAAAGCCATATCGCGATAACGGTATTCGCTGACCTGGTTGGCGGTTTTCTGGCGAAACGCAGTCCGCTCTTCCAGCAACCGCAAGCCTTTTCCCACCACGGCATGAAACTTGCCCGTCGCCTGGTTGATGGCTTCCTGAAGAGTGTAGAGTTCGACCCGCAACTCGGGGGTCGCGCGGATCAACTGGCGCAGTGAGGCGGCCAAGTCGCGCACCCTCGCATTGCCCTCCAAATCGACGATATCGATGTTCTGCTGGGCGGCCAAAAGCTGCAAATCGACTTGGCGCCGCAATTCCGTGATCGCCTCCTGATCGGCGAATGCATCTATCGAACTGGCCACGGTGGCACCCACCATCTTGGCCAGACCTCTGAGCGGCGCCGTCACATCGTTCGAGAAACCAATCGCCGTAGGCAACATCTCTGCCGTGGCATCCGCCATGCCTCGGGTAAACGCGGAATAGGTCCTCAGTTCGAGTTGATCACCGCGCGCCGAAATAATCTCATTATTGAGTCGCCGCTGTTCGCCGAGATTGTTGCGCAAAATGACCAGGCGGTCGGCATTGACCTTATGCTCGGATTGCAGCCGCGCCACTTCGTCATCGATCTGCAGTAAGTGGGCCTCGTATCGGTCCAGCGCCTGCTGGAATCGGCCGATCGCTTGCAGGAGCTCCGAGCGGGCGAACTGCATCTCCCCCGGCTCCGGCCGCGCAACCCACCCGTCTGGCCTGACGAACCCCAATCCGTCGGTGGAGACATTGAATGAGACCAGCCGCGATGCCTCAGTCGCCGCTCCCGTTTGGGGGTTCACGGAGCGCTCGGTGAATTGGCGGCTCACCGTGACCGTGCGCGTGGGGATGCCGATCAGCTCCGTCGGCTCAACGTACATGAAATGGTAAATGTCGGGACCGTTGTAGCCCGGTGGATAGGTGCGGCCCAACCCAACGTCTTCGTTGTATGGCCTGCCGAAAATCTCGATGAGCCGGCCGTTGAAATCACGCTCACGCTCCGCCGTCAGATCGGCGAAATCTTCCGACTGGTCTTGGTCGGATCGCAAGCGCTGGGTGTTTTGATTGGCGTAATTGAACGCCGTGACTGCCCCGAACAGAGCTTGGAGCGTTCGCTCGAGAATCTGGTCGAAATGGGACTTTCCTTGCTCAATCTCGTTGGGATTGAGTCCGAACGGCACAACGTTGGCCGCCAGACCCAGAGGGTTCAGTCCCGAATCCGCCTGGTCGAGCGAAGCCTGTACTTCCAAGTACGCGGACGCGATTTCGCGCAACTCCGGCACCGTGGTGCGGTCGATCTTTTTGATCGTGTTCGCGTGATCGGGGTTGTTATCGTTGTCGTCGAGGAGGGCATTGGCCATGACCCAATCATAGTAAGCTCCCATTCCGGCCCGACGGCTCCATTCGGAAACACCCCAGGCCCGATGCGCGTTTTCATCCGGGTAGCCATCTTGCATGGCCGGATCGGCATCGAACCGCTGGCGGAACGTGAGCGAGGTGATGGCGGCACCCGCCTTTGCTTTCGCAGCTGCGGCTTCCGCGAAGCTTCGCTCGTATTGGAAACCGACGTCGACCGGCTGGCCGCCCACCAGAACCGCCTCCGTGGAGACAATCCACTCATACACCGGATGGCGGAGCAACGCATAGAACTTCTTCACCGCGGTCAGGTAGTGACCCCAGGCATCGCCATGACCTTGCGGGTACAACTCGCGCGCCCCTTTGCAGGGATCGTGACCGGGGGTGCCGCAATTCGGATCGGGGTCGGCCACACTCGTAACCTGATAGTTGTTGGCGTAGGCGACTTGCCCGTCGCCGCTGGTGAAATTCCACGGCAAGCGGTTGTAGACCGTGGCCACCCGCACGCCGTCCGCGTCTAAGTCCGGCGGGCGAATTTGATCCCGCCCGCGCAGAAGAGCCAGTTCCTCTTCCAGCAACGAGGGCAACTGGTTCTCAAAGCAGAACACGGCGTGCGGATCGTAAGTATCCGGCGGCGGGCCTTGGTCGGCAAAGATGCCGATCGTGGGGTCCAGAGCGTCTGCATAGGCTTCATTGCCCAGCAGCATGTACAGGTCCGCGATCTTAGATGTTACCAACAGAATCGCGACGTTGGCCGGGTCGTAGCTTAAGCCCTGGTCGATGCTGAATTGCCGCCCGCGCCGTAGAACCGTTTCGTAAACCTCGATTAAGCCGAGGTTGTTGATGTTCGACGGCGTGCAATTGAGGGCGACCGGAGCCTCAAAGCGCATTCCCGCCTGCCTGATCATGTTGACATACGTCGCCGCCTCGGTGGTGTGGAAATCGTCCACCCGCTGATCAAAGGGATTGATGCCGCGGATCACGCGCTTGATCCAGCCTTCCGCGAGTTGCGGTTCCGTCCACTCGCTGATCTGCGTGCTCCCGCCGGGGTTCAACTGTGCCGCCCAGGGCGTGGAAGGATCGGGATTGATGTTGCCTGGGCAGGCCGGGTAGCCACGATAGCGCACGCGCCACCAACTATCCGCAAGCGTAAAAGGCGATGCCCCTTCGATGACGACTTCGCGGAGCCCCACGCCATGCCGATAACAGTTCCGCAAGTTATCCGTGCAGCCCTGCGGACCCTGTGGAGGAGAGTAGTCATTCCACGGGCCGTCGCGGCTCGTGGACCATTGCCATTGGTAAACGAGGTTTTCGGGCTCACCTCCTGCGTCACCGATGAACTGGAGGACGATCTTCTCGTTGAACGGACAGGTTGGCTGAATGACGCGAATCGCCCCTTGAAACGGCGGGCAATCGACGCGCCAGACTTCAACACTAACCGGCAGCGGGTCGCAGTCCCGAGAGTTTTGGAATCCCAACGTGATCCAACCGGCCTGCGCGTCTATGTCCGCCACGGTGACGAATTTCTCCGCCGGATTCGCCAACGGGATATTCAACTGGCCACGAGACGCGATGTATAAGTCGCTAACGCGCTGGCGATAGATGCCGTCGGCGCTCAAGCCGAACAGGTATTCGCGGTCGCGGCCGCTCATCACTCCCCGGAAGTAGAGGCGCCGATCGGTATGACGAATCCGATCGGGCCAGATACCGCCTCCGCCGATCTCGCCGCCATACAAATGCGGCGGAAGCTTGGCGAGGTCGGCGTCGCTGGGAAGAGCGGGATAATCGACGAGAACCTCATGCGTCGGATCGATGATCCGCTGTCCGACACTGTCGTGTAGCACCCAGAGCGGCCCGCATTGGCCGCTGACGTTGACCGTCTCGCCCACTTGCAACGGCCGTGCGCAACTGGAATCCTCGGGATAATTGCACGCGGGTGGCGTCAACGGCCAACTCGGCCGATAGACGATCGGCCACGGTTGCGTCCCGTTGCCGCCGCCAAAGAAAGCCCGCCAGGGTTGACATCCGCCATCCGCGGACCAGTTCTCCCAAAGATAGACCGTGGCGATGCTCGGACCCGGTGTGCCATCGTCATGCGTTTGTTCGACGGCCCAGATGCCACCCGCACGATCCACCCAAAGAGCATCACCGGCGACCGTCGTTTGCGGGATGGGCGGCACGGTGCCCGTCCGGCACGCGGCGGCCCCGAAATTCACAGGGAATAGCGGATCGATCGGCAGGCCCGCGACGACAGCAATGAGATCCGTGGGATCGGTCTGGGAGGGAAAGCTGTCGTAGTCGAAATCGTGCGGCGGTTGCTGCCCAACCACGGAGTGCACACTCATCGCCCAGAGCGGTGAGCCGGGCAGATGGTATTTCACCAGCACGAAGGGGTGGCCCGACGGAGCGTTGCGTGGGTTGTCGTCGCGTACGGCGAAAACACGCTTTGACCCCGCGATCGGCAGAACGATCGCGTGTTCATCGTTCGGGTTCCAGCCGGGGATTCCCGCCGGGTTGCTGCCGGGCAGTCCGCTGAAATAGACCTCCGCATCGTCGGGATAGGGGCCGGCCCCGAGGCGCGACGCAATGACAATCTCATTAACCCCGCGGGCCGGTGGCCAAACTGCACGGTACTTCGCCGACTTGTGCGGCCAGTATACGCCCGGCGTATAGACGGTACCTTCCTGGAACCACCATACCTCGAGCATTGCGTGAACGTCGGAGGAATTGACCGGGAAGATCTGGCCGGTGTCTTGATAAATCTCCGGGGCGTGCGGCTGCCCGGAGCGCAAGTATCCGAACGGATAATCGGGCGTATCCCCGTCATGTTCGGCATCGGTGATCTGTGTGCCGATCTCCCAATCAAACTCGCCAGCGAAGACCCCGCTGTTACCTGATCTAGGAGTAAGACGATCGTAGGATCGCACGACGTCGAAGGCCACACCGGCACCGCAGGCCTGTCCCGACGGCTGGCGGTCCAGCCGCAAGACCGTGTATCCCTCTCGCTCGGACTTGAATTGCCCGCCAACAATAGTGGATCCAGGCGGCGTCGCGTCGATGCCCTTCTGATACATGATCTCCGCCCGGCAGTAGTCACCGTCGAGCTGCAAATCCGCAAGGGCGATGTCCCCAGCGCCTGAGTCCACAACGTATCGTTGCGGATCAATGGGCCAAGTGGTGACATAGCGCGAAATCTCCACCGGCCAGCAGTTTTCAAAGGGCGTCTCCTGATACCAGCCGACGGCGAATCGGGCGGCATCAAGTTCGTCGCGAATGGCGTAGATATCCGTCGAATCCGCCGTCCGCTGCCAGGCAACCGGAACACCGTTGGTGGCGATGTTGGTCAAAACGGCCGCGCGGCAGAAATCACCGTCCGGCACGCCGGGTGGCGGCGGAAGCTTGCGCCCGATGGATACAACCTGCCCAGTCGGTGATCCACGATTGAGGATGTTAGCCACCTCAAACCCGCGCAGCCGCCCTCCTGGACCGTCGGTGTACTGCAAGACGACGGTGCCCACGGGGCAATTGGCGCTTACGTCTAAGACATTGCTGAGCCTCTGCACATGCGGCTGGTCACCCGGTGTGATCGGATCGCCGTCCTGCCGAATCGTGCCGTTGTACCGGATGGTCAGCGTCGCCGACGTATCGAATCGCACATTGGCCGTTGGCCAGTCCTTGAAGTACCGCGTCGAGGCGATCGTGTAAGGACGAGCTGGGTCCGGCACGGCCGCTCCGGTGCCGATGGTATACTGTACCTCGCCCACCGGGTTTCCGGCTGCATCGCGCCAATCGATCGTCACCACGCCGGCTTCGTTGGCGAAGAACCGGCCCGTGGGAGCTGTTGGATAGACATCGCCGTAGTAAAAGACTCGAAGTGGCACATCAACGGCATTGGCCGTCTGTGAGGTTCGCAAGGGATCCGCGCCGGGCGGCATCGGCAACTCCTCGCCGATCAAGAACCCTTCGCAGGCGTCGGCGATGGAATCGTCGTCCGCATCGCCGACCGCATAGACATGGGCCGAGCCGGGACCGCTGGCGAACGGGAACGGCGCTCCCACGACCGCGTAGGGCCCGTCGATGGCGGCCGCCGCGCCCATCTGGCGGCCGGAAGGTTCGAGGAACGTGGTCAACTTATCCGTCTCTTGCCACATGCCGTCGTCATTCAGCCGGAATACGTATGCCGAGCCGGCAAAGGAGGCATCCCCTGGAGAGCCGATGATCGCGACTTCTCCGGATAATGCCGCCGAGGCGCCGAAATAATCGGTGCTCTTCGCGTCTGACGGCCTGAGAATCGGCTCTTCCTGAACCCAAGCGGGCGTCGGTCGGGTCTCACGCCGAAAAGCGAAAACAGCGCCTCTGTTCCCTTCCGGGGTTTCGTGGAACTGTGCGCCCACGAGCAGACGATCTCCCGAAAGACCGACCGACCCGCCGAAATGACGGCCTTCGACGAGTTCTTCCGGCTGGAGCGTGGCCTCCGGGACCCACTCGGTCTCTGAGACCCGTCGGTAGACAAAGGCCGTGCCGAAGGCTCCGCTCGGTGCGCCCACCGCGGCAAAATCGCCATCCAGTGCCACCGCCGTCCCAAACTGCCCATATTCTTCCGGCGTCGTGGGGTAGAGCCGGGCGCGGACGGCCCAATATGCACCTCCGTCCTCAAAGCGCTCTAGGATGTAGGCGGCGCCGACAGCTTGGCCTAAATCCTGGTTGTTCGGTGCGCCGACTAAGAGCCTTGTCCCGTCCAGCGCCACGGTTGCTTGGGCCAGTTCTTCCGCATGCGCGGCCGTGCCGCCGAGGGCAACGAGCCGGGCTTCCCGGATGAAGGTGTCTCCGGTCTTTTTGTAGATGTAGACGGCCCCGAAATAGTATTCCCCCGTCGCGGTCATCTGATAGTCACCGCGTCCGTCGACCACCGCGATGAAGTCGCCGCTTACGGCGACGGACGAACCGAAGATGTTCGGGAAATAGAAGCCCACAAAACCGAGGGCGGGCGGATCGATTCGCGCGATTTGTGTCCAGGAATGGTAGCCAAACGTATTGGGAGTGTCCGGATTGTCCCGGGTGAACACAAAGGCGGCGCCGGTAAAGTACTGGTGATCGAAATTGTATTCCTGAGTGGCCCCGACAATAAGCGTGTTGCCGCTGATGGCTACGGAAGTCCCAAACTCGTTGTAGGCAAAGGGATTTCCGGAATCGAGCGGAAAGCTCCGGCATTGCCTCTGCGCTGCCGCCGAGTTCGTAAGGGCCAAGAAGGCGGCGAAGGCAATTATGCGAGAAGTCATTCGGGGTGGCGAGCCGCGATCTTCAGATCGCGCGGACTCTGATGGCCGAGAAACTCCGCGCGGACTAAAGTCCGCGGCTCGCTTATCGCTTCGTGCCTTCGTGCCTTCGTGCCTACTGCCCATTCAGCCTCCCCACGCGCGATACGCGGCTGAGTTGAAACGTCCCGCCGACTCGGATGGGGTCACGGTGCAACCCCGTAATCGTCTCGGAATAGGTGCCCCGCAGATACGCCTCGTTGTGCCCCGGGCGAAACTCGCCCGGCGTCGGCTCCAAGTCGAAGGTCAAGGCGAAGGTGCGGGTGATATCGAAGCACTCGCCCGCCTCGTTGCAATCATGGTCGGGGTGAAAGCGATGCCGAAAAGGATTCAAGCGATCGTTGCCTCGGGTGAGCGTTGTACCTTGCAACATTCCCTCGAACCCGCCCGTCAACACCAGGTCGATGGCCCGATCCAGCGGATCGGTAAAGTAGAATGCCGCCGTGCCAAGCCGCCTCGAATATGGCTCGCCATCCTGGATGCCTCCGGCTTCCAGCATAGCCAGCACCTGCGGCGGGCATTCCGGCGTGACCAATACGAATTCACCGGCGATTCCGGCTTCTTCGTCGCCAGGCCGCCACATCATCCTGACCTCATGGAGCATGCGGTAAACACCGGCGTCGTCGAGGTGCACGATGATCGGGAACACGAATTCGGCGGGCGTGGCTCGCGGTGTCGTCCGATCGTCCGTGGCGCCGGGTTGCAACTGCGGATTAACGGGGTCCGAGTTGACCCAACTCCTAGCCCCCGACGTAACCCAGGAGACGGCATTGAGCGTGGCGGTGCCAACGTACAAGCCGGCTCGGCCACCTCCCGCCCCGCCCGCCCCGCCTGCGACCGTGCCGTCGAGGCCCGCGGGGACCTGCGCGGACACGGGCAGTCTTCGGCGAAAGCCCTGGCCATCCGTGACGGTTAGAACTCCTTGGTATTGCGACCCGTGTCCCTCGCCATCCAACTCCGCGGGGCCGAGGCCTTCGCGATGCACGGCCAGCCGCAGCAAGCGCCGAGAGCCGACTTGCCCGCGCGTCGTCAGGACAAACGTCTGCGAAGTGAGTACCCGCCACAGAAAGACCTGCTGCGCGCTGTCATAATCCCAGAAGCGCATCGGTACATCACCGGCGACGCCCGGACTGCCGGGCGGTTCGGTCGGCGCCGACGCGGAGCCGGCGTAAGCGATTCGCAATGCCCGAGTGGCTCCGGCGAGGTTTACCAGTGTCAGCGCGTGTTCAACGATATTCTTCGAAAACTCAACGCCTCGCAGCGAACCGAGGTCAATCTCCACGGGCCCGTCATAGGTCCCGGCCTTGGTCGATTTCACCCAATAACTCGTGCCGGTTCTCGTTCGCGCCGACGACGCGTCGCCAATGGGAACCAATGCCGCATCCGCCCCAATCGCAAAAAGGGATTGTGCCCCAAGGGTCGTGAACGGCGCTAGATAGGACGCGAAGGTCGGAGTGGTTCCCGCCTCGTCGACATAGAACCCCACGTGGTTGAAGCCGATCTGCCATGGCGTTTTGCGAGCCGCCGGCCGGCCGCTGACGTTCCAGACGAAGGCCTCCGAGGCCCGCATCAGGTAGGCCTGTCCGCCTCGTATGACTCCCAGATTCTGCGTGCTTCGCGCGGGGTGGTTCAAGGGAACCCAGGTTCGCCAACCGGAATCGTCGGGCGGCACACAATTCGGATCGTCTGGATTCAGGCAGGTGGTCGAGCCGGCTACCGCCGGGGCATCCGCTCGCATCCAGACGGTTTCGATCGGCAAGCCATTAAACAGCGTGTCAGCGTCGGCTGGCCAGGGATCTACTTCCAGAAAGATGCCGTTCCAGCCGGCCTCGAGCTGGAGTTGGTAATCAGTCCATTGGGCGCTCGCCTGTGCGGAAAACGACGCAAGAATGCCCCAAACGAAGATGACCCAGGAGGACGCCACGATGGCGCGAGCGAGTTTTCGGCTGGAGAGCGGCAAGGTTGTCCAGAATCTGGCCATAAGGAATCAACTTTGAAAGGCTGGGCACGCGGACGGTCCAAAACCGGCGATGCCGTCCTTCCTTCTCCTCCGAGCACGGGGCCGGTCGCGTGGATAAGGACGAATCTCCTCGCCACCACGCCCTACGGCCCAGATCAGAGGAGAGTAACCGAATTGCTTCTCGGATTCAAGAAGCGGCGGCGTAATACCAGAGTAGGAGTCGCGACCAAGGGCTTTTGCGGTAGGACCGTTACTCCGCATAGAACCCGCAGTCCAGGGCAACCCTGACAAGGTTCTCACCGGCGGCTCAGTGTGTTCAGAAACTCCGCGATGTCCGCCAGATCGACATCACCGTCGTCGTCAAAATCGGCCAGAGCACAGCAATCGTCATACCCAGGCACCGTTGAACAGCAGGATCTCGAACACGGTCCGACGAGGCAAGAGGCCTGATCAATGAAATCCGTCAAGTCGATGTCCGAATCGGCGTCCCAATCGCCCGGTGAATCGCAGACGTCGAGGACGTCGTTTTCGTTGCAGTCTAAAGTAGCGGAATGTGCGAGGTCCACCCAATCCGCGAGATCATTGTGGTTGCAATCTTGAGCCGCTTGGTAGGCATTGACAATCCCAAACCCACGTCCGAAGGAGTCGGGCGCGCCTCGTGTTGCAAAAACCGAAGCAGTTTCCAACAAGTTCTTGCGGATCTGCGCCACTGTCCAGGTCGGATGAGCCTCCAAGGTGCAGGCGATGGCACCAGCCACGAATGGCGTGGCAAGCGAAGTACCGTCCTAGTGAGGTATCGTATTGGTCGTTGACCGAATCAGAAACGCTGGCCGCACTTTCACCCAAGGCCAAAACCTCGGGTTTCACACCCTTCCGTCGGCGGTTAGGCATTGTGCATAAATAAACGCTTCACTTCCTGGTTGACTTCGCCTACCATGCGGCGATGGATGCTCTGGCCGAACGGATTCGGCAACGGTATGTAGAAGTGTCGCCGGCTTTGAATGAG
>Ga0187892_10005112_pt1 | contig 21025 bp, 19 predicted proteins | sample MA1701073metaG_FD_139345 | JGI IMG/M metagenome (GOLD analysis project Ga0187892, IMG submission 139345) | Bio-ooze microbial communities from a basaltic lava cave in the Kipuka Kanohina Cave System on the Island of Hawaii, USA - MA170107-3 metaG ... | reverse complement strand
GCCGCCGGGACGGACCCGAACGATCGGACGTCCACGCCGGCGGTCGTCGCCACCGGCGGGGGCGACGGAGGCGGAAGCTGCGGCGCGACCGGAGGCGAGGCGGTGCTCCTCTGGGTCTTGCTTTGCGCCGTCCTGAGGGTCCACGCCCTATCTAGGGGAGACCGGAGATAGAACCTACCGGTCGTGCCTCTATCATTTATTGATTTTAGCCGACCCCAGATTACCGATCCGCCTCTAACTCGTTGGCGTCAAGGAAGTTCTCGTACTGCAGCGAAACGGCGGCGCTTTGCACTGACCTCGTCCCGCCGCCGGGGCCGGGCAAGTCGGTCGAGGCGGATCGAATTGGGCGGTCGAGTCTATGAGGAGGTCTACTTAGTCCTTGTCTTTCACCTTGATCCGGAACTCGGCGCTGTTGCCTCCGATCTGGGGGTGGTACATGTTGAAGACGGCCGCCGGGAGCGCGTGGAAGTCGCCGGGCGTCTCGGCGCGCATGACGTAGCTCGCCTGGTGGCGCCCCTGCCAGAGCGTCGACATCGCGATCGACACCTTCTCGTCGCGGAATTCCTTGCGGCTGTACCAGTAGTTCCAGTGCCAGCCGTAGTGGCCCCAGTACTCGCGGGTCGGCTCGAACCCCGAGGGCAGCGGGTCCTCGAGCATGAGCCACTCGTAGTTCCGGTCGGCCGTGACGTGGAGCGTGACCTCGATCTCGTCGCCCGACGTAACCGTCTCGCCGCCGTCGAGCCGCTGGAGGATCCGCTTCCCGTTCTCATAAATCACCCTGGAGTAGGTCCGCTCGACCTGGATCCCGCCCTGCGAAGGCTTGAGGTCCTCCGCCTCGGCGTAGTACTTCGCGTAGATCGACCAGGTGGGCGTCCCGTTGCCCGTTTTCTCAATCACGATCTCGTTGTCGCCCTCCCGGAGCTTCGAGGACGGGAACTTCCGCATCCCGTCGAACTCCTGCCAGTTCTGTTTCGTCACGCGCTCGGTGAAGACCTTCTCGCCGTTTACGGTGAGCGTCAGCGTCATGTCGGGGTTGAGGTCCCCGGTCAGCGCCAGGTAGTCCGTCACGGCGAAGACGACCATCGCGGTCTGCTTGGTCGACGCCCAGTAGTTGCCCTGGCGGACGACGGAGAGCCAGTGCACCATGCGCGGGATGAGCTCGTGCTTGGGGTCGACCTCGATGAAGGCCCGGAGCGCGACCGCCGTCACCTCCATAGAGTGGTCGAGCCAGCCGCCGCGGGTGCCGCCCTCGAAGTGCGCCGCCGCGCCGGCGACCTTCGCCTCCGTGGCGAGCTCGGCCAGGACGTCCTTGGCGTTCCGGCCATCCTTCTTTAGGACGAGCGCGAGCATCGCCTTCGAGTAGCTGTTCAGCTCGCCCAGCTTGTCGGTGAGCTGCGCGCGCACGGCTTCGTTCCGCACCCCCGCCACGGACAGGGCATAAAGCAGGTACGCCTGGAGGTTCGCGTCCTTCGCCTGCGACAGGTGGTGGTTCAGCGCCTGGATCCCCCGCGCGATCACGTTGGGCTCGACCGCGTGGTCGGCGTCGCGCGCGACCGCCAGGCCGAAGACGACGTAGGCCGTGGTCCAGGGGTTGGACTTGTCGTGCTGCCACCAGCCCCAGCCGCCGTCCTGCTGCTGGAAGTTGTAGAGCCTCTGGAGCCCCGCCGCCACCATCTGCGGCAGCTCCGCCTGCAGGTCCTTCCGCTCGATCCCGAGCTTCTGGAGCGCGCGGCTCACGACGACCGTGGGCAGGAAGCGCGACATCGTCTGCTCCACGCACCCGTACGGGTACCCCGCCAGGTACTCCAGGGCATCCAGCACCATCGACGCGTGCGTCGGGGAGATCACGACCACGAGCTCCGACCCGTCCTTCACGGACCCCTCGGGGATCCGGAACTTCTCGACCACTTTGCCGTCGACGATCCCTCCCTTGGAATCCCACTTCATGGCCCCGTGCGGGAGGACCGGAATCGTCAGCTGCATGGCGTCGGAATCCTCGTCCGAGAGGGCCTTCACGGTGATCTTGGCCTTGCCGGCCCCGCGCACCCGCGCCTTCCAGTCGATCCGCTTCTGGCCCTGCGGGGCGATCTTGACGAGCATTTCTTTCTGGCCGGCGACCTCGATCCCCTCGGCGGCGAAGACGACCTTCACTTCCTTCTCGCCGGCGAGGTAGTTGTGCGCGATCGCGGAGACGACCGTCTCGTCGTTCTGGGTGAAGAACCGCGGCGCCTGGAGGCGAACGATCATTTCCTTGCGCGTCAGCACGGAATTCGCCTCTTGGCCGAAGCGCGAGTCGAGCGTGACCGCGCGCGCGGTGGCCCGCCACGTGGTCAGGTTGTCGGGAATGTCGATCTCGACGACCGCGCGGCCGTCGGCGCCGGTCGTGACCGTACGCCAGAGCATCGTGTCGGCGAAGTTGGAGCGGATTTCGGTCGCGGCGTAGGCCGCCCCGCCGCCCCCCGGCTTGTCGGCGCCCTTCCGCCGGCCTTCCGCCGCCGCCTTGGCCGCCGGCGCGGCCGAAGCCGCCGCATCGGCCGACGCCTCCCTCGCGGGCTCGCCCCTCTGGGCGCCGAGTTCCTTCTTCTCCGCGGCGCGGCCCCAATCATGGTACTGGAGCGACGTCCAGGTCGCGACCTCGTCCCCCTTCCGGTGGATGAAATGCTTCCGGATGTCCGGGGCATACTCGTCCTGGAGCGCGTAGATCGACTCGTCCACGATGCCGAGCGCCACCTCCGAAGCCAGGGGCTTCCCGTCCGCCCCGCGGGTCAGGATTTCGTAGCGGGCCTTCTGCCTCGGGCGGTATTGCGACTTGTCGGGCTTGATCTCTACCGTGACGAACCGGTCCGAAGGGTCCACGATCAACATCCGGCGCTTCTGGACGATCTGGTTCTCCTTGATCGCCATGACGTTCACGAACACGTTGGGCGCGTAGTCCTGCCGGTCGAGCTTGAGCTCGACCATCTTGGTATGGCCCTTGACCGAAACCACTTCGTGCTTGTAGATCTCCTTCCCTTCGACCGTGAAGAGCAGGGTTACGTTCTTGAACTGGCTCGTGACCAGGATCTGCGCCGTCTCGCCCGGCACGTAGTGCTTCTTGTCGAGGATCAGGTCGATCCCGTTCAGGTTGACGTGGTCGCCGTACCAGTTGGAGCCATAGAGCCAGGCCCATTGCTGGGCGGTCACGGCGTTGCCCTTCCGGTCCTGCGCCTCGGCCACGAGATAGATGTATCCTCCCTCCCGGTCCGGCGTCACGCTGAAGTCCGCGATCCCGTGCTCGTCGGTCTTCGCGCTCCCTTCGAAGATCATGCTGTCCTCGTGCTGGTTGGCCTTCCAGCGGCGGTCGTACCCCTTGATGACGACCTTCGCGTCGGCGACCGGCTTGTCGTCGGCCGTCGTGGCGCGCACTTTGGCGTTGATCTTCTCGCCGGGCTTGTAGACGTACTTGTTGAGGGACATGACCAAGCCGAACTCGGCTCGCGTGGCCTTGCAGGTCCCCTGCCCGTCCACCACGCGGCGCGAGAGGTCCGTCACCTGGGCGACGACCGTGTAAACCGCGTCGTACTCCCACTTCTGGGCGGTGAACCGGAAGTCGAGCTTGCCTTCCTTGTCGGTCTTCCCGACCCCCTGCAGGACCTGCTCGCCGTAGCCCCACCACATCCGCCGGCCGCGGCCCTTTCCGGTGTAGACCTCCTCCTCGTTTTCGTCCGCGTACCAGTCATAGTAGTAAGCCCAGCAGCGCCACATCCACCAATGGCCGCGGCGGTAGACCGTGTACTTCACCTCGGCGTCGACGACCGGCGAGCCGAAGTAGTACTCGGCCTTGATCGCGGCGTCGACCGTTTCGCCCTGCAGGACCGGCGTCTTCTTGAACTCGACGTCGACCTTGTACTCGGGCTTGCGGTACTCGTCCACGCGGAACTTCAGGAAGTTGTGCGGCCCGGGGCCCCAGTACTGGGTCCACTGCCAGTCGTGCGCGTGCAGGTTCGGGTCGTCCTTCTCGGTGCGCGTGAACATCGTGTACTCGCCCAGGGGGGGCTCGTCGCCCAGGGTGAAGCTGCCCTCGACCGCGCCGTAGGCGCTGAGCGCGTGCTTCTTCTCGTACACCTTGTTGCCCTTCGTGTCGCGGATCTCGATGATCAGAGGCTCGCCCTGCTTGGTCTCGAGCGTGTTCCCTGTCTCGTACCGGTGGACCGCCCGGAACTGGACGGTCTGGTTGGGCCGGTAGATCGGCCGGTCGGTCGTGAGGTAAACAAGCGGGTGGGTCGCCTGGCGCGCGGCGTAATGGGAGTCGGTCGTTACGATCTCCTTGTCCTTGATCGCCACGACCAGCCCGCCCTTGTAGCCGTCGGTAAGGAAGATGCCGGTCGCGTCGGTCGATCCCTGGACGGGGTGCCGCTTGTTGAGGACCTTGATCGCGGCGCCCTCGACGGGCTTGGACGTGGCGCGGTCCTGGACGAAGCAGAGCAGCCGCTCCGCGGCGGCCTTGGTGATCAGCCCGTAGCGGGTGACGAAGAGCGTGACGGTCATGGTCACGCCCTCGTGCTCGCCCTCGACGATGTAGACTCCGCTTTCGGTCGAGGGCACCTTGACCTGCTCCTGCCGCCACTGGTTCTGGGTGTAGGTGTACTCGGCGGTCCACTCCTTGAGCGTCTTGCGGCCTTCCTTGCCGACCTTCTCGAGCGCCGCGTGGAGGTTCGCGCGGTCCTCCCCGTCGAGATGTTCCAGGAGGTGGTCGTAGGCGATGCGGGTGGCCCGGAAGACGACCTTGTCGATGTTGCGCAGGCCGACGTGGACGACGGGCTCCTGGCCGGCGGTGAACGTCTGGTTCACGTTCATGTGGAAGTACTTGTTTTTGAGGCCCCAGGCCTGCTGGATCGCCTGCGCGCGGAAGCTGGCGTCCGGCGCTTCCTTGGAGATCTTCATGTACTCTTCGATCGCCTTGTCGCGCTGGCTCTGGTAACTGTAGGTCTGGGCGACCTGGAAGCGGTAATGCCAGTACTGGGGGCTCTTGGGGAACTTCTCGCACAGCTTCGCGTACCACTCCCTGGCTTCGGCATGTCGGCGGCTGTACCAGAGGTGAAGGTTGCCGAGCTGCTGGTAGGCCTGCTCCAGGCTCTTGCTCTCCGGGAATTTCTCGACGAAGCGCTTGAGGGCGCGGTCGGCGTTCTGCCACTCGCCCCGGTTCATCCGGTTCTGGGCGTACTCGAGGAGCTTGGCCTCGTCGGCCGGCAGGTCGTCCTTCTTTTCCTGTTGAAGGTCCGCATAGGAGAGGCCGCCCGTAACCAGGAAGACGAGTCCGAGGGCCGCCGCCCACGAGAGGCTTTCGCGCTTCATGACACTTTCCTTTTTGATATAGTGGTCCGGAGAAGTTTACCCTTGGACGCTCGAACCGGCGCTCGAGTTCATGATCGAAGCGTATTTTGACGGCCTCTGCGAGCCGAACCCGGGCGGGGTGGCGACCTACGGGTTCGTCGTACTGCGGGACGGCAAAAAACTCCACGACGGGCACGGGCTGGCGTGCCCTCCCAAGACCCCTCAGGCCACCAACAACGTCGCCGAGTACACCGGCCTGATCAAGGCGCTGGAGTGGCTGGCGGATCAGAAGGTCAAGGAGCCCGTGCGCGTCCGGGGCGACAGCGATCTCGTCGTCAAGCAGTTGAGGGGGGAATACAAGGTCAAGTCCCCGAACCTGGCGTCGCTCTACCAGCGCGCGAAAGAGCTCCTGTCGAGGCTTCCGGCGGCGACGATCGAGTGGGTTCCGCGGGACGAAAACGCCGAGGCGGACAGGCTGACCAATCTCGCTTACGCGGAATACGGCGGCAAGTCCCTGCCCCCTCCCACGACCGACGTGATGACGGTGGACCTCGTCTTCGCCGCGCCCCGCGACCTCGTGGCGGCGGCGCTGCGGAAGGCGAACCTGAAGGCGGCGGCGCTTACGGCCGTGCCGGGCGGCACGCGCGTCCAGGTAGATCTCCCCGCCCGTCCCGAAGCTCTTCGCCCCGTCCTCGACATCAAGGCCGCGCTCGAGGGGACGAAGTAGCGATCGGGTGGGGCTCCGATTCGCGGGTCGACACGCCGGCGTCAGGAGATCGGGAGACGCGTGGAGATGGGGAGACGGTATTTCCTTATCTCCTTATCTCCAGCCATCTCCCGATCTCCTATCGTTTCGGCTGAATTGGGCCCAGGACTTGGCGCACCACCCTTACTCGGCCTGACTATTTTGTTGAAATGTTCTCCCCGCCTCGACTACACTGAGACTCCTCATGAAGCGCATCGTGGGTGGCGTGCTCATGGCCGGAGGCGGGTTTTCGCTCTATCTCTTCGCGGCCCACGCGATGTACCACGGCCGCGACTCCCTCTCGGGAACCTTCGACTGGACGCTCCCGCTCCAGGTCCTGGGGCGCAGCTACCCTCAGGACGTCCTTCTCCTCCTGGGAGGCCTCTGGGGCCTGGTCCTGGGCTTCGGCCTCGTCTTCGCGGGGGGCGCCCCGGCCGGCGTGCCGAGGGCCCGCGGGGGATCGATCGCCCGGGCGATGCTCTTGAACGCCCTCCTCCTCGTGTCCACGCTCTTTGTTGCCTACGTGGGCGCCAAGACGAAGCAGGATACCACGTTGATCGCCGTCTTCGGCATTACGGCGCTCCTCCAGATCGCGCTCGGATTCCTTCTCCTGATCCTGGCCGTCTTCGAGCGTCCCAAGGGAGTCCTCTCCCTCCTCCTCGGCGCGGCCGTCTACCTGTTCGGCGTGGCGGTGGGCGTCCTGGCCTTCCTTTGGGGGAAGCCGGCTCCATGAACTCCCGGAGACAGCGGTAATGCCCATCCGTCACTGTCAAAAGTGCGGCCTCAAGGTCCTGATCGACGAGTCTCAGGCCCAGACGAGCGTCTTCTACTGCCAGCGATGCACCACCGCCATGAAGTCGCAGGAGGCGGCGGCCATGGAAGCGGCCGTGGCGGTCCGGCCTCAAACGCCGATCCCGAGCGCCCCGATGGCGTCCCCCAAAGCAGCCACGGTCAAAGTGCTTTGTCCCTACTGCAAGGCGTCCTTCAACGGACGCGTCCCGCAGAAACCCGCGCGCGGCGCCTGCCCGGTCTGCCAGAAGGAGCTGATCCTCCTGCCCAACGGCGACATCCGGCCTGCGGCAGGGTTCGATCTGGGAAAGTGGCAGCAGGAGCAAAAAGAAGCCCCGGTCGCCCTGGGCGTCGAGCCGACTCTGAAGGAAAAGCCCGAAAGCGGCACGAAAGTCCTGATCAAGAAATACGCGGCCGATCCTGCCGCCTCCAAGAAGGCCGACGGGGGCACCAGGGTCGTCGCCCGAACGCCCGTCGCGGAGCCGCCGGAGCCTGTCGCAGCCCCCGAGCCGTCCGACGGCGGTCAGGGAGAAGAGCCCGCCGCCCTGCCCGACTGGCTGGAAGACGCCAAGTCCGCTCCCGGAAGGCCGCCCCCACCGCCGGCTGACGCGCCCGAGCCCGAACCGGAGCCGGAACCGGCGTCCGAACCGGAAAGCGTTCGGCTGGACGACCTGCTTCCCGCGGGTCCGCCGATCGACGATGCGGGGATGGACCTTCCCTCGGAAGTGACGGCTCCCACTCCCATCAACGTAAGGGCGGTCGCGGCCGAACGGCCGCCCGCGGCCGTGATACCCCCGCCTCCCCCGCCGCCCGCCCCGAAGGCCCCGCCCCCGGCCGCTCGGGCGACCGCGAGGAAAACCGACCGCCGAGTGGCGCCCGGCGCCGGCGCCATGCTGGCGGGCGCGCGACCCACCGGGGCCGGCAAGATACTGCTCGCGTACCTGCTCCTGTTCCTGCCCGCGGCGGCGTGCCCCTTCGTCTACGGCTCCCGGGACAAGCTCAAAGACAGCCCCCTGGTCAAGCAGCTCGGGGAGCGCTTCCAGGCGGGCTTTCACGAGCTCCACCGGAGGCTGGTCCCGCCCACGGCCGCCCCGAAGCCGCCTCCCGAGGAAAAGAAAATCGAGGCGCCGCCCGAAGAGAAGCCCAAGCCGGGCCCCGAAGAGCAGGCCCAGCTCGAAAAGCAGATCGACGCCGTGTACATGAAGTACATGCGCGACAAGCGGACGTACGACCAGCGGATGAAAGGCGCCACCGAGGCCGAGAAGAAGGAATTCGAGCCCGTCGCCGATAGACTCAAGCGGGACGAGGAACGGCTCCGCTCCCTCCGCGACGACTACAAGAAGTGGTTCGGCAAGGACTACGATCCCGCCAATCAATAGCCCGAGCTCTCCCCTCTTTTCTCCGTCACGATTGAAACGCCGGCGCTCGTCCCGATCCGCGTCGCCCCGGCCTGGACCATCGCGCGGGCGGTCCGCGCGTCGCGGATCCCGCCGGCCGCCTTGACTCCCATCGCGGCCCCCACGGCGCGGCGCATCAGGCGGACGTCCTCGACCGTGGCGCCCGCGGCCCCGAAGCCCGTGGACGTCTTCACGAAGTGGGCGCCCGCCGCCTTCGACAGCCGGCAGGCGCGGATCTTCTCGGCGCGTCCGAGCGCGCAGGTTTCGAGGATCACCTTCACCACCGTGCGCACGGCACGTACGACGCCCTCGATCTCGCGGCGGACGAGTGCATCGTCTCCCGACTTGAGCGCGCCGATGTTGAGGACCATGTCGATCTCGTCGGCCCCCTCCTGCCGCAGCTCGCGGGCCTCCCGCGCCTTCGAGTGCGGGGACAGGGCGCCGAGGGGGAAGGCCACGACGGAGGCGACGCGGACGGGTGTGCCGGAGAGGCGGCGCGCGGCGAGCGGGACCCAGCACGGGTTCACGCACACCGCGGCGAAGCCGCAGGCGCGGGCCTCATCGCAAAGGAGTTCGACGTCGCGGCGGGTGGCGTCCGGCTTGAGGAGGGTGTGGTCGATAAGCGGCGCCAGGGAGACCGCGTGACTTGGGGTGGCGGGGTGACGGGTCTTGGTCACCGTGTCTCAGCCGTCCCCGAAGGGGACTTCGTGATCCGGGGAGAAGCGGCGACGGGATTGAGTCTCCCTCTCCCGGCCGTCACCGGGTCTCCTAGTACTTCTTGTATTTCTGCAGCTCTGCCTTGACCCTGAGGATGACGTCCGCCCAGCGGTCGTCGAACAGCGCGTCCTCGGGGCCGCCCGCGCGGCTCTGGCCGGCCTGGAGCTTTTCCTTCTCCCGGGTGGCGAGCTCGGCCAGGCGGGCCCGCTCGGCGTCGGCGAGTTTCCGCTTCTCCTCGGAGAGCGCCGCCTCTTCCTTCACGCGCTTCTTCTCGGCTTCCTCCTTTTCCTTGGCGGCTTCGGCCGCCAGGACGGCGTCGAGAGACTCGTCGCCGCTCTTGGGCTTGGGCGGGCCGGAGAGCGCCTGAAGCTGCTGCTCGAGGGTGCCGATCTCGGCGTTGATGGACTCCTTTTTCTGCTTGGTGTCGCCCTCAATCTTGGCGAGCTGGGCCATGCGGTTGGTCTTGGCCTCGGAGGCGGGCTGGTCGGCGAGCTTTTCCCGCTCGGAGGCCACGTCGGCCAGGTCCGCGTCGGCGCGGGCGACCTCGGCCCGTTTTGCGGCGATCTGCTGGCGGAGCTGCGCCATCTGCTGTTCTTTCGTGGCGGGCTTGGGCGCCGCCGCGGCCGGCTGGCCGGAGGATTCGGGCGCCTCTTCCGGGGCGCTGCAGCCTGAAACCACGGCAAAGGCCAAGAACAGGGCGCGCTTCATATGCACCTCCAGGACGGTCAATGTACCCCCGTCACGAGGGCCCGGTCAATGATTTCAGGACGGTGACGAGCCGAGGATTACTTCTCGGAATCGATTTCAAGCGGAGATCTCATGGATGGCTTGGACGGCGGCATCGGCCTGGTCGTCGGTGTTGAAATAGCCGAAGCTGAACCGGACCGTCCCCGCCGGGAAAGTTCCCAGGAACTTGTGGGTGCCCGGCGCGCAGTGGAGTCCTGGACGGCAGGCGATCTCGTACTTTTCGTCCATCACTTTGCCGACCTGGGCGGGTTCCAGCCCCTTGATGCGGATCGAAACGGGACCGATCTGCCGGTCGGGGTTGCGCCCGCTGAAGATCTCGACCTTCGGGTTGCCGCGGAGGGCCTCGACGAACCGCATCGCGAGAGCGCGCTCATGGCGGAGGATCTTGTCGAGCCCCTCGCGTTCGACGAACTCCACGCCCGCCGCCAGCCCCGCATAGCCGTGCGCGTTCGGCGTGCCGCCCTCGAGCTTGAACGGCATCTCCTCGGGCTGCATCTCCTGGTCCGCCTTGAACCCGGTGCCGCCTTCACGGAAAACGCGAAGATCGATCCCGGGGCCAACCCAGAGGGCGCCCGTCCCCATGGGGCCGAAGAGATTCTTGTGCCCCGGGAAGGCCACCATGTCCACGCCCAGGGCCTGGACGTCGATCGGGACCACGCCCACGCTCTGAGAGGCGTCGATCAGCGTGGCGATGCCCCGCTTCCGGGCAAGGCGGGAGTACTCCTCGACCGGATTCAGGACGCCCAGGACGTTCGAGCAGTGGGTGATCGCCAGGAGGCGCGTGTTCTTCTTGATGAGCTTTTCGATCGCCTCCGCAGGGACCGTACCGTCCGGGGCGCTGGCCGCCTTGTCGTACGTGATCGTGCCGGCCTTGGCCATCGCGGCGAGCGGCCGGTTGATCGAGTTGTGCTCGGTGTGCGACGTGATGACGTGGTCTCCGGGCCTGAGGAAGCCTTTCTGGGCGATGTTGAGGCCGTCGGTGGCGTTGAGGGTGAGGATGACCTCGCTCGGGTCCTTGGCGTTCAGGAGCCGCGCGATCGCGATGCGGCAGCGCTGGACGCGGTTTTCCGACTGGACCGCGAGGCGGTGCCCGGACCGGCCGGGGTTGCCCGCGAAGTTCCGCGCGAACTCGTCCATGGCGCGGTAGACACTCTCGGGCTTGGGAAACGAGGTCGCCGCGTTGTCGAGGTAGATCAATCCCCGAGATCCTCCAGGAGGGCCCGCGAAAGCTGCTTCAGGATTCGATCGTACTTCGCCCGGCGTGAAGGATCGCGCATCGTTCTCTCAAAGTCCTCCAGCAGCATGGCATACATCGCATCGTGAAAGGCCTCCCGCGCGGCAATGAAGGCGATCGCCTTGCTGCCGTTGCCATTGGACGGCGGCCTGGCCCGACCCTTCCTCTTCATGACGTCATCGTATCGGGCCTGTCGAGGAGCGTCAAGCCACGCCGATGCGCTCCATTTCATCGTATGATCAAGCGATGAAATCGATTAGAGCTGCTCCGCCACAACGTATTCGCGACGGGTGCAGACGAAGGAGGCCAGGCCGACCGCCGCCAGCGCGATCGCGCCGAGGACCCCCGCGGATTCGAGAAGCGAAGCGTTTCCCACGATGACGAGCACCTCCTCCGGCACCTCCAGATCCGTCACCTTCAGCACCACCGATCGAAGGTAGTGGGTCACCGAGAGAGCGCTCACCACCGCGGGCAGGAACGAGAGGAAGAACTCGAAGATCACCGCGTACAGAACGCCGATCACCAGGGTCCGCGTGCGAAAAACCACGCCCACCAGCCCGAAGATCGCCCCGTAGACCGCGACCGAACCGAGCACCGCGAGCGCCATCCCTCCCAGCAGGGCCGCGCCGCCGGGCCGGCCCAGCAGCAGCCACGATCCTGTCAGGCTCGCCAGGCTCGGCGCCGCCAGCCACGGCACGAGCGCCGCATACTTTCCCAGGAAAACTTTCCATCGGGGCACCGGCCGCGTGAACAGGTAGGTGATGGTCTTTTCTTCGAGCTCGGCGTTCAAGAGCGACGTCCCGTAGAGCAGCGCCAGGAGCAGGCACACCGCCTGAGGGTAGACCATGAAAAGGTAAATCGCCTTCAGGAGCTCTTCCTCCTCGCCCCCGCGCCATTCCCCCGCGGCGGCGATCAGCGCCGACAGACCCGCCGGAAGCAGCAGAAAGATCGTCAGCATCCAGACCTTTTTCCCGGCCAGCATCTGCCGCAGCTGGAGCCACGCCACCGTCGCCATCAGTCCCTCGTCACCAGGTAGCGGAACACCGCGTCCAGGTTGTCGTCCTGCGAGAGGACCTCGCGGATCCGCGCCCCCGCGCGGAGGGCCACGTCCGGAAGGCCCGCGTAGAAGCCCTGCGGGTCCCGCGTGTGCACCGCGACGGTCCCCGCCGCTTCGTCCAGCTCGACCCCCGAGACCGGCAGGTCGCGGAGCAGCACGTGCGCCAGGGCCCTCCCGTTCTCGCACCGCAGGGTAATCCGGTGGGGGTACTCGTTCATGAGGCCGCGGATCTCGTGGACGTTCCCCGACGCCAGCACGCGGCCGCCGTAGATGAGCAGGAACTCTTCGGTCATGGCCTGCACCTCGTGCAGGACGTGACTGGAGATGAGGATGCTTTTACCTTCCGCGCCCAGCCGCTTGACCAACTCGATCAGGTCGTGCCGCCCGATGGGGTCGGTGCCGGTCAGCGGCTCGTCGAGGATGAACAGCGCGGGGTCGTGGACCAGCGCCTGGGCGACTTTGGTCCTCTGCCGCATCCCCTTGGAGTAGCCTCCGATCTTACGGTTCATGTAGTCGGCCGCACCAACCCGCCGGAGCGTTTCTTCGGCCCGGCGTCGCGCCTCGCCGGCCGGAAGTCCGCCCATCCGCGCCAGCGCCGTCACGAACTCCAGTCCGGTCAGGAAGTCGTAGAAGGCGTCCTGTTCGGGACAAAACCCGATCCGCCGGAAGAGACCGGGGTTGTTCCACGGGACCTCCCCGAACACCCGGACCTCCCCCTCGGTCGGCCGGAGCTGGCCGGTGATGAGCTTCAGGAAGGTCGACTTTCCCGCGCCGTTGGGGCCGAGCAGCCCCCGCACGCCCGGCGGAAGGTCCAGCGTGACGTCGTTCACGCCGATGACGACCCCGTAGAGTTTCGTCAAGGAGCGGGCTTCGATCAGGTTCGGCATCAGACCCTCATCGGCGCCGAGATGCGGCGGTAGAGGACGGCCAGGGAGAGTCCCGCCAGGCCCAGGAGGTAGACGAGGGCCGCCGCCGGCGAGTAGGGCGAATGGAGCATGGCCCGAATCTGGGAGCGCCCCGAGGCGTTGAGCCGATCCGCCAACGCGACCACCTGGTCCACCTCGAATACGCCCCCGATCACCGCGTTGGACGCCTCGCGGATCGAAGGGAGAAACAGCCAGCCCGACCCCTGCAGTCCGGGCACTTGCTCGAGGATCCGGAAGAACATTTCCCCGAGCATCCACACCCCGATCCACGCGAACGTCGCGTACCGGCCGTCGCTCGTGAGGGACGAAAAGGCCAGGACGAGGAGGGTGCCCGGCAGCGCCACGACCAGCGACGCCGTCAGGATTCGCGGCAGCGTGACGAACGTGTCGGCGAGCACGGCCATCGACGGCGAGAGCGCGATGCTGACCGCGTACAGGACGACGCCGGGGAGGAGCGAGACCAGGGATACGCAGAAGAGCGCCGTGCCCGCCTTGCCCAGGAGGTACTCCACGCGGGTGATCGGTTTCGAGAAGTACAGGAGAAAGGCTTTGCTCCTCACGTCCTGCGAGATCAGCGGGGGCGCCACGATGGTCAGCACGAGAAACGTCAGGAAGCCCTGGGAGTACATGAAGAAGTGCGAGAAGATCGCCGACCAGACGTGCGGGCGGAGGGACGCGGGATCGTTCATGAACCGGTTGGCCAGCTCCGTCCCCAGGAACGCGCGGGCGAACGAAGCCCAATCCGAGCCCCGGACTCCGCGCGCGGGGTCGGTCACGTAGCCGACGGCGAAGAAGAGCGGGCCGAAGTAGAGGAGCGGCGCCCACGCCAGAAAGAGGAGGCGGCGCAGGACCTTGCTTCGGAACGCGAGCGCGACCCCCGCGCGGGTGATGGTCGCCCAGCGCTTCCAGGCCGGCGTGAGCGCGCCTTCCCAGTGCCGGTAGCCCAGTTCAAAGATGGGCATCGCGGTCCCCCGCCACGGCCCTGAGAAAGATCTCCTCGAGAGAGGTCTTGCCGGCGGCCATCTGCCGGACCACGACGCCGCAGTCGCGCGCCCCCTGGAAGATCCGCTCCGGCAGGTCCGCGCCCTCGCCGGAGGCGCGAATCTCGTCCGCCCCGAGGGACTTGGCCTCGCAGCCGCGGCCCGCAAGCGCCTTGGCAAACGCGCCCCCATCCCCGGTGAAGCGGATCACGAGGCTCGCGTCGACGGACTTCCGGAGCGCGGCGAGCGTATCGTTCACCAGCGCGCGGCCGCGCGACATGATGAGGACCGAGTCGCAGCACGCCTCGACGTCCTGGAGGATGTGCGTCGAGACGACGACGCTCACCCTCCGCTTGCCGAAAAGATTCCGGATGAGCGCGAGCATCCGCTCGCGGCCCTGGGGGTCGAGCCCGCCAGTCGGCTCGTCCAGGAAAACCAGGTTCGGGGCATGAATGATCGCCTGGGCGAACTTCGCCTTCTGCTTCATCCCCGTCGAGTACGTCTGGACCTCGCGGTAGCGCTCTTCCGCGACCCCGACGTAGTCGAGCACCTCGTGGGCGCGCCGGAGCGACGTGCGCGGGGGAAGGCCCGCGAGCTCGCCGGCGAAGGCGACCGCCTGGACGCCGCTGAGGCCGGCGATAGAGCAGTCGTCCTCGGGCATGTAGCCCACGCGCTGGCGGATCTTGCGGCTGTCGCGCCGGGCGTCCAGGCCCCGCACGCGGGCCTCGCCGCGGGTGAGGCGGACCAGCCCGAGCAGAACCTTGATCAGGGTGCTTTTCCCGGCGCCGTTGGGACCCAGGAGGCCGATCACGCCCTCCCCGAGCGTCGCGCTCAGGTCATCGAGCGCCTTGACGCCTCCATAGAACTTCGTCACCCCGTTGAGCTGGATCATTGGCCTTGAAGTATAGAAAGAGACGACCCAAGGCTAAGCTTATTGCGACCGTTCTCAGGCGCCGACGTACTTGGCGTACAGGGAGCGGGCGCGGGCGGGGTCGTTGGTGCCCTGGACGATTGCGCGGGCGTCGGGGAAAAGCGTCAGCTCGCAGCCGTCCACCGCGAGCTTGAGGAGGTAGGCGTTCCGCCGGACGTTTCCCAGCGGGGCGAGGCGCCGCTCGGCGTCGGCGAGGTCGATCCGCGCGCCGGGGGCGGGGGTGATCTGGACGGCGTTCCGGCCGCAGAGCGTGGTCGCCCCGAAGGCGCCGGAGTCGAGGTAGCGGAAGCGCCGCGCCCCGCACGTCTCGCAGGCCGGGTTTCGCGGCACCTTGACGAGATGGAACGCGTTCGTCCAGACGTCGAGCGTCTGGAGCCCCGGGAGGAGCGCCTCGCGACGGCCCGCCAGGATCTTCAGCGCCTCGTTCGCCTGGAGCGAAGCCACGACGCCGACCGCCGTATTGAGGACGCCGGCCGTGTCGCACGTCGGGGAGCTGCCGGGAGCGGGCATCTCCCCCAGGAGGCAGGTGAAGCAGGGTCCCTCGCCGGGAAGGACGGGCAGGACCATCCCGTAGCTCCCCACACAGCCGCCGTATACCCAGGGCTTGCCGAGCTTGACGCACGCGTCGTTGAGGACGAAACGGGTCTCGAAGTTGTCCGTCCCGTCCAGGACCACGCCCGCGTCCCGCGCCAGTTCTTCGACGTTGGCGTGGTTGACGTCGCAGACCCGCGGCTCCACGCGGACCTCGGAGTTGACGCGCGCCAGCTTCTGCGCGGCCGCCACCGCCTTGGGCAGGTTCTGCCGGACATCCTCCTCGTCGTAGAGGGTCTGGCGCTGGAGGTTGTCGAGCTCGACGAAATCGCGGTCGCAGATCCGGAGGGAGCCGACGCCCGCGCGGACGAGGTGGCCCGCGAGGGTGGATCCCAGCGCGCCCGCGCCCACGAGCGTGACGCGCGACGCGCCGAGCTTCTTTTGCCCTTCCTCCCCCAGGGGCCGGAACAGGACCTGTTTGGAGTAGCGGCTCATGCGGGTTTCGCCCACCGTCGCCGCGCGTGTCCCAGGCCGAAGGCGGCGGCGGCCAGGGCGGAGCCCGCGAGCGCGTACCCGCAGGCGGTCACGCCCCAGCGCGGCTGCCCGTGTTGAAAATCGGCGGCCCGGGTGATGTGATCGTAAAACGCAGGCTGACGGAGCAGGTCTTCCCCGAAGACGGAGTAGGCGAGCGTCGCGTAGGGGTTGACCGCCAGGGCCAGCGTGATGCGCCGGTAGATCGCCTCCCCGGAGAGTCCCGCCTCCTCCGCGTGCTGGACGACCGGGCCGAGCAGGAAGACCGTGCCCACGAGAAAGGCGACCGCGAGCGAGGCCGCGACCTGACAGATGCCGGGAGGAAGGCGGAGGGCTTCCATGAAAAGGTACAGGCCCCAGACCAGCACCGCAAAGGCGATCAGGACGAGCGCCGTCGGCAGGAAGAGCCCGATGTTCCCGAAGATCGAGACGAGAAAGAGCAGAACGGGGGCCCCCGCCGCCACGGCACCCGCCCATTCGGCGCGCCGCCGGAGGGGCCGCTCGGCGGTCCAGGCCAGGGCCGCCGCCATGCCGAACCCGACGAGGAGCGGCGATACGTAAGCCAGGGTTCGGAAGAACGCCATTGGCGCATTATAGCGCCTCCTGAAACCGACTCCAACGCTTGAACGGTTCAGGTCCGCTCCGCTCGAGACCGCACGGACAGCTTGTCCTTCCAGTCCTGAGCGCCGCATGCCCTGCGAAACTGAACACACGTACGCCGAAGATCCCAGGCGGCGCTTCGAGCGCTCGCGAAATCGCTTCGAATCTCCCCGAGCGCCTCAGTCATGTCCCCGAACGGGGCTGGGAACGTCCGGCGGGCGAGTCCCGGCGTCTGCGCCTTGTCCGTGGTCCCTCCCGCGCCGGTTCCTGACAGGAGTGCCCCCCCCATCGTGCCGCCGGACACCCGTTCGGCGCGCGGCCCGAAGGAGGATCCTCGGGCCGGTTTTCCATCGTGAATCCTGGGAAGGGCGGACCCGATCACGAGCCCCAGAAGGGATGCCGGCAACAGGGCAGGCATGCGCGGATGACAAGGCATGCGTCAGGCCGCCTTCCCGGGGAACCACATTTGGAACGTGGGGAGGACGAGCATGACGATGAAGGCGAATCCCATCCCGACGACCGCGGGGATGACGACCGGCGCGAGCGCGATGTTCGTCCAGACGAGAAGGGGCGAGAAGATGACGAGCATCATCGCGACGAACGCTCCGACGTACAGGCCGATCTTGAGCCCGCGCGGCGCGTAGGTCATCTCCATGAGGTGGCAGAGGACGAAGTAGATGAGCGGCATCATGAAGGAATGGGGGTGCACGATGTCGTAGATGGAGCGCTTCTTGTGCTCCGTGTACATTTTCTCGAACTTCGCGCCCGTCTCGCGCGTCACCCGTTCGTCCCCGGCGAAGTTGGCCTGAACGCCCTTCGTCTCGTAATCGGTCCTATCGCCGAATACTGCGATCGTGACGAAGAGGATCGCGAAGAGGAGCGCCAGCGAGAAGCACGTGAGGGCGACCTTGGTGGTCAGCGGGAGCTTCGACAGGTGGAAGTGGGGGATCGAAAGGTACGGGGGCACTACTCGACCCCCTTCTTGAGGCGCTCGGCGAACGCCGCGTTCGTCCGCTGCTCCCCCTTGTCTGTCACCAGAAGCGCGGGGAGTTTCTCCGGCAACTTCCCGCTGACGAAAACTCCCGTGTCCAGCCCGTCGGATTCGGTCGCCGTGGGGGCGATGACCGAGACGCTCACCACCCCCTCGACCGGTCGGCCGGTGCGCGGGTCCAGGATGTGACAGTACGTCCGGCCGTCGAGCTTGAAGAACTTCTCGTAGCTGCCCGACGTCGATAGCGACTCGTCCTTCAACCGAACCGTGCCCAGAACCTTTTCGTCACGGAAGGGGTCCCGGATCGCGATTTCCCAGTCCTCCAGGGCCACGACCGAGGAGCCGAAGTCGACCAGCGCGCGCTTGATCCCGGCCTTCCTGAGGACGTCGGCGGCGCGGTCGACGGCGATCCCCTTCCCGATCCCGCCGGGGTCGAGCTCCATGCCCCCGGACAGCCGGACCTCGTCGCCGTCGATCTCGATCCTTCGGGACCCCACCTTCTTGAGCGCCTCTTCGATCTCGCGGGGTTCGGGCACGCGGTACTTCCCGTCCTTGAACCCCCAGAGCCGCATGAGCGGGGCCACGGTGATGTCGAACGCGCCGTCGCTCAGCTCGCCGTATCGCTTCGATTCCTTCACGAAGGCCAGGAGGTCGGCGCTCGCCTTGATGCGACCCTGGCGGTTGAGCTTCGAAAGCTCGCTCTTCTCGTCGTAATTCGAAAGCACCTTCTCGAGGCGCTTGATCTCGTCGAACGCCTTCTCGACCGAGCCCGCGTCGCCGTAGGCCGTGATCGTGCAGAACGTTCCCATCAGGTACCGCTTCTGCCGCACCGGTTCGGGCTCCTGGAGCACGGCCCGGACGTTCTCGGGGCGCTCCACGAAGTGATGCTGAACGATCGCCACCGCCATCCGCACCGCCCGGGCGACGGCAATGCAAGATAGGGTGGCCCCGCTCACGTTGATGATGCCGCCCCCGCTGCCAACCCGAATGCGGTCGTCGTTCTTCTTGCCCTCGAACTGTTCGACGAACCGCCGCCGGCGGCAGTCGGTGCCAATGTGGTCCTCGTGCGACATGACGGCCACTTCGGTCACTTCGCCCTTCGCGTCGATGCCGACGATGAAGGTGGCCGGCAACGTCTTGGTGATTTCGGTCAGGATCATCGCGTACCCGGCGGCCTTCCCGTCCTTCACCCCGACGAATACCCTCTGGCGCGCCGCGACGGCCGACCCGTACCGCTTGGCGACGAGCGCCTGCGCCGTGGCGTCGAGGTCGACCGTCCGCTCGAGGACCGCTTCCCCGTTCGGGAAGACGAGCTTGAGCGCCTGCTCCTGGGTGAGGTAGGTTTCTCCCGCCAGGAGAAACGCCAGCAACGCGATCATTGCGAACTCCAACGTCTAGAAGTAAGTCGCGACCGAAGCCGCGAACATGTCGTTGTCCACTTCACTGAGGATTCCTTCTTCGCTTCGGAAGAGGTACTCGACCTTGAAGACCGTGTCCTCGCGCAGCCGGAAGTTCAGGCCCACGACGTTCTGGGTCCGGTCCGACCCGTCGAGGTCCACCAGGTCCCACCGGTAGGTCAGCGTGAAGGTGGACTCGTCGCTCGCGCCGGGGATGGCCTTCCGTAGAAACTCGGGCATGAAGTGGAACCGCGCCTCGAGGAACCACCCGTAAAAATCGTCGGGCACTCCGGCGGCCCTGGCGAAGGCGTCCCGCTCGATGTTCGCCTGCGCCGCCTCGCCCACGACTTCGAAGGCGCTCCAGAACTCGGCGGTGGCGCCGAGCTTGCGCGCGACGCCGCCCAGGTTGAGGGTCAGATCGACGGCCGTGATCGTCAGCCGGTTGTCGCCGCGCTCGTCGTACTTGCCGGTGTGGGCGGAGACGCCGACCTCGAGCCCCAGGAAGGGAGAGACGGAGAGACGGCCCACGATCGACTTGTCGTCGTTGAAGTCGCGGTAGCGCGACGTTCCGAGCTGGTTCCCGTGGGGGCGCGCGTCGCGAAGCCCGTTCGTCCGGTTGATCACGTTCCCGGCGGAGCCGCCCGATTTGCTCAGCCCCTTGAAGCCGTTCACGACATAGACTTCGTACTCGATCTCCCAGGGGTCCGCGTCGATCGAGCCGAAGAAGCCGATGCCCGGCTCGCGGAGGACGGTGCCCACGATCGTCTCGATGACGAGCGGCCGCGTCGTCAGGTCCTGGTAGGGGGCGTCGTGGACGAGGTTGTAGCGCCCCAGCGGGTCGAGGATGATGCCCGCGCGGAAGTTGACGAGCGGGTGGACCCAATAGTCGACGTGGGCGAACTCGATCCCGAGCTCCGTGCCGTTGCCGTGCTCGATCTCGATCTCCGAGGCAACCTTAATGTGGTCGGAGACGTCCGCGTAGATGAACGGCACGAACCGGTGCTGGTCGAAGGTGTCGCTGTTCGAATCCTCGGTATTGAAATACTCAAGGTCCATGTAGCCGCCCAGATAGACGTTCCGACCGAACCGCGCGAGGAAGGGTTTGGAGTAGACTTCGCCCGCGTCGCGCTTGGCCTTGTCCTGCGCGAGCTTGGGGAGGTCCTGGGGCTTGTCGGCTTCGGGCTCCTGCGGGGCCGCGAGCTTTTTCTCCAGCTCCTCGACGCGCTTCTTCAATTTCTCCATCTCCTGCGGGTCGTCCTGTGCGCACAGCAGTGCGGTCATCAGCCAGCCCATGTCGCTATCCCTCCTTTGCAAACCCGGCGCGGCCGGGGTATAAAGGAGTCGGCGGGGCCTCCACAGCCCCGTCGACCTCGAGGGCCGCCGCCGGGAAGGGTCGCAAGCTCGCTTCCGACGGCGGCCCCGATTTTTTTTCGAGCTATTTCTTCAGGAGAAGCCGGATCTCGTCGACGCTCGCCTGCTCCTCTTTCAGGAGGTGCACGAGGAGCTCACGCAGGGCGAGGTCCTTCTTGGCCAAGGGGACCGCGGCGTCGTACAGCGAGACGGCCGTCTCCTCGTCCTTGAGCGCCTGCTTCAGCATGCCCTCGGCGTCCGCCGGCACGGCCGCCAAGTCCTCCGTCACCTTCCCTTGCGGCGCGCCGCCCAGCGCGACGATCTTGGCGCCGACCTTTTCCGCGTGGCCGATGGAGTCGGTCGCGCTCTTCTTGAAGAAGTCGGCGAGGTGAAAACGCTCCAGACCGGGGACGAGGACCGAGCAGTTGAGATATCGCGCGATCATCGTAAGTTCATGCCGGTAGCATTCGTTCAGCGCCTTCAGGGTCTCGTCCACGTCGTCTCCTTTCCCATCTCCCTATCTCCTCCGGCAGAGGATCGCCCCGGCGGGGCACGCCCGCTCGGCGGAGAGGATGTCGTCCAGGAACCGGCTCCAGAGGCCGCGCCCTTCCGGCCGCAGCCGGCACCCGTCCTCCCCGACCGAAAAGACTTCGGGCGCGACGGCTTCGCACAACCCGCAGACCGTGCAGCCGGGCAGGACCTCGAGCGATTCCAGGACGATGGGGGCCGGCGTCATCGCTCCTCCGTGAAACTGAGTCTCATTCTCATCGCATGATGAAATTTTTTTGC
>Ga0187892_10005111_pt1 | contig 21031 bp, 12 predicted proteins | sample MA1701073metaG_FD_139345 | JGI IMG/M metagenome (GOLD analysis project Ga0187892, IMG submission 139345) | Bio-ooze microbial communities from a basaltic lava cave in the Kipuka Kanohina Cave System on the Island of Hawaii, USA - MA170107-3 metaG ... | reverse complement strand
GACAGCAGCATCGTCCGCCACGGGGGCCGCTGGCTGAATCTGTACAGCACCCGCGGACCGCAGGGTGGCTCGATGAGCCTGGCTTACTCCGACAACCTCTTCGACTGGGAACTCGATCCGAACAATCCCATCTTTCAACCGCCCGACTGGGCGCTCGCCACGGGGCAAATCGGGCATTCCTGGATCGTTCGGTCGGGTGATCGGTATCTGATCTACTACTCCGCCGAACACAAAAACGGCCTCGGGGCTGCCGGGCTGCTTTCAACCGAAGATTTCCGTTCCTTTCAGGACCACGGCCCGGTGCTGATGGTCCCCAAACAATTGCGCGGCACCCGAAACATCGAAGCGGTCACCGCGGTGTTTCGGGATGGCCTGTGGCACTTGTTTTACAACCTCGGCGAAGGCACCTGGCATGCCGTCAGCGACCGGCCCGACCGGTTCTCCGGGCCGACTGCGACCACAGGTCCCTGGCGGAGCTGGGTTCACGCTGGTTCGTATTTCCTGGGCCGATTCCATGCCGCGCGTGTGTTCCAGGATCCGACCGACGGAAAGTGGTACATGATCTACACGCGCAAAGAGTACCAGCGACACCTCAATCGCAAGGACGGCGTGCTGAAATTTCGCGGAACCGTTGCAGACGAATCGGCTTTGCTGGACGGTCTCTTTCTCTGCGAAGTGCAGTGGCAAGGAGATCAGCCGATCCTGAAAAAACCATCGCGGAAGGAAACTTGACTATGAATGAATCGATCGTGGATCAAATCGTGCGGGCGCCGATCGTGCCCACTGTCATGCCGCTCTCCGCGGACATGCTTGGAGGCTACGCGCGGGCGTTGTTCGACGAGGGATACCCGTGCCTCGAGCTCTTGTCGCGGCCGCTGCACCAGGCGTTGGAAATATTCCGCGAGATTCGTTCTCGGCCGGAGCGGAAACTGGTTCATTGGGGCATCGGCACGATCCTTACGGAACGAGCCGCCCGGCAAGCCGTTGAACTCAGTCCCGATTTCCTGGTGTCACCTGCATTCAGTCGACGCGTGCTCAAGGTCGCGGCCCAAGCGGGGATTCCCTATGTGCCCGGGGTGCGCACGTTTCAGGATGTGCAGGACGTCCTCGACGCCTTCGAGGATCACGGTCTGGAACTCAGGTTGCTGAAACTCTGCCCCATCTACGGGTTGACCCGCGAGTACGTCGAGGCGCTGTGCGGGTGTTATCCCGGCATCGTCTTCTGTCCCACGGGCGAAGTCACGCTGGAGAATTATCCGGATTGGAAGCAGGTGCCCGGCATTGTCGCCCCGATGGGTAGCCGCTTCATTCCACTGGCGACGCTGGAACGAGGTGATTTTGCCGAAGTACGGTCCCGGCTGCGGGCCTACCGGCGCCTGGCGGGATCATCGAGTAAACCAGCCGTCTCCCGTGCACAAAGATCAGCCAGGACGCTGGCCCCGCGGAACGGCAAGAAACGAAATCCAGACGGCCAGGCGACATCGATCTCCGCGTCCATGGCGACGACATGGGCCGCGCAAAAGCCGTCGTAGCGTGTGCCGGTGCCGGGCATGCGTCGCGGACTGGCGCATCATTTCATCGTCGGCAGCACGATGCCTTTCATGATGATCTTTTGGGTGAACAGGAAGACGATGAGCGTGGGGATGCTCATCAGGACCAGGGCGGCCATCTGCAAGTGTCCGCGGCCGGCCTGGACGGCATCGACCGAGTACTGGAAAATCCAGACCGCGAGCGTCCACATTTGCTGGTCGGGGCACACGAGGAACGCCCACATGAAACCGCTGTACGCGCCGATGACGACGCCGATGACGGTGAGCGCGAGGATCGGCTTGCAGAGCGGGAAGGTGACGTTGCGGTAAATTTGCCACTCGTTCGCGCCGTCGAGTTCGGCGGCTTCGTAGAGTTCGCGCGGCAGGCCGTCGAAGAAACCCTTGAGCAGGAAAATGCTGAAGCCGTGCGCGAGGCCGGGGAGGATCAGCGCCCAGTAGGTGTTGAGCAGCCCGAGGTCGCGCGTGAGGAGAAAGGACGGAATTTGCGCGACCTCGCCGGGGAACGCCATCGGGATGAGCAGGAAGGCGAGGATGATCCGCTTGTTCTTGATGCGAAATCGCGAGAGCGCATACGCGGCCATCGGGTTGATGGTCAACGCGCCGAGCAGCGACGCACCGACCAGGAGCAGTGTATTCCAGAGTGCGTTGCCCTTGAGAGCGATGAAATCGAAGACCTTGACAAAGTTGTCGGTGAGGAAATGCCAGCGCCAGCGGCCGCGTTGGGTGAGAAATTCCGCCCGGTCGAACGCGGCCTGCGGAAGACGTACCTCTTCGAAGCTGTCGAACGACTGGCCGTAGGCCTGTGCAAGCTTGTCCGCGCTGCCGTAGCGTTGCCGGAGAAAATCGTGATACGGCTGCAACGGATGCGGGAACTTCCACTCGGCGGCGGGAACGTGCGCGATGGCGAACTCGAGCCAGGGGAACCGCAGGGTTCGTTCCACCGGTAACGCCGGCGAGAAATGGATCTCCTCGATGGACGCGAACTTCGTTTGCAGCGTCAGGTTCAGCCGGGTCAACGTTTCGTAGCGCTGCAGCATCCAACGCTGGAAGTCCGCATCGAGCGGCGTTTGGTCGAAGCGAACGTGCCGCACCGGCATCCATTTGATCACGTACTTCGACCAGTCGTCCCGATGCGCCGGGTGGACCGGCGGCTGATTCGAGAATTGGATCTCTGACCAGTGATGGTACTTCGTTCCCCACGCGGCGTTCAGTTTTTCGAGCGTCGCATGCTGTTCGCGCAGGAAATCCTGGTACGGATGATCGGGGTTGATGAGGAACACCCGCTCGGCCGGCAACGTGGCGACGAACTCCAGGTAATCGAACAGCGCCTGGTTCCGCTCCGGCACCCAGAGGCGGCGCTGGCGGTTGCCGATGTCGATCGAGATGCGCCCGAACTCCGTGCCCTCGATCGAGCCGTATGTCTGGTTGAGCAACGCGACAGCGGCTTTCTCCTGCACCTTGATGGACCATTTCTTCGCCTCGACGGGATGCTCCGCGCGCCAGCGGGACAGGTACTTCTCGCGCAGGAAATCTTGATACGCTTCGAGCGTTTCGAACGGATAGAACCGATCCACCAGCAATGCGCCCTCGGGATCGCCGCGGACCTGTTTCCAGAAATCCTCCCAGTCCTGTTTTGCGACGGCGAGCCTGGCCGGGTCCCACTGATCGTAATCGAGTGGCGCGAAATTGTTCTTCAACGGCTCGTGCGCTTCGCTCAATTCCGCGAGCGTCTCGGCGCCGCTGATGCGGTAGTTCTTCTTGATCAGATCGTAATTCACCGCGCTGCCGGTCAACGGATACTTCGCGACGAGGTATTTGATGAACAGGTCGTCGCTCTTGAAAATGAATCGCGGCACGATGTTGTATTGCGGCAGGTCGTACGGGTTGGTGACCGACGTGGTGAGCGTCATCAAGAACGGCACGAGCATCGTCAGCGCGCCGATGGCGAGCACAAGGTAGATCGTCAAGACAACCCCGAGGCTCTTGCCGCGATAGAAACCGACTTTGGAAAGGAGTGGCATTATGGATTGCCGGGGATAATTGGCTCGACGATTTTGTTTGTGATCGCAGTAACCGCGTTGCAGTCTTGCTCGCCGTGGACTTTGAGATCGTTGGATCGATCGGGGCAATCGAGACCATTGCGCGAGGACGGGGCATTCGTAGCCTTGCCTACCTGCAGAAAGTCCACGGTCGTGGTTCGTGGCGCAAAATGAAGGGCGTCGCGCGAGTTCGCCTGCCCAACGGCTAGGTCCGACACGTGGAGTTGCACTGGTACGAAGCGCATGGTATTGGTCGCAGGGACATGAAGATCAAGCTCTACCTTGACTGAGCCATGAAGCAACCGACTCAACGATTCGCGGTGTGCATTGACAACTCGGGATATGAAGCATCGCTGATCGTCAAGAAAGTGTACGAGATCGTGCCTGACGCCAGAGCGGCGAGAGATGATCTGATCCGCATCGTCGATGAAAGTGGTGAGGATTATCTGTACCATATCCATCACTTCGTCCTCGTGGATTTCCCCAAGAAGGTCGAGCGCTCGCTTGTCGAAGCTGCCTGAGATTGTCCCATTCATCATTCCTCCGCCCTCCGGAACTCCACGCGCGACAACACGCGCAGTTGCACCACGGTGAATGCCACCAACATCGCCGCCAGCGTCCATGCCGTGGCGGTGGCGGTGCCGAATTTCAGCAGCAGGAACGAATCGCGCCAGATGGCGAGCGAGAGCACCGTCGTCTCGTCGCCGGGGCCGCCGCCGGTCATCAGGAAGATGTTGCCCATGCTGTGGAACAGGCCGATGAACGAGCCGAGGAAGTTGATGAGGATGATCGGCAGCAGCGTCGGCAGCGTTACGCGGGCGAGTTTCGCCCAGAGGCCGGCGCCGTCGATCTCGGCGGCTTCGTACAAGTCGTCGGGGATCGTCTTGAGCGCGGCGAGATAGATCAACGATCCCGCGCCCACGCCCGCCCACACCGAGGGGACGGTCACCCACACGAGCGCCATGTTCGGGTCAAACAGGAACTGGAGCGGCTTGGTGATGAGCCCGAGCTTCATGAGGATGGCGTTGAAGAAACCCACCTCGGTCGGGTAGTACATCATCTGCCAGATGAACGCGATCACCAGCCCGGAGGTGACCTGCGGCAGGAGATACAGCATGCGCAGGCCGAGTTTGCCCCACGGGATTTCGTTGAGCATGATGCCGAGCACGATCGGCGCGGTGAACCCGAGCGCGATGTTGACGACCACGAACTTGCAGGTGATCCACAGAAACTTGTAGAACTTCGGGTCGAGGAACACCGTGATGAAGTTGTCGAGGCCGACGAACGGTTTCGCCGCGAGAATTTTGTAATCCTGGAACGCCATCACCGTGCCCTGCGCGATCGGGTAGTACGTCCACATCGCCACGAGCAACAGCGCGGGCGCGAGCATCAGCCAGGGCATGTAGCGCGTGTACCATTGAATCTTGTGAACCGCTGCCGCGCCGGCGTCCGCCGTGGTCTGCGCCTTGAGGTACGATTCCTTCAGGCCCTTCCACATTGCCGCCAGCACCCAACACATCAGGGCGCACACGCCGGCAAAGATGGCCCACGCATACGGGCGGATGCGCCGCAACTCCGCCTCGTCGCGTCCGCGCATGACCTTGTTGTTGGCTTGGTCCTCGATCATCTGGAGCGCGGTCTTGTAGTCGAACTTCGGATCCGCGATGATCCGCCCGAGGATCTGTTGCCCGAGCATATCCGACACGCCCTGCCAGTATCCGATGAACGGCTCTGTGTGCGTATCGCGGTCGATCTCTTCCAGTTGCCGCAGCCAATGCTCGGGAATGTCGGCCAAGTATTCCTCCATGCCGATCCGCCGCAGCACCTTTGGGTCGGCGAGACGCAGCAGTCCCATATCCGCCAAAAGCTGATACGATTCACGGTCGTAATTGTCTCCTGTGAGCGAGACCAACAGCTTCCACGCGGCCTGGCGTTTTTCCGGCGACGCCTTGGCCAGCGCGGAGTTCAGGCAAAAGAACGTGGGCTGTTTCATGGCCGACATTCGTTTGCCATCGGGCGAAGGCGCCGCCATCAGCCCGATCTGGTTCGCGGAAATTTCTTGGGCGATGCCGACGACGTTCGGCCCGAACGCGAAACAAACCTCGCCCCTTTTGAACAGCATGTCCGCGCCTTCCTTGTCGTCGCCGATCATCCCGCGGCTCACCCCGCGGAACAGGTCGGCTTCCGCGAACTCGATCACGCGACCATCGGAGGCCGTGACGCGCCGGGTCTTCGCCTGCTCCTCGGTCAGGTTGATCGGCTCGCCGGTTTTCGGATCGCGAATCCAGGGTTGCCAGAAAAGCTTGTGGTAGAACCCGACTGCGGCCTGGCCCTCGGGAGAAGCGAACGTACAGCGCCAGACGGGTTTCACCCGAGACAAATCCTCGCCGCTGGGCGACCGGGGCGCAAAGACCTCCTTGGCGAACCAGTAGGTCTTGCCGTCGGTGGGACTGGTCCGCCCTTGCATGATTTCTTCTCCGCCTGCGCTCCACAACCACGCGAGCCATTTGAACGCCGCTGGGTCGGCGTAAAACCCGGCGCGTCCTTTCTTGAGCTTGCCGTTGGGAAGTTTCGTGGCGGCCCGCGTGAGTTTCTGACAGATGGTGAAGAACTCGTCCCACGTGCGCGGCGGTTCCTGGCTGCCGGTGATTTCACTGACCAGGTCGCGCCGATACGCGAGACAAATCAGCGTGTCACGGAACGGCGCCGCGTAGGGTTTGCCGTCGATCGTGAGCGCGCGCCGGTAACTCGGCGGGATCAGCTTCCATCGTTCCCAATGCGATTCCTCATCGCTGATGTAGCCGTCGCCGTCGCGGTCCTGGCCGATGAATTCCGACAGATCGTACAGGAAGCCCTGGCGTTGATAGCTCTCGAGTTGATGAAACCAGCACTGCACGACGTCCGGCGCGATCCCGCCCGCGAACGCCATCAGCTTCGCCGATTCGCCCGCGCCGAGCGCGCCCGGCAACTTCAGGCTGCTGAAGGGACGAACCGCGATGTTCGGGTTCTCCATGAAGAACCGGTTGACGCATCGCGTGGTGGGGTTGGCCGACCAATCGGGAATGTACGAATCGAGCACCAACTCGATGGGCGCCGCCGCTTTCGGTGCATCCGTGGCCGGCGAATCGGCGGCGAACGAGGCGGATACCGACGCACAGATCAGCGGGAGCAGGAGCAGGGACGCGATTCTGATAATTCCTTTCATCCAGCTACGCGCTTTGACGGTCTTCACCTTGAACCCCGAAGCAGGTCGGCAAGCGCGTTCGTAGTACCACCTTCGGGCGGAATCTGGGCAATCCCTCGCACCGGTTCCGCCTGAAGGCGGTACTACGAACGCGTTCCTGCCCAGAGCGACTCGACCATTGCTACTCATGGCAGGCGCACACACCGAGCGAGCAGATCGCGCGGCGATTCGCGGATGGCTATTGCTTCCAGGAGCGCGCCTCGGGAACGGTGGTTTCGCCTTTCCTGAGACGCTCGATCAGGTCCTTGTCCTTCTGGTCATGAAAGAAGGCGCTGACGGGGATGAGCTGTTGCTCCTTGCCCTCCCATTTCCAGTGCAACCGGCAGAACGCCTTGCCGCCGTCCTGGAAAAACTCGAGCTGCAACGGAAGGTACTCGCCTTCCTTGACGGTCACCTTGGCCTCCCGAGCGGTGCCCTCTCCCCAGCCATCGATCACCAGCTTCCCTCCCAAAGCCAGCCGCAGACCGTTGTCGGCTTCGGCGACGATTGTGATCTCACCGGAGGTGGGAGCCTTGAGGTAGCCGCACCAGAACTGGGCGTAGTCATTGAATTGCTCCCCGGTATCGTGATTGATTTGTCCCGCGACCCCGGTGTCGTTGTCGGGACGGGTGAAGTCCGTGGCGTTGAAGAAAATCCACGGCAACCCGTGGGCCAGTGTATCTTTATCCTGTGCCTGCAGCGGTAGGACCGCCACTCCAAGAAACAGGCAAACGATGATCTTCTTCATGAGTTGTTCCTTTCTGGTTTGGTTTGTTGATTGTGCTTTATACTCTTGTCACTCGCAAATGGCCAGCGCGCCGTCTTCCTTGGGACTGAACATGCCGAACGTCGCCGGCCAGCAAATCAATGATTGCACGTCGGTGTACGGGTTGTCGTTGTCGTCAATGAAGAACCCGACCCAGAAACTCTTGCCCGGCCCGAGCGGAAACACGTCGCCGCTTTTCGGCGCGTAGGTGGTGGCGTCGATCGGAATCTTGAACTCGGTGAGGACGACTTTCGCTTTCGACAAATCCACACCGTATAATCCCTCCAGCGCCGCGCGTTCCGTCACTGCTTCGGCGCTGTCGAGTACCTTCACGATGCTCGGCGCGTGGTTCGGATCGATCACGCGTTGCGAACCGCCTTCGAAAAACCGGTTGCGCCAGACGGTGTCCTTGCCATCCGCGTCCTTGAACACGACGAATTGGTAGCCGTTGCCGAACGCGCCGTTGAGGGCCAGCTCGACGCAATCTTCCTGCACCATCTGGTAGAACATCGGCACGTCGTCGAATTGCAGCACCTGGAAATACAGGTTCTGCCCCTCGTACGCCATGCGGATGATCGCGCTGCAATCGCCCGGGCCATCGAATCCGCCCGTCGGACCGATCACGATCTGCGGTGTCACACCGGCCTTGCGCCACTTTTCCAAATCGCCATCAATCGCGAATGGTTGCTTCAATTGCGGGATGCGAATCTGCGGTTGCTCCATGGCCGGCTTGGGGGGCGTCGGTTTCCATTCCATCGCCGCCAGTTCCTTGGCCCGGTCGTCCGCCACGCGGAACGGATACTTCGATTTCTTCAAGCTCTCCTGATTGTCGAGCCGATACCACGGATGCCGGCCATCGGCGTTGCTGCCGACGGTCATGTGGAGTTTGCCATCGGGCATCTTGAACAAGCGTATGTTCGGATGATCGATCCAGTAACCACAGAAGTACAGTTGCCGCGCTTCACAGAATCCGCCGAGCGCCAGCCCGTCGGCATCGACCACGATGGATTCGCCGCTATAAAACACCGCGGTGATGGTGATGTCGTCCACCGTGCCCATGCCGCCGATGCCTTTGTGTTGCGCGAGTTGATGCACCCAACGCCGTTTGCCGTTCGGGCTGTAACCGGCCAGGTCCGTGCCTGCGCCGTTGCTCAAGCCCGTGCCGCCCGAACCACGCCAGCTCGATTGCACGACGCAGCCACCGTCAGTCAACGAGCCGGTCACCGTGAAAGCGTTTTCGCCATCGGGCTTGAAATCATAAGGCGAAAGCGCTTTTCGCCAGTCCGGCTCGAACCGGCTGACGTAATTCTTGCCCTCATAGACCGGCACGCCTTTCGCATTCAATCCCGTCCGCTTCCAGATTTTCGGCGACGCCTCCATCGTGCTGATGCTGCCGTCCGGCAACAAATCGTTGAACCGATTAAACACCGTCAGCGGCAGCGGCTTGCCGGTCGCATCCACGAGCGGCACACCGGTATCGTCCTTCGTGATCTGTCCGTCGCCGTTCGTGTCCTCGCGCATCACGGGTTTGCCGCTCTCGATGTGAACGTTCAACACCGGCAACGTCTTGAATCCTTCAATCCGCGCGACGATCAGCACCGGTAAGTCACACTTCCCATGACCGGGCCCGAACGGCGCGCCGCACGACGGCGAGATCACCACGAAAAACGACTGTTTCCCGTCGGCAAAATCGCCCAGCGGTTGCATGGTCGGCTCGCGCAACCCCTCGGGCGTCAGCGCCGCATGATCCCACAATGCTTCGGGCTGCCATGTCCCATCCTTTTCATTCAGCCAAAACGACAAATCGCACTTCGTATCCCAGAACCGGCGATTCTGCGTCGAGAACGACGGCTTCGAATAATTGCCGAACACGCCGATGGTGTACCAGAGATTCTTCCCGCTGCCGTCGAACATCAAGGTGCGCTGATCGTCCGACACCGCGAACTGTCCGTCCGGCCCAAGCGCCAGGCTCGCATGCAAATGATCGGCCGATTGCCGGCTGCCGCCGCGTTGAAACCAAAATCGATCCGGCACGACCGCTCCGAACGGCCCATCGCCTTTGCCGAATTCTTTGACCAGCTTCAGGTTCTTCGGATCGCTCGCGTCGAAGAAATGAACCTTACCGGTCTTCGTCGAAGCGACCGCAATCTGCCCGTCACGCGCCGCCACCGCCGCCGGCTCCGGTACGGCACTCGACTCCGCGACCTTCGTCCCGTCCGGCTTGATGGCGATGACCGACGCGCCGCTGACGACCCAGAGCACACCGTTCTTCTCATCCGCCGCGACAGAACGCGGCGCGGGCACGTCCACCGTCTTCTCCACTTTGCCTTCCGTCGTCGAGAGAACGTAGAGTTTGTTCGCTTCCGCCCCGGCCAGATAAAGTTTGTCGCCGAGCAACGCCAGCGATTTGGCGAGCTTGCAGGTCGTGATTGGCAAGTGCCCGACGTTCGAACCCGGCCATGGGATCACTTTCCCATTCTTCCCATCAAAGCGGGTGAACCGCGAGACGCCCTGGTCGCGATTGATCTCCATGATGCCATAGATTGTTCCGTCCTTGCCGACAGCGATGCCTTGCCCGTCCGTGCCGCCCGGTACGTACCACTTCAGCTTACCGGTCTGCGCGTCGTACGCGCGAATGCCGGTATGATCTTCCGAGATGTCCTCCTGCATCAGCAGCAATCCGCCCGGCGCAAACGCGACATACACCGGGTTGAACGACGCCGAGTACGATAACCCCCGGTCCTCGCCGTTGTCGCCGATGTGGTTCAGGTATTTCCATTTGAAATCGCTCTCCGCCAACCGCACCTCGTATTCGCCCGCCGGAATAGGCTGTCCCACATAATCCCGCGCCGGCAACCAGAAAGAATACTTGCCCTGCGCCAGCGGCAGATTCTGGAAGAGATAGGAAGCCAGAAAACCGTCCTTGGTGAACACGCCTGCGCTCTTGACGCCGGTATCGTCGGCCACGGTGAACTGTCCATCCGGTTTTGTGGGAGCGACATTCCTGTCGCGATCTGCCGCTCCCGGTCGCGACAGGAATGTCGCTCCCACGGGCACTTCCACCGCGCCCACGTCGGGCCGACCGGCGCGCTTGTTGCCCAACATGTCCGTCGTCGGCGCTTTCACCCCGGCAAATTCCGCCGCGCCCCATTCCGCCGTCGCCGCGCGATCCTGCGCCCACGTCAACACCGTTGTCGGCGCGAAATCGTCGCCGAACTCGACCGGCATCTGCACCGAACGCCCATCCAACCCGGTCAGGTATTGCCACGCGGTCAGGATGCGTTTCGGCGTTTGTTCCTTCATCTGGCCGAGGAACATCCCGGAGTACAGGTTGTGATCCACGCGCTTGCCTTCCGGTACGTCGATGTTCAAACAGGTCGCCGAACCGACGATGACATTGTTAAACGCCACCGCATTCGAGCAGTTGGCGATGCTCAGACCGACTTCCGGGCACGCCGACACCGTGCAATTCACCACCACGCAATCCGCGCCGCCGGAGACCGAGATGCCGAAACCGTTGTTGTCGCTGACGCAATTCTCGATGCGCCCCTTCGTCACTTTCCCGAACTGAAACCCGTTCGCGCAACCGGTCACGCGCACGCGCGCGACCGTCACCGACTCCGCCTGGCGCACGGCCAGCCCCGCGCCGTCCGCGTCGCGGATGGTGAGGTCGGAAACCTGCGCGCCGCTGCCGCCTTCGATCACCAGCCCGTCGTTCACAATCGTCTTGCCGACGCCCGCGCCCTTCAGGCTCACCCCGGCGGGGATCGTCACACCGCCGCGGAACTCACCAGCCGGTAAGGTGACGGTCTGACCGGGCTTGGCCTTCTTCAGTCGTGACTCCAAATTCTGGCCGCCGCGCGCCTTGACCACCGGTTTGCGCGGAACGATCGGCGCGCTCGACGCAACCGGTGCAGGCGCAGGCGCCGGGGCCGGTGCGGGAGCGGGAGCAGGCCGAGGCGCGACCTTCGGGCGTTCCAGCGCGACCGAGGCCCGGGCGGACTTGCCGGCGTTGAAACCCGAATACGTCACGTCGTCGATGAACACATCGATCTTCCGCTCCGCGTTGCTGCCGGACGTCTGCGACGCGGGAATGCCCATGCCGAACGCATCCAACGTCGCGCCCGAGTTCCGCTCGGCATCACCCAGATCGGTGACCGAGTTGTGATCCAGCTTCTCGTTGAAAATGCGCACGCTCAGGCGTCCGAACGTGCCCTCTTTCGGATCGTACGTGTATTCGAAGTTGTAAGTGCCCAGCGGCAACGCGGCGGCCAGGCCGTCCGTGCCACCCGGGCCCGGCTGGTTCACACGCGCGCGAAACCGAAACGAGCCATCGCCTTCCTCCAGCATCTCGAATCCCACAAACGCAAAGTTGTCCGGCTTCGAGGACAGATGCCCGACAAACCAAACCTGGTCGGCGCTGACCGGGTTGCGCACGGTGATCTTGCCCGACGCCGTGATCTTGGCATCCATCGCCAGCGGGGCGCTCAAGCGGTTGTCCGCATAAAAACTTTTCCACTCGCAGCGCGTGAACGTCCCGCCCGCGTTCCCGGTTTCGGCGTGGTAGCCGTAGTTGTTCCCGTCCGCGGTGTTGGCCATGCCGGCCCAGCCGGGGTCTTTGGCGAAGTTCTCGTCGCCGGCCGATGCACGGCTTGCAGTCAACGCCGCCAGAGTCGGAAGGACAGCGACAAGATTGAGAAGGTTCGATTTCATGGCTTGAGTTCGAGTAATCGCCGCGCACCGGCTTCGAGACCGGCCACATCGGTTGCGCCGATCAGGATCACGTTTTTCTCCACGGCGAATGGACTCCAGGCGAAACTGACCAGCGATTTGCCGGGGCCGGGGTATTTTGCATCCACGACCTGCAGCAACAACTCGCTCGCCTGCAACGCGCGGACGAGTTCGCTGCTCTTGCCGTCGCCCAGTAGTATCAGGTGCGAGTCTGCGCGATAGGCTTCCGGCAACTCAGGCGGCAACTGATAGCCGCCGTGATAGACGTCCAGCGAGCCCCACTCGCGCTCCCACTTGGCGCGAAGCTCGGGAGTGACTTTGACCTCGCGGCCTTCGCAGTTGATCATGTGCTTGTTCTCCTGCGCGTCGAGGTAGAACTTGCAGCCCGGCTCGAAGATCGTTTCGCTCTGCCGATTCTTCCAATCGCAAAACCCGTCGCCGCCAACCGTCACGAGCGTATTCGGGTCGTGCCAGTCATGGCTGATGTCCTCGCCCTTGGTTGTGATCGCAATGGTGCGGCCTTGCGCGTCGCGCTTTAGTTCGAGTTCGACCTTGACGACCATGTTGGTCGGCTTGGTTTCCTTGCCGTTCGGCGAATATACCATGACGGTCGGATGCCAGAACCGGGGATAGTGCGCGCGGCGAAAGACCTTCTTCTCGTCCTCGACCTTGGCCTTGATGCCGCGTTTGCCGAGATCGGCGGCTAGTTTGTCCGCGACGGGCTTGTGCTCCGCCGCGCCGTACGCGATGACCAATGCCGGGTTCTTCGACAAGAACGCTTTAATCGTATCGCCATCGAACACGCGCGTGGCGTCGGCGATGGTGCTCGGCGTAACGGTGGCCGGCTTCGATTCAGCTTTCGCCTCTGCGGTCAGGCCGGCGACCGGGCTTTCGAGTTTGACGGTGTACCCTCCCGGCTTGGCGTTCAGGCCGACCGGGAACGTCTCCGAATACTCACCTTTGCCGTTTATCGAGCGCCACACGCGATAGAGTTCCGCGCCGTCGGGGCCGGCAACTGTTACCGTCATCGGCCACGGCATCTTGACGTTCTGGAGTTGCGCGGAGACTTCGAGCGCGCCGTTGGCGATTCTGGCGCTGGCGGTGATTCCCTTCGGGGCGCGCGGGGCGACGAGGTAGAGTTTCATCTCACCCGCTTCGAAGCTGGCTTGTTGTGGCGCGGCCGGGTTGTCGAGCTGGCGGACCTTCTTCCAATCAATCCCCTCGATGCAATACACGACGCTGCCTTTCGGGATGTTCGGCAACGTGTACGTCGCTGTGAGCGGCGCGTAATTATAGATATGGTGGGCGGTATCGTCGGAGATGTCCGGCAGTTTGTCGTGACCGTTCATGACCATCAGCAACTCGCCCTCGCCGCCGACGTGGCGCTCCGCCGCGAGATGAATCGAGTCGGTGGTGAAAACCGGCTTCGATTGGGTCTGTTTCATCGCGGCGACGTACCCCGGTACCGCGTCGCGCACCTGGCTGTCCATGAAGTAATTGCTCTCGAAAAAGGTCTTTTCCTTCTTCGTGAACTTCAGGTTGCCGAGCGCGGCCCAGCGATAGAGCGGGTCAGTGAAATCGGCGTCGGCCACGATCGCGCCGTCAATCTTCACCGTCGTCGTCTTGTCCACGACGACCTTGCCGCCCGCGGCCTGGAACTCGGCGATCGCCCTTTTCACTTCAGGTGGAAACTCGAACGTCTGGCTCGAAATGACGAGTGTCTTGTAGTTCTTCAATGCTCCCTTGGGCAGATTGCGCTCGTGGACGATGTGCGCGGGGTAGCCGGCGCGGATCACGCCCTGGTGCGCGGAGATCACCTGGTCCCGGTAGTTGAGGCCGACGCTGCCCATGTTCAACTCGACTTCCGAAACGCCGTCCTGGACTACCGAGTTTTTCGGAAGGTGGATGATGCGTTTCAGGATTTTCTCGGTCGCGGCCTTCTTCACTTCGCGCGCGGCAATGTCCTTCTGCCGCAGGCACATCTCCGTCCAACCCCACAGCACCGCCACGTCGTGATCGGACGGCGCGACTTCGACGAACAACGGGCCGATGCGGATGGCGGGATCGTTGACGGCGTGAATCTCCTTCGCGCCGAGTCCGCTCGTGCCGAGCCACCAATTGCAATGCAACCCCGCGGCGAGCATGGCGTTCATCTGGAGATGATGCGTGCTGGTCTGCTGCGGGATGGGCACGGGATCGCCGAAGAGGCGGCCGTTCATGGCGTGCGCGATCTTCGACACGGGATCGTGCGCTTTTTCGAGATACATCATGCCGGGGATGCTGAGTTTGCCCTGCCCCCAATCGATGAACACATGCGTCGCGGGAATGTCGTTGGCTTCCTGGTTGAGCGGGTCAGTGCCGTCGCCGATCGCCCAGATGGCATAGAGGTCGGTGCTGAAGACCATGTCCGGCCAGACTGTCTTCAAGTCCTGCCGCGCCCATTGCATGCTTTCCTTGAGGATCGCGCAGCGGATTTCCATGTACTTCATCCAATCGGCGTCGGGACGCGAGCCGGGATCCTCGGTAAACTTCCACCCGCGCGCCTCGTACCACGGCGCGTCAACCCAGACCGGCAGGCCGGAAACGTAGTTGCCGTTCGGCGAACGACCCCACGGCAGGCCGGGTTCGTCAATCGTGCCGACGTAGAGGATGCTGCTGTGGAATCGGCGGAGACGTTGCGCGGTGTGGAAACTGATCAGCCGGCAGGCTTCGATCACGGCGGGATCGGTCCAGTTTTTGCCCGCGCCCCACGGTTGATGCGTGATGTAGCCGGTCCAGTACATGTAGATCATCATCGGGATGTTGTATTCCACGAGCTTGTCGTAGGTGCCGGCCGAGGCGAAGGGCCGGGCACTGGAGACGAGCCCCGGCGTGCCGTCCTGATTGACCTGACCGAATCCAAACGCGTTGCCGACGATAAAGTTGGAGTTCCATTCCTTGGCGTTCTCGATGCCGTTGCCCTGGTTGCCGAGAAGCATCGTCGAGTTCCACACGCCGCGTCCGATGGTGAGCTTGCCGGCGTCCTTGGCGTCGAGCTTGAGCGTGTACTTGCCCGGAGCAAGCGCATACGGGGGAAGCACGACGGTCGCACTCGCCGCAACTTTGATTTCCACCGGCGACGAGCCGGCATCGGGCGTAATGGTGAGGCTGGCCGTCGAGTTCGCCGCCAGGCCGAGCACGGCAAGTTCGATGGTTTCGGACGAATGATAGGCCGCGCGACCCTGTGGCAACAGCAATTCCGCGGCGCGCAACGCGGTCGCGGATACCAACAGCCCATACAGTGCAAATCGGATCAGTTTCATGGTTTCTCCTCCGTTCAACGAAACGACAAACCGAACAGTTTGGTTCGGCACAATTCAAAACAGACAATCACGGGCTGGCCATCGGCGCGCAGTGTATCCTCGCCCTTCCACGTGACCGGGATTTCGAGCGAGTCCGTGGCCCAGATCCCATCGCAATCGGCGATGGTGCGACCGGGAATTTTGCCGGTGAGATTGCGCAGCCCAACCTTGATGTAGCCGGTGGGGTCCACGTTCGCGTTGAGGAACAACCGCTCGCCCGCCGGCTTCACCGCCACGGTCGCGAACGCACCTTCCTCGGGACATTCGAGCGCAACAAGCCGCCCTTTGGGCCAGATGGCATAACCACGGCCCGCCTCGACTCCCGTGTTCAACTTGCGGCGGTCGGGGTCGTCGCGCGGGTATTTGTGCGGAATCGGGAAACCCATGTACGGGATTGCCCAACGATTGCCCGGTAACTCGATGAGATAACCACCGCCCATGACGTACGAGCCCTCCCACGTGCCGGGCGTTCCCGCCGTGAGGATCGGGCTGCCGCCGGGCACGGGATTCCACATCGAGCCGTCGTCGGTTGAGAACAGACACATATCCTCAGTATCGTCTTCCTGTTTCCAGCGGAAGACAAACATGACCTGTTGATCGTCGCAGCCGGGCAACCACGTCTGGCTCGGCTGATAATAGACGTGCGACGGCATCGTGTCCGCGCCGGTCGTGATGATGGTTTCCGTGTTCTCGAAGCGGCGGAAATCCGTGCTCGTCGAACGCACGACCGAGCGTTTGCCGATGATGAGATAACCTTCCGGCGATCGCTCGTTCTTGGGCCATGAGCGATGGTAGCAGATGTAGCGCTTGCGTTGGACATCATACGCCACGCTGCCCCAGATGATGTCGGTGAAATGGATCAACATCGGCTCCTCGAGGACGCGCCAGTGGACGCCGTCCGCCGACACTGCACCCGCCAGGCTCCAGCCGCCCTTGCCGGTGCCGAATCCCCACTTCTCAAATTCCTCGGGATGGTCCTTGCGGTATGACTTGCATTGTTCCTCGGTGAAGCCACCGTAATAAATCATCTTGTACCGCTCGGCGGGATCGCCGTAGTTGTCGATGAATACACCCGGGCAGAAAATGTCGCGCACCCAGGGCTCGTACGGACTCATGACGATGTTGTTGTCGCGGCTGCCCTCGTACTCGAAGAGACGAAGTTTCGGTTTGCTCCACTTGAACCCATCGGTGGATTCCGCGTAACAGACGTACTGGTTGAACTGATGAAGCGGCCACGACGTCGGCTTCTTGGCCGGCAGGAAGGTGTACCAGCATTTGTACCTCCCCTCGTCGAACACGATGGTCACCGGCACCGGCGAAGCCTCGCGGTCCATGCCCAGCGGATCGTCGAACTTCACCCGACTCGGTTGCTGGGCGACCAACCGGATTCCATGTGGGCTATATGACACGAAGCGAACCCCTTCATCGAGAAACCGCGCCTTGGGTTGAAGTGAGGAATCTTGGAGCAGCGATGCCAGGTCATCACACGGAGGTCGTCTTACTCGTCCCTTCGGATCAACCCACGACACTCCGGATCCAGCCGACGACACCGTGTCCAAGTCGAACCCTCCGATTCGGACATACTGCCAACTGGTGAAATAAATGTTGCTGAGGCTCTCGTCGTTCGCGCCCATCGATCCTGCTTCCCACCAATTTTTGATTAGCGTCCGCAAAGGGTTAGGGCGAACCGATAGGAGTGCAAGAATCGACAGAATCCATACAAAATCTCGCAATGGGCTTCGAGACGCCCTTCGCGCGCCTTGTCACCAACCCCCCGCGATGGTAGAAATACCCTCGCATTCAGGACACCGAGGGACTCGTGGCGACCATCCCATCCAAGCCAGAGCGGTTGATCGTGCGGCCTTCGCCGTGCGCGCGACGACTCTTGCTCCATCTCTTCTCGATCGGCGAAGGCTGGTTTGATGTGCCGTTCGTGATGGCGCCGTTCCAGAAGCCGGGTGTCGGCGTCACCTGGGTCAAATCTGGCCGCTGCCAGTTGCGCCTCGATGATACGCTTTGGGACTGGAAGCCGGAGCCGTGCTTTTGGTTTTACGGCACCCAGCAGGAGCGGTTTTTCAAACCCGTTTCCGACGAGCCGGTATTGACGAGGGCTTTCTGGTTCGGCGGTCCCGGCCTGGATGGCTGGCTGGAGGCGCTCGATGTAAAGCGCCAGCCGCATTTTCGACTGCGGTATCCTGAACGAATTTATCGCGCGTATCACGCGATGATGCGATTGGCGCGCAAACGTCCGCCGAACTGGGAATGGAAGGTCCATCAGCACCTCGCCTCGGTGCTGGGCGAGTTCCTGCTCGCGAGGAAGTTGCTGCTGCGTGACGGCAATCCGCTGCCGCCGCCCATCGCGCAGGCGCTCGATGCCGTCGAAGCCGATCCCGCGCGCGACTGGAAGACGAGCGAACTGGCCACCGCGGCGCGCATGAGTTATACGGCGTTCCGCATTCTGTTTCGGGACGCCATGCATGAATCGCCGCACGCCTGGCTGCAACGGATCCGACTCGATCAGGCGCGGGAGATGTTGACCGACCCGAAACTGCGCATCAAGGAAATCGCCCGTCGGCTGCATTTCTCCAGCGACCATTACCTGAGCAACTTTTTCCACAAACACACCGGGCTCAGCCCGACGCATTTCCGACGGCAACTGGAGCAAGCGGCGCCCAATGGCAGCGAAGAGCGCTGAACGCGGGCGATCTTCCCTGCATCGCCAGCACTTGCACGCCTTGGATTCAGTTCGTCACGAAGCCGCGGGAAGAGATTCTTGCGGCTGTCCCTGCTCTCGCGGCGATGAGCGCGTCCACCACATTTGATAAAGCGGCACGAGAATCTGGATCGGAACTACCAGACTCATCAGCGCCCCTCCGGCGATCACCGTGTAGGCGAACAATGCCTGGTAGTGAGTGAGCCACCATGAGCCGATGTCGAGCAGCATCGCCACGAATGGCACGCACACGACGATGACCTTGAACCATTCGCGCAGTTCGCACAGTGAAAAGATCGCGCCAGTCAACACGAAGACGAACGCAATCCCAAACAAATGGACGTGCGACACCGCGGCGAGCCGGCGCACGCTCAATCCCAGATCGACCTCGGTCAGTTCGGAGACTTCCTCGAACGTGGTCAGTGGCGGCGGTGTCCCTCCTGCGCTGTGACAACTCACGCAGCTCTGGGCGATGATGCGTTCGACCTGCGGGTAGGTTTCGCGCGTCGCCCCGCCGTTCAGCCAGGCGACGATCTTGTCGCGGTCGGCCGGGCTGACGTATTCGCTCATACTCCCGCGGATACTGGCTTCGAGTTTGGTCGTCTCGCGTTTGCCGTAGTATTTGCGGATGACGCCTTCGGTCGTCGTCAGGCCCATCTTGCGGTGCGGATCGACATCCACGAGGAACAGGTAGAACAACGCCATGACGTAGCCCACGCCCATGAGCAGAAGGAAGGCGGTGAAGACGGCTTTCAAGGAAGGAGGTAATGCGCGGATCGAAATCGCCGACCCGTTCACTGCGTCTCCTCTGCCTTCTTCAGCGACCTCATATAGTCGATCACCGCCTTCACTTCCTCGTCGGTGAACTTGTAGGCGGGCATTTTTGTGTCCGGGGCGATCGTCTTCTTCGGATCGAGCAACGAACCCTTGAGGAACTCATCGCTCTTGCCTTCGGTGATCCCGTTCATGGGCTTGCCGCTCTTGCCGCCCTTGCCGTCAATGGCACGCACCCTCCCGGACTTTTGCTGACCAGCGCGCAAAAGGGAATCTCTTCCGGCCCCAGCGCAGCCCGTTTGCCTTGCACCGTGCTCGGCAACAACTTCAGCGAAACGCGGCCTCGTAGTCGCGGACGATCTGCGACCGTTCCATGGTTTCGTAGGCGGCCTGCTTCACAGCCCGGATTGTACCGGGGCATGACTCCGGAGGCAACACCCACATGATGAATCGCAATCGCCACATCGCGTACCACCTCGAGCACGTTCAACACGAAGTTTCCGTCCCGCCAGGTCCAGTTGCTCTCGATCCGACCGTATGGACAGAGGTGCCACGCGCGTACCCAGCGGAGGTCGCCGACCGGATGGCGGATATCTGGTCAGGCCGTGCTCTTCAGTTCCGCCTGAAGGCGGTACTACGAGCGGGTTGTCGCCAAAGTGTGTAGGAAGTGTGTGACTGGTATGATCCATCAAAGCTTCCAGAATCGTCCGCTGATGGACGACAAAGCCACGATTCATGACGAACTGCATTCCAATGTGCAGAGTTTTCGACACGGCGTTTGGTGTACCGACTTTAGTCGGCTTCTCGTTTGATATCGCCGAGCAGATTCCGACTTTAACGGTCATAGCATGAAAACCTCAGTCACCCCTACCCAGATCAAGTACTACCAGGAAAACGGCTTCGTTCATCATCCCGGCTTGCTCTCGCCGGACGAAGTGGCCGAACTGAAAGCCGACGTCCTCGACGCCGCCGCGAACATGACCCGCAAACGCCGCATCGCCATGACCTGCGGCTATATGCCGGACGGATGCACGTTCAACGGCCAACGCAACATTCTGCCGAAAGAGTATTTCGAGTCTCTCAAAAAGGGCGATACGCTTTGCAACAACGATTGGAACCCGCTGGTACATCCAACGAAGTAGGGACAGATTCCCGGTCGATACCCGGCCGTTTTCTCGATCGCGCGTGCGCCGGTGTCCCTTACGCCGTCATCGTATTCGTGATCACGATGACGTGCCTGCCGTCGCTGCGGTCGGGCGACAAACTCCTGATCAACGCCGACTTCTTCCAGTATGCCTCGCGCCATGAAGCGGTGAGGAAAAGCATCGTCGAATACCACACGATTCCTTTGCGCTCGCACTGGTTCGGCGGCGGCTATCCGACCATCGGCGACCCGGAAGACCCGACGTTCAATCCGCTCGTCGTGTTTCCGATCCTGTTCGGAACGGTGATGGGCCTGAAGGTGATCGTCTATGTCTCGCTGCTGATCGGCGGTCTGGCTACGTATGCGCTGGCGCGGTGCATTCTCGGGTACACCCGATGGGGAGCGCTGTTTTCGGGACTGGTCTATGGGACCTGCCTGTTCGTGCCGATGCGCATCATCGACGGCAATTACAACGAGGTCTATGCCGCGTTTCTCCCGTTGTGCCTGCTGTTGATCGGGCTGGCGTGCCGGGGGCGAAAGTTCGCCATCGCGCTCGCGCCGTTTGTGATGTTCACGATGCTCTCGGACGGCAAGTTGAACGCGTTGATGGCGATGTTTTACGCCGGGGTGGTTTGCTTCGTTTCGCTGATCCCCGGTTTGCGGACGTTCGCGACCGGTAACGGTGCGGCCCCACTTTCACCGGTGGATTATCGTCCGCTGAGATTCTTCCTGCTCATACTGGGGTTGACG
>Ga0187892_10005110_pt1 | contig 21041 bp, 22 predicted proteins | sample MA1701073metaG_FD_139345 | JGI IMG/M metagenome (GOLD analysis project Ga0187892, IMG submission 139345) | Bio-ooze microbial communities from a basaltic lava cave in the Kipuka Kanohina Cave System on the Island of Hawaii, USA - MA170107-3 metaG ... | reverse complement strand
GCGCGCCAGAATGACCCTGTCAAGAATCTCGCCGCATCTGAGTTGCCGCCCCTGCCTATCAGCCCTTCTTTCCGGAAGCCGCATCGCTACAGGGGGGCGTACAGATTCTGGTGAAGAGCGCTTCATCTTTTCTCGACTTCGGCCGTACCAGAGCAGGTAGTCGTATACCTTCGCCATTCCTGATTGGCCCAGCGCCGTCATACTCCTATAGTTAATGAGTGCAAAGAACTGCTCCGCGCCGAGCACCTCATCAAGCAAGGCGCGAACTCGGTGAACGTTGCCGTCCCCGATTTGAACGAACACACTCCCTGTCTCCGCTAGTAACTCCTTCACGACAGCGAGGCGGTCATAGAGGTATGACATGTACGAGTGGACACCGAGATGCCACGTGTCACGATATGCGCGGACCGTCTCTAGTTCCCGCGTGAGGTCCGCATCCTTATCCTTCACGTCTCGTTGGCCGAGGCGTGGCTGAAAATTGCTGGCGAACTTTATCCCATACGGTGGATCGATGTAGATCATCTGCACCTTGCCCCCGAGGTTCTCTCGGCGGGCGAGCGACGACATCACCTGGAGGCTATCGCCGAGGATCATGCGGTTGGTCCAGTCCATGTCGTGGCGGTAGAACTGGACGGCCTGCTGGTAGGGAAGTTGCGGATCGGCGAAGAGATCGTGCTGGACGTCCTCCCGCAGAGCCGCCCGGACGATTGCTTGGGCACTCACCCGCTCGTGGATGTGGAGAGCCACCGGGTCGACCTCGAAGAAGCCCTTCTCGTGCTGCTCGCGCTTGGTGGCCCACTCAAGCCACGGCTCGTGTTGCCGAAGGGCGTCGGCGAGCAGCTGCTGCTCCTCGGGCTTGAGCGGGCGCCGCCCCGCCTCGGAGATCAGATCCGGCAGCCGGTCGGCGGAGCCCCTCGGGTCAAAGCGCAGGACGGGTGGAAGGTGCGGGCTGTAGTGGTAGCGCGCCTTCGGCACCTTGGGAACCGCGCCTTCGGCCGCGATCTTCGCGGGCGGGATGTTGGTACGCTTGTCCCGCGTGTGGCGGTAATCTGCAGTCTTGAGCCTGGGCGTCGCGTTGGAAGCCTTTCGTTTTGCCATCGTCCTCGCTCACGCGGGCGCCAGGGCGAGCTTCACCCCGTGCACGCAGACCCGGTTGAAGTCGCAGCGGCGGCACTTGCCTTCCTCGGGGCTCGCCGGGTGCACACCGTGCCGGATCCCGTTGACCGACTCGGCGACTGCCTGGACGGCCGTCCCGGTCGCCTCTTGGCCGATGTCCACCGCGTGCCGCGTGCCGTCTCTAAGCTCGTGGAGGTACGCCCCGTCCACCCGTAGCCCCTCGCCGCGGCCCGCCGCCGCGTACACCGCGAGCTGCAAGCGATAGCGTTCATCACGTACCGGGTCGTTCGCGACCTTGTAGTCCACGATTGCGAGCGAGGTGGGCCTGCCCCCTTCCTCGTCCAGGATGACGTCCGCGCGGCCCCGCACGGTTCCGTCCGGAAGGTGCAGCTCGAACGGCCTCTCGGTGGCCCAGACCCGGCGCAGGTCGCTCGCCCAGTTCGTCACGTAACTGTTCACCAGACGGGAGGCCGCCTGGTACATCCGCTGGAAGGCCGGAGCGTCGGCGAATGGCAGGTAGAACTCTGCGTCAACCAGCGCCGCGAGCGTGACCGCATCGGGGATCGTTCGGCTCGCGGTGGCCGTTTCCGCAAGGCGGCGCAGCACGTGATGGATGGCCTTGCCGTAGCCGAGCTCGACGGCCAGCTCCTGCTGGAAGCCGAGCACGGTACCGAGACGATACCGGTAGCCGCACTCGTCGAAGAGCGCGATGTCGGAGAAGGACACCTCGAGCGGCGGCGCCTCGCGGTCCTGCTCCTGCTCGGGGGCTCCCGGCAACGGGATCACCTCCGGCGTCAAAATCGACGCCCCGGCGACTTCCAGGGCGAACAGCGACCGGCGAAATCTGTTTCGCTTCCTCGCGAAGCCCGAGAGATAGACGCAGTCGCGAGCCCGGGTGAGCGCAACATAGAAGAGCCGCCGCTCCTCGTCCTCGCTCCCCTCGTACCGGCGGCGTGCTTCCTTCGGGAAGACCTCCTCGGGGAGCAGCCAGGTCTGCTCCTGCCCGGTTCGCCGGGAGGGGAAGCGGCCGTCTACCAGGGCCGGCATGAGGACGATCGGCCACTCGAGGCCCTTGGCCTGATGGACAGTCAGGATGTCCACGGCGTCCAGCTCGACCGTCCGCTCGCCCTCGAAGTCCTCGTAGGCGTCCCGGGCGTAGTGGAGTAGGAAGTTGTGCAGGTTCTGGAAGTACGGCTTCCCGCGGTCACGCCCGCCACGGAACCGCCGCGCCCCGCCTTCCTCGACATACCGGCCTCGGCGGTTGACGTGCTCGAAGTCGGCCAGGATCTGGGAGAACCGGGCGAAGGAGCCGAACCGGGCCGACCCTGCTGGTGTGTCCACGTCGATCTCGTACGCCCGGAGGAGCCAGAGAAGCTTGTAGAAGTCGCCCACCAGGCTGACGGGCCGCGTGCCTCGGAGCTGGTACGTCCTCCAGTCCTCCAGATACTTGCGGAGCCCGGGGATGGGCTGGCCTCCACCGAAGTGGCGCTCCAGCCCGGCGGCGACGTGGTCGAGATCGGCCTTGCGGAACGGACCGAACCGCTCGTCCTTCCACTCACCGTCCACGAACCAGGCGAAGATCTCGCCAAAGAGCGCCACCTCCGGCTCGAGAAAGAGCCCCGTGCGGCCCGCGCACGTGAAGGGGATGCCTCGGACGCGGAGCGCCTCGATCAGCGGCGGCGCCGAGGTCCTGACCGAGCGGTAGAGGACGGCGATGTCGCGGTAGCGGTAGCCGGCAGCGTGCAGGCGGGCAATGGTCTCGGCCACGTGCTCCGCTTCCTGCTCCTCAGTCCCCGCCCACCATGCGATTACTTCGTTCGGGCCGGCGGCCCTGACTGGCTCCATCGTCTTCGGCAACCGGCCGGTGATCGAACGGGCGAACGCGTTCGCGCGCGCGACGATCTCGGGGCGAGACCGGCGGTTGGCGGAGAGCGTGATCGTCCTAGCGCCGGGGCGTCGCCGCGTGAACTCGAGGATGTTGCGCACGTCTGAGCCGCGCCACTGGTACACCGCCTGGTCATCATCTCCAATGACGCTCAGCTCGACCGGTGGCGTCGCGAGCATCTGGATCAGCCGCTCCTGCGCGGGATTGATGTCCTGGTACTCGTCCACGAAGAGGTAGCGTAGAGGCCCGTGGACTCTTCCGAAGATCGCCGGAGCCTCGAGCGCCTCGATCGCGCGCGAGATGATGAGGCCGTACGTGAGGAAGTGGTACCGCTCGAGCATCTCGAGGTAGCTGCGGTAGACCTCGCCCAGCGGCGTGCCGTCGAGCCTCGCCGGCTCGATCAGCTCGTTGCTGATCACGTCCACCGTCCGCATGAGGTCCCGGATGGGGCTCCAGTGACGCAAGCCGAGCCTGGAGAGCCCGAGGCTCTGGTACTCGCGGCTCAGGAGCCCCGCATGCCGGTGCTCGTCGAGGACGTCGTAGTTGCCGTAACGCGGGACGTGGTCCTGGAGCAGGCGAAAGCAGTAGCCGTGTATCGTGCCGACGAACATTGGCCCCAGCCGGTCGAGGAAGGCCTCGCCCATTCGCTCGCCGACCCGCCGGACCACCCTTTCCTTCAGCTCAGCCGCCGCCCGTTCCGTGAACGTGAAGGCGACGATCGACGTCGGCTCGGCGCCCTCGGCGATCAAGGCCGCGATCCGGCGGGAGATCGACTCGGTCTTGCCCGAGCCCGCGCAGGCGATCACCTGAAGATCGCCACCTCGGTGGCTCACAACACGCTCTTGCTCGGGTGACAGGATGACCGCCGTTCGCTCGGCTCGGCCGCGGTTGATGTTGACCTGGTCAGAATCCACGACCATCACCGTGACACGGAGGGATCGTAGACCTCATCGAAATCCTCGCCCCAGCATGCTGTATCTCAGGCAGTCATTCTCGCGAGACGCACGACGCGCTCTCGCTCGCGCAGCCGTCGCGCCACGGTCAGGTGCGCGTGCCAGCCATTGAACTCGGCGTCCTCGTCCAGCCCGAGCACCCGGTCGCCACTCGGGGCGTAGCGTAGGAGCAGATCCTCGATGCCGGCACGACTAACAAGGAAGCACACCACGCGGTGGCGCGAGGCCATGACGCAGAGCCGGCCGGCGTCGAGGTGGAAGACGCTAGCGTCGGCGCGGCCCGAGAGCGGGTGGTGGACCAGCATCACGGGACGCTCCAGGCCCTGGAACCGATCGGCCGTCTCGACCAGGACGTCGGCGAGCTCGAGGGGCAGCCGCTCGCGAATGGCGTTGACCTGCGAGACGTGCGCGCAGACCACGCCGATCATGCCTGCTTCGATCGGCCGCTCCGTGTCGCCGTCATAGACCTCGGCGCGGCGCTGGAGCAGGCGGACGATGAGCGTCACCACGGTGTCCGCGAGTTGCTCATCGACCTCGCCGGTGATCAGCCCCGGCAGTTCCACTTCGACGAGGCTCGCGCCGCGCGCTGCCAGGTCGATGGCGGCGTCGACCGGCATGGCCCCGCCCACTCGGACCCGGAGGCCCCGCTCTCCCTGAGCGCTCAGCGCCGTGAACGGCAGCTCGGGGTAGAAGGCGGGCTGGATGAAGTCGACGGTGTCCGAGACCAGACGACGTGAGACGGGCAGAGTGAGCCGGCGTACGCCGGCGTGACGCTCGATGAGGGCCCGCGGGCAGGCGACGTGCGGTCCGGTCGGGTCACACTTCCATCGCTCGATCTCGCAGGTAACGACCGGGGCGATCTGGCCAGGGTCGCCCACGAGCACGACCCGGGTCGCGAGCCCCGCAATCTGGTGGAACCGGTAGTCGGGGAGCTGGTACGCTTCGTCAATCACCTGGCAGTCGAATGGGGCCACATGGCCGTCCACCACCCACGACCACTTCCACGCGTTCGCGATCACCACACACGGGCCGGCCGGGAGGTCGCCGTCAGCGCGGGCAAGCTGAAGGTTCGGAAGCGCGGTCACGTCCTCCGGGGCGACCAGATCCTTCCGGATGAAGAGAGCGAAGGGAAGGTTGGGGAACCCCTGGGCCAAGCGCCGCCCGACGTCGAAGGCCTGCTCGTTCGTCTGGGTGACCACCATGCACCGCTCACCGAGCCTTGCGAGCGCCTGCACCGCCAGGTACTCCACGACCCGGGTCTTGCCGGCCCCAGGAGGGGAGTCAAGGCGGACGGCAGGTTCTCCGGCCCACTGGGTCCGCAGGATCTCTCGGACGGCCTCGTCGGCCAGGGCGGCGGGCGATGGCTCTGCGGCACGGGCCGTCACCGAAGCGCCTCCACCTCGGCCAGAGGGTCGCGGGGTGGCCGCCGCGCCCGCGTGACCGCTGGTGCAGTGCCCTGCTCGTCGTGGGTCCACGGCGTCGCGACGAGCCGCTGCCGAAGCTGCTTGCGGGTGCGGATCAACCGGTCCCAGTCGGGTACCGTCTTCGCCAGCTCCAGCGTGGTGCCGGACGCCGGCAGACCGACCGCCTGCTGACCATGCGTGATGATAGCCGAGATCCGGGTGACAGCTCCTTCACGGTGGACGTTGGCGACGGTCACCCTGAGGCGCGGGTCCCCGAGGCTCGCCAGCTCATCGCGGCGACGCACCCGCAGCACGCGCTGCCGGCTCACGAGGTCGAACCGATACCGGAACCGATGCGGACTCAACCGCGTGCGCCGAGGATTCTCGACTTGGCCGTACACCGTATGCCCGGCCAACCGGGCTCGGGCGCGGCCGACGCCGTCGCCGCAGAGCACAGCCGCCTCGAAGTTGTCCGCCGCGTCCTCGCGCGCCGTCAGCTTGAATGCCGCCGGTCGCGGCTTGTCGACCAGGGGAAGGTGGTAGCCGGCGTCCCGCGAGGCCATGAACGACTCGAACTCGTCCCGCTCGCGCTCTTCAAGATTCCGGAGTGCCGGCAGTTCCGGCAGACCCATCCTCGAGAGGATGCGGATCGCCCGTTGTGTTCCGTCGTAGATGCTCCGCACGACGGGCTCGAGCGCCTGCTGGATCAGGCCAGCCCGCTGGCGCAACTCGACGGCGCGGGCGCCGCCCCGCCGGGCTTGGTTGTAGGCCGCCACGCGAGGTTCGAGGACGTCGCGGTCGAACTCCGGGTCCGTCTTCACGCCCATAGGCACCCGCTCGGCCAGAGCAACCGCGTCGAGGATGTTGGTGTTTCGCGGAGGCTCGATCCAGGCCAGCAGAGTTCCGAGGTGCTCGTCCTCCCCAGGCTGCTGGCCGGTCGCCCAATGCATGCGCAGGGCGCCGGTGGCGGTGATGAGCGCCTGTTGGCCGTCGACGGGATACCGCTCGGTCTGATACGAAAGCAGCTCGCCGAAGCGCTTGACGGCGGCGTTCTCGCGGTTGTAGCGCTGCCGATCCGCGAGCGTGTCCAGGTGGTCAGCGACCGCGCCGGACGACACCCAGATCTGGGGGTACTCCCCAGCTCGCCGGCACGTCTCGAAGTGGCGTTCGATGCGCGCGCCGAGCCACGCGAACAGCTCGTACTGCTCATCGCGGACCCGCGGATCGGCCACACAGTAGATCTCGGGCGGGCGCCCGATGGCCCCAACCGCCACGATGTGCACCGTGGTGTCCTCTCCCGCCATGGCGAGGGGGCACAGCACAAGCGCATCCGGCCGGATGGCCATCAGGCGGTGCGTCGCGATGCTGACTGCCCGGCCGCCTTCGTAGGCCAGGAGCCGCGCCACGAGGTCCAGCTCACCGGCCATGGCCCACCGCCTGTCGGTACTCGCCCAGGGATTGCTGAAGCCGCGCCTGGAGCGCCCGTTCTTCAGCGGTCCGCGGCTGCGCCCGCCCGCGGAGCAGGTCCACGGCACGGCCCAGTGATCCCGCAGCGGCCAGCTCCTCGCGAGCCTGGCTCCCGATCAGGACCGGATCGCCGCACGCGGCCGCCGCCTGCTTGCACTTGGGCGCCAGCGCGCAGTGCTCGCGGCAGGCCTCAACGTAGTTGGGCGGCACCGCGTCCAGCACCTCGGCCTCGTCGAGCGACGCCCCCGGGGTGATTGCGTCGATGAGCGCCTCCAGCTCTTCGAGGTTCCGAGGGGCCTCGTCGAGGGCACGCTCGAGGGAATGGACTTCGCCCGCCAAGGTCATGGGCCGAAGCGTCGGGCGGAACGAGCCAGGGCGCCGCAGCACGAGATCGGCCGCTGCGGGAACGAGCTGCCGCGGATCACCGAGGCGAAGCTGCTCGACCGCGTGCCGGAGCCCGATGACCGCGACCGCCGCCTGGCGACAGGCGCTCCGGATGTCCGCCGCATTTGTCTTCCCCGCGCGGTCGGGGTACGACTTGACCTCGACCGGACCGTAGAACGCGTCGCTGTCGGCGGCGACCAGCACGTCGGGTTCGGTGTCGTGCGGCACACCGAGGAGCGCAACGGGAATGCGCGCCTTGACGATGATGTTCGGGGCCCGCGGATCACGGCGGACCTTGTGCTGAAACAGGCGCTCCGTCTCGGCACGGCGCCGTGCCATGGTTGCTGCTGTCGCCCCTGGCGCCAGCTCGGGAACGACCACGATCTTGCATTCGGCGGTGGTCAGGCGGCCGGCGCTCCGGTACAGCTCGAGGAGCCGGGCCGCGCCGTTCTCGAACACGGCACGCTCGAACCGGTTGCCCGCAGCCAATGCGAAGGGCGACTGGCCCTCCCGGTCCGGCTCCTTGTAAACGGTCTTCATTGCCGTCGCCGGCGTGACGCCGATCATCGTCAGAGCGCGCAGGCGCTGGCACCCGGGGTTCCGGGCCACGCGCTCGAGCCCCCGAGCGCCGGGCTCCTCCGCCAGGAGGGAACCGCGAAGGCGCGCCAGCCGTGCGGTGATCACCCTAAGCGCCTCCCCGACGCCCTCCGCCCCTGGATGACCGCGGGCTGGCCCCAAAGTCGATGCGGCTCGGGCAAGCGCTCAAGGCGGCGCGCGGCGGTCCGGCGTTCCTCGAGGTCCGTCTCCTCGATGTGAGCCAACTCGGCCCGGGCCGCCTCCGCGATGCGCGCGTACTCCGGTCGCGCGCCGGGCTCGATGGCCCCAGGCACCGTCTGGGCGAAGCCGAGGATCATCGACTCCAGGTGCGAGGTCGCCCGCGGGCTGCCGGCGCGCTGGGAGCGTTCGTGCATTGACAGGAGGGCCAGCAGGGTGCGGAGGTGGTTTGCTCTCAGCGTTCGAGCACCAATCAGGCGCCGCTCGACGGGCCAGGCGGAGCTCGAGACGATCCGCGGGATGGCGGTCAGTCCCTGGGCGGTGATCGCCGGGACAACCCATGCCGGCCGGGACAGGGAATCCTTCCGAAATGCTCGCTCCTCGTCACGGCGGAGGCTCGCAAAGCGGGACGCGGGCAGCGGACGCCCGTAGCGGGCGACGGCGATCTCACTGATCACGCGCGGGGACGCGGGGACGCCCAGCTCCTCAAGGATGTCGAGCACCTGCTCGCGCATGGGCCGCTGACCGACAAGCCCGGCGTACGGAGATGAGGGCTCCGCGACATGGGCGCGCGCGAGACGCCACTCCGTCAGGAGCTGGGTATGCTCGGCGGCCATCCGAGTCAGTTGGCGCTGAGCCTGGTCGATGGCCGCCGCGTCGGCTTCGGGATCCTTGAGGAGCCCCTGGAAGGCATCGAGAAGCTCCCGCTGCTTCTCCAGGGAGGCAGCGAGTCGGGCACGAATCCGGTCGGGTCTCTGAGCCATGGTGTGAACAATCTAATACACCACGGCTTTCCACGCAAGTCCATGAACACCCACTGGGAACGGGCGCCCGGAGGGAAGTCGAGCTACGAGCTTCCTCCCGACTTGACCTCGACGATGCCGCCGTCAATGGCCAGCTTCGCCAGGGCGACAGTCCGAAGCACACAGGGACGTGCTACCTGACAGCGCCAGCACCTCCATCAGTTCCCAGGCCGTCCACACCCGCCCGCGGCTCACGCCCTCCCGCCCGAGCGCCTCGGCGTCCCGCTCGTCGGGCACGAACCAGAGCGTCACGTCGAGCCAGGGGACGCGGACCTCGAGGAGCCGGCCTTCGCGCGCGAACAAGTCCGGGGGCATCAGGCCGAGGCGGGTGCCGGCCTCGGCGAAGCCGGGGTCCCCGGGCCGGAGGGCGGGCGGCGGCCCGCCGGCGGCGCGGGCGGCCCCGCCACCACGCCCACCGGCCAGGCGGCCCACCAGCCTCTCGATCCGGGGCGCCAGGTCAGCTACGGGAGGCCTCGGGTCCCTGCTTCTCCGTGCAGAAATCCGGTGAGAACCGGTGATGTGGTGAGGCGCCGCTATTTATGCGGGTACTCACCGCTTCGGCACTGAGCGATCTCGCTCGATGCAGAAGTGGTGAGGCGCCGCCATTTATGCGGGTCCTCACCACATCACCGGATTGCACCGGTTTCTGGAGCGGAGAGAGGGGTGGAGGGGTCAGTCCCGAGGCCTTCGTCGGGAACCTCGCCCCCGGCCCCGTACCTTGCGCGGAGGTCGGCCAGCTGCCCGGCGTCGAGCACGTAACACCACCGGCGTTGGCCTCCGTTCCAGAGCTGCCGCCTGGCGATGCCGAGCGGGTTCAGGAGGCCGGCCAACCGGCGGGCGCTCTTCAGCCAGTCCCACCCCGGGCGAGCCCGGAGGGCCCCGAGCAGCTCGGCCGGCGCGGGCGTCTCGCCCAGCTCCGCCCGGAGCGCCTCCAGCGCCTCCAGCAGCCGGGCCGTGGTCCCCGCCTCGGCGTCGGCGTCGCGGACAGTCCCCAGGTCCCGGGCCAGGTCGAGCAGCTGCCGGGTGCGGCTCCCATCGTCATCGGCGTCGGCGACCAGGGTGATCGCGACCAGCGGCGACCAGAGGTCGACGGCGCGGTCGTCGATGCCCTCCTGCTCGAGGACGGCCGGCGCGCCGTCTTGGGCCGTGAGGATGTTCTGGATGTGCGTGAGGCAGGCGAAGGCGCACTGGTCGCGGAGCGCCTGGGCCTCGGCGTCGGTCGCACGGTTCAGCCGTGCGACGGGCTCGTTCCGGCGCTTGCGGAGCATGAAGAGCGGCAGCGCCCGGTCCTCGAGCGTGTCCTTCAGGCCCGCGATGCTGGCCAGGACCCGCGGCGCGTAGACCTCGTACGGCTCCTCGACGAAGCGCTCGCCGCGCTTCTCGAGCCGCGTCACCACGCCGCCCCGCTCGAAGCCGACGTTCAGCACCGTGATCAGCGCGTCGAAGCGGTCCTTGTCGCCCCGCAGCGTCTCCACCTCGTCGAAGAGCTGGACGCCGCCGGTCCTGGCGGCGGAGCGGTAGAGCTGGGCTTCCGTCGGATGCGCTGTGACCGGCGAGGCATTGAAGCAGACGCGGGCCAGGAGCCCGAGCAGCCGGCTCTTGCCGCAGCGCTTCTCCGAGGAGCGGATCGAGAGGTAGGGGAAGACGCGGAACGCGCGGTAGCACCAGGTCGCAAGCGCCCACGCCGCGATCCAGAGCGCCGTGCGGCGCTCGCGCAGGACGACGTAGCGGGTGAGGAAGTCGACGAGGGCATCGAGCGCGCGCGCGATCGACCCGGACTCGCCGGTGGTGAGCCACCGGACGGCGACATCGCGGCTCACCGTCGACGGCCCGGGCTCGGCGTGGCGGAGCCCGATCCCCTGGGGAAGCCGGTCCGCGCGGTAGGCCTGGCGCGTGGACGTGATGAGAACCAGCGCATCGTCGACCTGAAGCCCGTACCAGAGCACGCCGTCGACGACGTCCTGCGCGGGATGGAGGATCCGGACCGACTCGGCGCGCTCGAGCAGGTCGAGCGCGGTCGCCTCGGGGCCGGTGTCGGCGGCGTCCTCCTTCCGCTTCGCCCAGCCGCGCCACCAGACGGCGGTCCGGCTGAAGGCCGTGTGCTTCAGCGCGAGCCTCGGCAGCGCGTTGAACGCCTCGAGCGAAGTCGCGCAGAGGTAGTCGTCGAGGCCGACCTTCGCGCCGTCCGGGCCGGACGGGAGCTTCAGCACGGCGACCTTCGCGCCGCGCTGCTCGAGCTCCTTGCCCAGCGCGAAGACCGGCTGCAAGAGATCCGCGCGCGTCCAGACGTCGGAGTCCGGGACCATCACCGTCTCGCGCTCGTACCAGTCGATCCGGTCGAGGTCGGCGATCGGCCGGCCGCCGGTCTGCCAGTTCCAGAGCCCGCCGACCGCGACGCACGCGAGGCCCTCCTGGTTCGCCTTCAGCGCCTTCTTCTCGCCCTCGGTGATCAGGAGCGGAACGCTCGGATCCGTGAGCGCGGCCCGGGCGCGCGCCGGGACGTAGAGCCGGGGCGGCGTCCCCGCGCGCTGGTAGTAGCGGATCGTGTGGCCCTGCCCATCGCTGACCGGGGGAAAGAGCTTGCATCGGACGAACTCGCCATCGCGCCGCCAGACGCCGCCGTGTCCGGCGCCGTCGTAGGGGAAGACGAGGACGTGCCGCACCTGATCAGCGAGCCGGGCGCTCAGGAGCCGCGGGAGATCGCCGGGCGCCGGCGTGTAGAGGCCGGCCGCGGCGATCGTGGCGTCGTCGAGCCCCGACCGCCGGAGGTCCTCGAGGGCTTCCGCGTGAAGCGAGAGTCCGTCCATTCGCTCCGTCGCCTCGCGAGGCGTGGGGGCCGCGCGTCACCCTCGGCCCCAGAGCCCGCGCCGCACCTCCCTCGCCTCGCGCTGGAGCTTGAGGAAGCGCGCCTGGTACTTCACGTTCGGCGGGATCGTCATGACCTGCGCGTAGCCCCGGCGGAGCATCTCCGCGTTCGCCATGAGATGCTTCCGCGCCCGCGCGCGCTTCACAAAGACGTACGCCAGAAGCCGCCCCCAGTTGTCTCGCCGTGCGACGTCAAGCTCCCTGCGCGCCTCGCGCCCGGCCACGAGCCGCCGGTTGACCTCGAAGGCTCGCGCGCCGCCCTCGCGCCAGCCCCGCGCCTCGGGGTGCGGGATCTCCGGGGCGTTGACGCCGATGTAGCGCACCTTCTCCAGCCGCGCCCCGACCCTGACATGGATCGTGTCGCCGTCCACCACCCACACCACGCGGCCCTTCACTTCGAAGTGACCGAAACGGCTCCGTCGCCGGCCTTCACCTCGACCGCGCTCCCGACCCGGCAGGCGGCCCCCTTGCCGTAGATCGTCGTCACGCTGACGCACACGGACGCCGGGTCCTTGCCGAGCGCGCGGACCAGCTCCGCCGCGCCGACGCAGCCGGTCGTGAGCAGCGCGGCACTCAACATCGCGACGGCGAGCAGGCGCGAGGGTGTCATCGATCTCTCCGTGTGGTCATGAGTCGGTTCTCTTCATCGAGCGTCGCCCGTTCTCCCCTTGCCCAGGTACGCGTCGAGGAAATCGGCCCAGCGCGTCGCCCGCGCGAAGTCCAGCTCGCGATAGAAGACGGAAGGGTCTCGGAAGGGCGGGAAGTAGATCGAGAGCCCGCGCGCCGGCGCCATGCGCCGGCCGCCGTGCCGCTCGGCGATGATGGGCCCGCCTTCGGCCTCGATCGCTCGCTGGACCTCGAGCGCCGCGTTGCGGACGTCGCGCCTGGTGGTCGCGGTTGCGAGATTGACCGCGAAGTGGTGGAGGTCGGCGTAGAGGTCGTCGAAGAAGCGGAGCGTGCGGCGCCACGCCCGGTAGAGCGCGAGCTCGATACTTGCGCTCGGGAGCGCTGCAAGGAGCACGCGCGCGAGCCGATCCACCGCGGTTATGAGATCCTCGAGGTTCCCGAGGTCGATCGCCGACTGCGTGATGTCAGGGCCATCGGACCCGTAGAACTCGGCGTAGCGATGCACGACGGCCGCGGCCAGCTCGGCCGGCGCCATCGACGGTCGCGCCACCAGGTCGCCGAGGATCGTCGCGTGGGGCCAGCCCTCGCCGGGCTCGAGCTCCTCGGAGCCGACGAGGATCCGCGCGTGGTCCCGGAGCTGGTAGGCGACCTCGAGCATCGTCATGAGGCAGGCGTCCATCCCGACGACGTCGACCGGCCGGCCGAGGACGCGGTGGGCGTGTACCAGGACCTGCTGCAGCTCGCGGTTGTCCAGGCAGTCGCCCGAGCCGTCGTCGTAGGCGATGCCGCGGAGCGGGCCCGCGGCGAGGAGCCACTCGCGGGTCGGCTGGAAGAAGCCCTGGCGGCGGCCTCGCGCGGGGCGCACGCGTCGCCGCGCCGCGCCCGAGAGCATCTCCGGCGGGACCCAGAAGCCGGAGCCGTGGTTCGACAGCACGAGCATCGTCGCGCGCGCGGGGAACCGCTTCGCACCGAACGACAGGAAGTCCTTCAGCACGCGCGGGTCGCCGGTGTTGGTCGGGCCGAGCTCCGCGAGGAGCGTCGAGCCGATCCGGGCGGGGTCCGCGCTCCGCGTCACGTAGTAGCGGCGCGTGCCCGTCCAGTTCCCGTCCGAGGCGTCCTGGCCGCGGGCGCGGTCGACCTGGGCGAGGATCTCGACCGAGCCCGGGCGCGAGCCGACCCGCTCCATCTCGCGGAGGTCCCCGAGCAACGCGCCCTCCAGGTCGTTGTCGCCGGCAAGGTACGCGAGGACCGTCCAGTTCACCGGCGCCGTCTTCCCTCGCGTCTGTGCCTGCGGGCTCTCTTCGAGGCTCGCAACGCTCCCGCTGCTCTCCTGATCCCTTACAAACATCATGACCGCCCTCCGGGCTCGCTGTGCACTGCGCCGACAAACGCTTCAAGCTGGACTGTGGAGAGATCCGCGCCCGCCGCCTCCTGCTGGCCGGGGGCCGCGAACAGCCGGGCCCACTCTAGAGGCGTGAGCGAGGACCTCGGAAGATCCCGGCGAAGGCGGGCCATCACCTGGCTGTAGGCCTGAGGCCCGCACAGGAAGTTCACGTGAGGCCCCGGCGAGAGGCCGGCTCGCTCCGTTCGGATCAGTGCGCGAACGAGCCGGAGATCGAGCCGGAGCCCGCTCACGGGTCCGTCGTTGATCCGGCGGTACGCCTTCGTCTCGCTGAACCGGCGGAAGGGAAAGAGCTTCAGGTAGAACTCGCGATGCCGCGGATGGACGGCGAAGCACAGGTCGTCGACCCCAGCGACGCGCGTCGCGTAGAGCACCACCATCCGGAGAAGCCGGACGAGGACCGCGACGCCGAACGCCTGGCAGGTGGGATCGATGGACAGCGATGCCGCCTCGGCGAGCCGCCGGCCCCGCTCCCGGAGTCGTCCCAGCTCCGCCCCGAACGCCTCGTCCATCGGGAGGCCCAGGCGCGAGTCCTCGACCACGGTCAGGGTGCCGACCACCCGGCTCTCGGCCCGCGCCACGAACACCTTCGTCGAAGGGAGCAGGTTGTGGAGGTTCACGCGCCGGCCGGACGGCTCCGGCGCCATGTAACGCCGCCGGACGTACTGGTCGTGGAGGAGTCGGAACGCTCCTTCGAAATCGCTGATGGTGACCGCCAGGCCGAAGTCGAGCGACGCGACGGGCTCGGCGTCGGCCCACCACGCCGAACTGACCTCCGACCAGCGCTCGGCGCCCTGTTCGGTCATGGGGTGCCCTGTGGGCCCACGCGCGCCGGGCGCGCGCCCTCAGGGCCCCCGACGAGGAGGCCCGCCGCCATCGCAACGAGCGCAGCGACCTCCCGGTGGAAGATGTCGCGGTGCGCGCCCAGCAGGACGTCGCTCGCCTTGACGACGCGGGAGCCGTCCACGTTGACGATCGGGTAGCTCGGGATCCCCGTCTGCTGGACGTCGACCAGGTCGAGCTCGGGCGCGCCGACGCCGCGCGCTCCCACCGCGCCGAGCGCGCTCGCCGCGACCGCCGCCGCCGTGCGTCCGAGACGCCCGGGGCGCTGCCCGAGGTTGCGTGGGTCCGTCCCCTGGCGGTCGACCTCGCCACTACCGGTGATCGCTTGGTACAGCGTGCCGAGGGCCGTGTCGTGATCGGAGCGCAGCACGACGATCGGCCCGCCGACGCGCCGTTCGGCCAGAACCCGATAGTAGAAGCCCGGGCGATCGAAACCCGGGATCTCGGGCGCGAAGGCGAAGGCGGAGAAGGCGGCGAGCAGGAGCGTCACGCTCTCGGGCCGGGCGCCGCCGAGCACGGTCGACGCCACCAGCTTCGCGCCGAAGGAGTGGCCGACCAGGTGAAGCCGCGGCGCCCGGGAGAGCGAGCGCCAGACCGGCGCCACGCACTCCCGCCCGAAGCGCTCGCCGACCTCGCCGGCCCGGCGCTTCATCACCCAGAAGCTCAGCGCGTGGAACGGCGAGACCGGGAGCGCGCCGCGCTCGCGTTCGGCGCGGGCCAGTCTCAGCGCGAGGGCGTCGAGCTCGGCCTCCTCTTCGGGGCTCCTCGGGATCTCGGCCGCGCACAGGTCGCGGAGCACCGCCACGTTGGCATGGCTCCCGCGTCCGCGCGAGCCCTTCACGGAGCGGCGCTCGAGCTCCGGCCAGAGACCCGCGGCGCCTGTTTCCCGCGTCAGCGCGCTGTCGGCGAACGGCTTCGATGGCCAGTGGAGCCCGACGCGTAACGGAACGATGCGCTGGCCCAGCGGGGCGAGCACACCGTCCAGGAGCGCGAAGAAGCGCCCCGCCTCCTGGCGCGCCTCCGTCTCGTCGTAGAGCCAGCCGTGGCAGAAGAGGAAGCAGTCGGTCGCGGACCCGGCGGCCTTGGCGAGCCGTTCGAGCTGAACATCGTTCGCGAGCCGGCCGTCCCTCGTCAGCGTCAACGGCAGCACGTCGACGCGGCGCGGGGGAGGCGCCGTCGTGGCGGAACCCCGGCGCGTGACGGCAGGCGAGACGTCGACCACTGAACCGGGGCGCCGGACGTCGACGTCGCTTGGGACAGCCCCGCCGATCCGCCCTACACGCCGCTCCAGGCCCGCCGGAGCTCCGCTAGCTCGCACGCGGTGAGCCTCCCCTTGAGCATCCGGGCCTCCTCGAGGAGCTGCCGCGCCCGATGCCGCGTGGGCGCCAAGCGGGCCTGCGCCCCCTCGTAATCCGCGGCGAGCTTCGCCGCGCGGGTCCTGAGGGCGACGATCTTCCGGACCTTGGTCGATCGGCACTCCTTCATCGCGACCTCGCTGGCACCCGGCGCGCACACCGCCGCGTGCAGTCTGGAGTCCACTGCCCTCGCCGGCCCTCACAGCCGGAAGCTGTCCATCACGCCCGTGTCGTGCGTGAGGATCCCCTCGCGGATGAGGAAGCCGGCCTCGTCCACGCGCCTCGAGACCTCGGCGAGCGCGCGGTCGTGTTGCTCCTGGAGCCCCGGCGGCAGCTGGAAGCCGCGCGCAGTGACGTTCGCAATCGCGCGCCCGACCCAGTACCGCCACTCGGCCCAGTGGTGGTCATCGAGCGCGGCGGTCAGGACCCGGCTCACCAGGTGGGGAATCCCTGCCGTGCGCGGGCCCTTGTCGACCTCGAGCGCCGGCGACACGCGCACGAGCTCCACCTTCCGGTCGCGGAGTTCGACGAGGAGGGCATCCAGGGAGTCGAAGAGGAGCTTCACGGCCGGTGCCACTCGTGCTCGAGCATGGTGGCGAGGTTCTCGATCGTGACCGCGAGGCGCTCGGACGCCGCGGCGTTCCGCTCGATCATGTCGAGCAGCCGCTCCTCGCGCTTCGCCTGGCGCTCACGCTCGACCTGGTGGTTCTGGCGCTCCCGCAGGAAGTCCAGCCGGTAGAAGATGAAGATCACGACCGCCAGGAGCCCGCCCACCCCGAGCGGCGACAGCGTCTTGATGAGGTCGAGGTCCGGCATCAGCCGCGCCCCGCCGACGCCGACCACGGCTCCGGCTCCGCGGCGGGCGGCCTCGGCCCGCTCGCATCCGGCGTGCCCGCCTCATCGGCTGCGGTTGCGTTACTCAGGGCCAGGTCCTTCGCCAGCGTCAGACAGAGCGCCTGGAGGCTCGGCATCGAGAGCTTCACGATGACGACCTCGCGCCCCTGCCAGAGCGAGAGCCACACGCCGCCGTCGAGGGTGCGATCGATGGCGGACTCGGCCAGACCGTGCTCCAGGTTGACCACGATGCGTGCGCTCATCGGGTTCTCCTTTTCACCGCGTTGATCCGCCCCGGGCGCGCCGCAGCTCGCCGAACTCGGTTCCGGTCAACGTCAGCTCCGTTGCCCGCGCCTCTCGTCGCAGCGCCTCGGCCCGCCGGAGCAGCGGCGCCGCGCAGGCGAGCGCGCGGCCGTAGCGCCCGAGCAGGCGCGCCGCCCGCGCCTCGAGCTTCAGGACCTTGCGGGACTTGATCGAGATCGCGGAGTTCGATCCCTGATCGGGACTCGAGCGCGAGAACAGCGGCGGGCGGCCCATGCCGGCGCCTCTGTCAGTCCAGCGCGCCGTCCATGCCCTCGGCGTCGTGCGCGAGCAGACCATCGCGCACGCCGAGGCCGGCCTCCGCCACGCGCGCGCGGACTTCCTTGCCGTGCTCCGCCATGCGCTCGGCGATCCGCGGCGGGACGACCGCGCCGGTCTCCGTCACCTCGGCGTGGCCGCGCCCGACCAGGAGCCGCCACTCCGTCCAGAGGTCGAAGTCGAGCAGGGCCGTCACGACGACCCAGGCGGTATAGCGCGGAAGGCCGTTGGCGACGACGTCGCTCTGCATGAACGCCGCGACGCGCACCGCGTCGACCTTCTTGTCCTTCACTTCCTGCAGGAGCCCCTTCAGCGATCCGTGGATGACCTTCATTCCGCTGTCTCCTTCCGTTGACCCTCGCTGCGTCATCGATCGCGTCGCGTCGGGGAGAGAGCGAAAGAGGTGCCAGACCGGCCGGCTCGGCGTGGGGCATCGCGAACACCGTGAAATGACGCGTGGATCTCAAGAACGCCGAGCGCTGCGATGAGGACCCGGTCGCGGCGCCGCCTCCCGGCCACCGCCTTTCGTGTCCTTTCGTTGTCGTTTCGTTGCGCTTTCCGGCGCGTTCGGCGAGGCTCCGGAGATCCCCGCGCATCGTGGAACCCCGCGCGCCGCCGCATGAATTTGCGGCGGACGATCAGCCGAGCGGCGTGCGGGGCGGGTTGTCGTTTCGTTGTCCTTTCGTGTCGTTTCGTTGCGCTTTCCCGTGGCTGCGGCGAGCCCTCGGAGATCTCCGCGCGTTGCGGAAGTGCGCACGGCGCCGAGCGAATCCGCGGCGGGCGATGAGTTCAGCCGACGCGCAGGGGGCGTTGTCGATTCGTTGTCGTTTGTTGCGTTTTCCACGGAGCCGCCGGACCGCGCGCGTCTTGGAGATCGCCGTCTTACCGCGGAGTTCGGCAACTTCGGCCGCGGTCAGGTCCTTGCACTCAGGACGCGGCGAGATGGAAGTCCTCACGCGTGTCCGGGCCGCGGGCCGCACGATCGACTTCGGCGTCGCCACGACGAGCGCAGAGCGCGCGGCGATCCTGGCCCAGCGCTTCCGCGTCTACCAGCGCCGCGGCTACTACCGCCCCGGGGTCACGGTTGATCGCGATGAGTACGATGACCAAGCGATCTACTTCCTCGCGATGCTGCGGGGGGACCAGGCAGCCGACGCCATGATCGGGAGCGCTCGCTTCGTCCTCGGCGACAGGGATCCGGACTTCAAGTTCCCCGCCGAGCACGTCTTTCAGCTCGAGCTGCCCGAGGCGCTCCGCGCGATCCCCGCGCACCAGTGCGGAGAGGTCAGCCGGATGGTGGCCGAGCGCCCCGAGGGCCTCGGCCTCGGCGGCTTCCTGATTCCGCTCGGGCTCATCCAGGCCGTCTCCCAGTACTCCCAGCGGCAGGGCCTCCGCTCGGGCCTGGCGCTTATCAAGCGACGATTCCTCCGGGCGTTCGCGAGCGCCGGCGTGCGCTTGCACGAGATCGCCGGAGGCCGGCTGATCTATCCCCGGGACGGCCTGGCAACGCCGTACTTCTATCGGCACCTCGATCCGGTGGTGCCTGTCTACTGGCTCGTCGACGAGATCGCCCCAGCGGCCGAGCAGGCCGTCGCGCGGTACGTGGACGGGCGGAGGCCGAAGCGCTCCCTCCCCGGGGAATCGACACGAAGCGACAACGAACGGGCAGCGACGCGATGAAGAACATGCGCCTACCGGAGCACCGTCTCCTCTCGCCCCAGCCGGCGGCAATCTACCTGGGACTTCTGAGCGGCGTCGCGGTCGACCGCCTTGTCGCGAGCGGCCAGCTGCCGGCGCTTCGGCCCGCCAAGAAGCTCCGGCCTGATCTGCGCGACCCCGACGCGGACAAGCTCCGCTTGCCGGCGAGCCGCCTCAACGGCCGGCGGCGGCAAGATGAGCGGCCCGAGGCCGACCGACACCCGTACGAGGCCGTCGCGAGGGCCTGATGTCGGACCGACCTGTGAAGGATCGTAACGAGGCTCAGCGGTTCGGGACCGCGGGAAATCTCCACGGCCTGGGAGACGAGTACCTCACGCTGAGTCAGCTCGCGGCCTACTCCAAGATCAGCGCGCGCCAGCTCAGGAACTACCTGGCCCTTCCGCCGGGCCAGGCGCTCCCCTGCTACCGGCCCGGCCGAAAGGTGCTCGTGAGGCGCAGTGAGTTTGACACCTGGTTTGCCCGGTACCGCCAGCGCGGGAAGCCTGTCCTCGCCCGCGTCCTGCGTGAGCTCGGCCTCGACCCCGAGCGCCTGCCCGACACGCGACCGCCACGAGCGCTCCGCGACAGCGCGGAAAAAGCGCCGGCCCGATGACCGGCCCCCTGGGGTATTGTGCTCCGGAGGTGTTCGAGCCTGACCGCTCAGGAGGCGACGCGATAGGCGCCGCGACGATCACCGCGACCTACGTCCGGCACGGGAAGAAGTGGCGGGTACTGATCCGCCCCGTGAACGCGTCCCGGATCACCCGCGTGGTGCGGACCGAGCAGGACGCGAAGGATCTGGTCCGGCACTTCAACCGCCTCGGCATGGCCGGCGTCGATCTGGGGCAAGCGCTCGCCGAGGCCAAGGCGCACACTCATCAGCTCTATGCCGCCTTGCGCGATGTGCTCCCCGCGTTCCTCGACGAGCAAGTGGAGCTCGGGAACCTCCGCAGGAGCACGGCCAGCGCCTACGAGAACCGGCTGAGGACCTGGGCCTTCCCGCGGCTCGGCGACGTCCCATGGAACCTCCTCACGCGGGAGGAGATCGGGGCCGTGCTCCTGGCGATCCGTAAAGCCGGGAAGTCTTCGGCCAGCGTGGAGCAGGTCCGATGCCCGCTCACTCGCTTCTACCAGTGGCAGCAGAACGTCCACGGCTACCGCGGGCCGAATCCGGCCGGCGAGCTCAAGTTCTTCATCGGCAAGCAGCCGTCGAAGAGGGCCCGGAAGCGCGACGTCCAGTGGTTCCGCCAGGGAGAGGCCCGGACGCTCCTCGCGGCCTGTCAGGCGCTCAAGCCGCGCTGGCTGGCGTTCCTCATGGTCTGCTTCGGCGGGGGCCTCCGGTGGGGCGAGGCGACGGCGCTCGCCTGCCAGGACATCGACTGGGCCCGCGAGCGCGTGCATGTCACGCGCACCTGGTCCGAAGGCGGCGGGCGGATCGAGGCGTGCAAGGACGGCGAGGACCGCTGGGTGAAGCTCCCGCCGGCCACGATGGCGGCCCTTCGGGCTCACCTGGAGACCATGGATCTGGAGGGCAGCGTGAAGGAGTGGACGCCGGCAGCGCGCCAGCTCGTGTTTCCCAACACCGTGGGCCGGATCACCCGCTATGGGGCCTTCCTCGAGCTGGTGTGGCAGCCGCTCCTGGCCGCCGCGAAACTGCCCTACCGGAAGCCGCACGCCATGCGCCACAGCTACGCGACCTGGATGCTCGAGGCGGGCGCGGACCTCCGGTGGGTCAAGGACCAGCTCGGCCACGCGAGCATCGAGGAGACGGAGGGGACCTACGGTCACCTCGAGCGGGAGCGGCACGAGCGCCGCGTGGACCTCGATACGGTGCTGGGCGGCGTTCAGCCGCGTCCACCGGCGTCCACGTTTCTGGACGCCGGGGGCGCGACTGAGGGGCAACTACGCGATACGTCACGCGAAGATTTCATGGTGGAGGGTAAGGGATTCGAACCCTCGACCTCGGCGTTGCGAACGCCGCGCTCTCCCAGCTGAGCTAACCCCCCAGGCCCCGGTTATTGTAAGCAGGGATGGCGCGCACGACAAGCGAAAG
>Ga0187892_10005109_pt1 | contig 21053 bp, 13 predicted proteins | sample MA1701073metaG_FD_139345 | JGI IMG/M metagenome (GOLD analysis project Ga0187892, IMG submission 139345) | Bio-ooze microbial communities from a basaltic lava cave in the Kipuka Kanohina Cave System on the Island of Hawaii, USA - MA170107-3 metaG ... | reverse complement strand
TACGTTGCTCATGGCGCCGGAGGCTACAATGCCTCGCGGCGACGTCAACGTCCCGGGCGACTACTTCTCATTGGCCGGTTTTGAGGTGTTCATGTATGGCCGCTTTTGGGTGTTCACCGAGGGCGAATTACCGACGGCACGGGAAACTCAGCGTGCGCCGAACGAAGCACGCGATCTCCGTCCCACTCCTCGACCGTAACGCTGTTCTTGAAAGTCATGACGATCGCGCGCGCGACACCGACAGTGCCGAGCGGCTCGTAAGTTTGATTCAGTAATAGAACACGGCCATTGAGTGCCATCACCCGGCACCTCCTTTCGTTTGTTTTTGGTTAGTGGCACAGACTTCAGTCTGTGTAGTTAGGGTCTACAGAATCCGTCACAAAAAGGTGGGGACGCTGACAGAATGAGGTGAGAAGCTATCGTCACAGACTGAAGTCTGTGCCACTGAAGTTGGAGCGCGCGGTGAGACTCGAACTCACGATTAACGGATTTGCAATCCGCCGCCTTAGCCGCTTGGCGACGCGCGCAGAATCATTGCCGATTGCCAATTGCCAATTGCCGATTGGCGCTCTGGCGACGCGGGTCGCGATGAACTAGTGCGGCGTCGAAGCAAGATTCCAATTGGCAATCGGCAATTGGAAATTGGCAATGTATTGGAGCGGAAGGAGAGATTCGAACTCTCGAGACGAGTTTGGAAGACTCGCATGTTTCCAGCTACATCACTCCCGCAGAACATTGACGATTGACGATTGACGATTGACGATTGGCGTGATTTCAACCAACGTACTCGCGGCGACCGACCAATCGGCAATTGGCAATCGTCAATCGTCAATGTCTTGGGGCTCCTGGCAGGATTTGAACCCGCACCGCCGACGTCCGAAGCGTCGTACTCTTCCAGTTAAGCTACAGGAGCGAGGAACATTGACGATTGCCGATTGTCGATTGTCGATTGGGGTTTTTGGAATCCCCGCGCAATTAAGTCTCAACCGGGGGAGGTCCATTCCAATCGGCAATTGGCAATCGTCAATCGTCAATGACCTTGGTCGGGGAGGACAGAATTGAACTGTCGCCTCGAGTCCCCAAGACTCGTGTGCTTGCGTTACACCACACCCCGAGAGGAATTTCGAATTTCGAATTTCGTGTTGTCGGATCTTGAGTCAGATTGCCGACTTTGAGGCTTTTGAGAATGAGGCTAAGAAGTAAGGCTGCTGAAAGGGGTAAAGCTCACTTCCGAATTAGCGAAATTCGAAATTCGAAATCCGCAATTCGAAATTCTCCCCCTACCCCTTCACGCAGACCACTTGCTTGATCTCAGCGACAACTTCAACCAGGTCTTCCTGGTTTTTCATCACCGCCTCGATCGACTTGTAAGCGCCGGGAATTTCATCCAGTACGCCCGCGTCTTTGCGACACTCAACGCCCGCGGTTTGACGAGCCAAGTCGTCTTTCGTAAAGAAGCGCTTGGCTGCACCGCGCGACATCTTGCGTCCCGCGCCGTGAGAACAGGAGTTGAAACTCTCAGCCACTCCACGCCCTTTGACGATGAACGATTTCGCGCCCATCGATCCGGGGATAATGCCATACGCATCTTTGTCGGCATTGATTGCGCCCTTACGTGTGACGAAAACTTTTTCACCATAATGCTCTTCCGAAGCCACATAGTTGTGATGGCAGTTGACCTGAAGCTCAGGCTTGAATGGCTGGCGATGATTGAAGAGCTTGTTAAAGACCTTCAACAGTCGCGCCATCATGATTTCGCGATTCTTCATCGCGTAACCTTGCGCCCATTTCAAGTCCTTCCAGTAGGCTTCGAATTCCGGTGTGCCCTGAATGAAGTATGCCAAATCAGGGGCCGGCAATTCGTTCAAACGCCACAAGCTCTTAGCTGTCGAGATGTGACGATCGGCCAGCTCCTTGCCGATGTTGCGCGAGCCCGAGTGGAGCATCAACCAAACGAAGTTTTCAGTGTCGAGACAAACTTCGATGAAGTGGTTGCCGCCACCCAGTGTGCCCAGTTGCCTCATCGCTTTCGCTTTGCGATCGCGCACGCCCTGGTGCAATTCGCTAAACTCGTTCCAGCCATCCCAGTACGAGGATTCGTCGACCGATTCCTGATACTGGCTGAAGCCGGTGGGAATTGCTTCCTCGATTCCCAGGCGCAAGTCTTTCAACTTGCCGTCAAGGATGCCGCTTTTGAATGGCGTCTTAACCGCCATCATGCCGCAGCCGATGTCGACGCCCACTGTTGCGGGGATCACCGCGTCTTTAGTGGCGACCACCGAACCAACCATGCTGCCTTTGCCCAGGTGTGCGTCAGGCATTAGCGCGACGTGCTTGAATAGACATGGCAGACGCGAAACGTTGCGCAGCATCGACTGTTCTTCAATACTGAATTCGTGGTTCGCCCACGAGAGAATCTCGCTGTGAGCGCCAGGGATTGGTAGTTTTTCGTAAGGCATAGGGGTTTCCTCCTTTCTAAGAAAATTGTCCGACACACTTTTAGTTTGTCGTTGCTGATAGTAACTCAAAATTTGCAAACAACTCGGTGCTTACAAAGTCTTCTCTTGCGACAGTCACCGACAAACTAAAGGAGGCTCTGATTAAGTGACAATGCAACTCTTTGGAGTGCGCTGACCTGTCGGCGCTTTGGCCATACGCGACCTGTCGCGGCTACCGCGGGTTGCATTCTAGCGAAACAACGGCGTCAAGCCGCCTCGGACCAAAGCGGCGACAAGGCACCGCACTCCAAAGGGTTGCGCAGCTCCGTTGAGATCGACGCCGACGTCGCCAACGACAAACTAAAGTGTGTCGGACATTGGGATTGGTGCGCCAGGTGAGACTTGAACTCACAATCCCCTGCTTAAGAGGCAGGTGCCTTGGCCGTTTGGCTACTGACGCGGGGCATTGACGACTGCCGATTGCCAATTGCCGATTGGAACCTACCGACCGTTGAACAGCACATTCTAGAATCTTGGCCTCGCTATCCAGCAAATACATTTAGAAAACCATTCCAATCGGCAATGTCTTGGCGGGGCTGACGAGACTTGAACTCGCGGTCTCTGCATCGACAGTGCAGCGCTTTATGCCAACTAAGCTACAACCCCGAGAGGATTGACGATTGCCAATTGACGATTGGCGTGACTTAAATCACGTACCGTTTGACCCAGACCAATCGGCAATTGGCAATTGTCAATCGTCAATGACTTGGGGGATGACGAGACTCGAACTCGCAAATCAGATGATTGAAAATCAGCCCGCTTTCCACTTCGCGTTCATCCTCGGAGGAATTTCGAATTGCGGATTTCGAATTTCGAATTTCGTCAATTCGGAAGTGAGCCTACTCCGTGTTACATAAGACCAAGCGTAAACCAAGCAAGCATCACAACCGCGAAAGTCGAAATTCGAAATCCGCAATTCGAGATTCGAAATTTCTTTTGGTACTCGCGGAGGGATTCGAACCCACACTGTACAGATTTTGAATCTGTCGTCTCCTGCCATTTGGACTACGCGAGCCTGGGAATCTTGAATTTCGAATTTCGAATTTCGAATTGCGGATTTCGCCTTACTCAGCTTGGAGTGTCCAGGAAAACCGGAGCGCTAGCCAACGTAAAATTCGAAATCCGCAATTCGAAATTCGAAATTCTTTTTTGGAGGAAGGGACAGGAGTTGAACCTGCAAGCGACATCACGCGCGGTAGTTTTCGAGACTACTGCCTTACCAGTTAGGCTACCCTTCCTGACATTGCCAATTGACAATTGCCGATTGCCAATTGGCGTGAAATCGACACTGCCTCAGTTTACTCAGACATTCGGTTGGGAAAGTGAAGATGCTTGAGAAACGCGGCAATTGGCAATCGGCAATGTTTTGGTGCATGCGGTAGGACTCGCACCCACGAAGGACTATGTCCGCCTGATTTACAGTCAGATGCTTTTGCTGCTCAGCCACGCATGCGGGGAAGAATTTCGAATGTCGAATGTCGAATTGCGAATTTCTCTTGTCCGTGAGGATCGCGCTGCAATGGAGGAAAGAGCCAAGCTCCGTCCACACAAAATTCGAAATTCGAAATTCGCAATTCGAAATTTTTAAGATGAAGGCAGAGAGAGACATTGCCGCGAACACACTTCGAGGCACACTTCTCCTGAGGATGGCGATCTCGCGCACTCTCGGAAAGGACCGAGGTCATCATCCCGCTGAAGGCTCCCTGCCTTCATCTCTCGCAGTAGCACAGACTTTAGTCTGTGATCTCACCTGGCGATGCAAACCGAGTCACAGACTAAAGTCTGTGCTACTTCGCAAAAGGTACTTCGATTGTCAAAAAACGTAAGGAGCGGGCTTAATGCCTCCCAGGGAAGCTGCCCGCTCCTTACAATTCTCGCGATTTTTGCTTGAGATTTGGGAGCGGGAGTCCGCTCCCGCTGATTAATGCCTGATACGCCGGCTATTTATGAACGGCGTTTGATCGAGTCTACCGACGAAGGTGTAGGCCGATGACAAGCCGAGACCGACCGATAAACACACGCCACTCATGACGGCGTTGATTCGCCGTTTGGGGGTGTGTTCTTTGTTTGTCCAGCTCGTCAACATTTGATCTTCTCCATCGCGCTGCGCGTTACTGCGTCATCGCGCGAGCGTTCCTGTATAAGCCAGGTCCAGCGATCCTGTCAAGTTCTTTTTCGCAGATCGCTCATCGAGGTTTGGATAACTCATCCTCTGATTGAGTTGCCTGCATCTTCAACCGAAGGAAGAATCCCCTCTGAATAGCCGTACCCAGCGCGAGGTAGAAACCGGCGCTTGACCCCGGGCGAAATCCTTTGCGTTCTTTGCGTCATCCTCCGCGTCCTCTGCGGTAAAAACGACGAGACAACGCAAAGGTCGCCAACGTGAGCGCGAAGTAATTGGAAGTCAGTGTTTCCTCTTCCAGAAACCCTCTCCCGGCTAGTCGCCCTCCCAACTTCAACACCCTTCAACGCCCGCCTCACGCAAGTCCGATCACATTCGGTCGTTCTTTTTGCGGAAGCGATGGGCAACTCCGAAGCGCTATGTAAGGTCTAAGCAGTCAAACCAACTCAAGGTTGGTACCTTCACCAGAGCGAGTTTCAGAGAGTCTCCCACTCAAACAACATTAGACCAGGACCGCGGTTAGCCGCTCGAAACCTGGAACCATCAGCCGTCCCGAACGTGGAGGCACGTGTATGCGCCGTACAATGACAACAACTCTCTCCATCGCCCTATTCGTATCCTTCTGCTTCCTTGCTGCCAGACACCCGGTTAACAGCCAGCAGACCAACTACTCCCAACTCCGAGGCGAGGCCGAAGCTTTTTACGCCGCGGGCTCTTATGCGCGCGCTAACGAAGTCTATTCGAAGATCGACAAGAGAGGGCTCACGGAACTGGAAACACGTTGGGTCGACTTCCGCGTTGCAGATACTTCATGGCGTTCTCAAGCAGGGTCAGAGACTGCCGACGCGACAAAGTTTGAGCAAGCACAGAAGCAACTGGAACAATTAATCTCCGCTGCCGACAAGGAGCCGGGGAGAGATTTGGTATGGGCAGAAGCTCATGAATCGCTGGGAGATCTTTTTTGGGTTCGTCGTAACCAGATGAACTGGAGCGGAGCCTGGCCCCACTATCAACAGGCACTTAACTGGTGGGCAGGTCAGCGCGACATCAATCGAGCCCGTGATCGTTATCTCAAAATAATCTTCAGGGCTGCTGAACCTCCCGGGCCACACGACAACTACTTCTATACCTACTACGGCAATTACATTCCGCTGAACTTTCTGGAAAACGCGCTCAAAATCAGCCAAAAAGAGGACGAGAAAGGTCGTCTGCACTTTCTCATCGCGATGACCATGCGCTATGCCGGCCACGCCGACTCGCGCTTACAAGTGCCTGACGAGTTTGAAGCGGCCCTGGCCGCCGGAAAGAAAACAGATTGGTACGACGACTCGCTCTACTTCTTCGCTGAATGGATGAATAACAATGGGGGTCTGCGTCAGCTCGACGATGGGCAGTGGATTCAGGAGGCCGATCATGTAAGAGCCCTAGAACTCTACCGCCGTCTGACACGTGAATTCGCAAAGGGAGAAACCCGCTTTTACGACCAGGCACAGAATCAAATCCGGAACATCATTCAACCGACAGTCAGCGTTAGCGTTTCAAACATCTTCCTTCCCGATTCGGAACTTCAGTTCAACCTTCAGGCTCGCAATCTGAAAAGAGTCGATCTGGCCCTTTATCAAATAGATCTCACGCGCGATGTGAGATTCACCAGGAATCCAGAAGAGGACGAAGGTGAAGGAGAAGATGGCAGTCCCAACTGGGCGCGGGCGATTCGGCTCGCCGGACGCACGCCAGTGAAGAGCTGGTCACACAACCTGAACGACAAAGGTGACCATCGTCCGATTCAGAAGGAATTGAGAATCGAAGGCAAGCTGCCAATTGGCGCGTACCTGTTGGAAGCGAGAAACGGCGCGAACTTCGCCCGCGACCTGGTGTTAATCTCAGACGCATCGCTAGTGCTGAAGTCGTCTTCGAAACAGGCCCTGGTCTACTTCTGCAACGCACTGACAGGTGAACCAATTCCCAATGCCAACGTCGCATTGTGGGAAAGTTATTATCTTCGCGACAGATGGCATTGGCGGAAACTGCGCCAGACATCGAATCGAGACGGCATTGCGGTCTTCGACCTTAAGAGCGCTGACAGTTATCGCAGTCTGTTCGCGACCGCCAACATCAACGAAAGGCAGTCCTTCTCCAACGGTCAGTCTTCCTCCCACAACTCCGAACAGCAGCCCTGGCGCATTTATGCATTCACCGATCGGCCCGCTTATCGACCCCGGGAAACCGTGCAATGGAAATTCGTCGCCCGCCGGTTTGCGAAAGGCGTCTACACAACGCCTTCCGCTCAGTTGATTGAATATCAGATCAACGATCCGCGCGGAACAAAAGTGAGCGAAGGGAAAGCCACGCTTAATAGTTTCGGCAGCGCCTGGGGTTCTATGGAGATTGGGGAACAGTTGCCGCTTGGCGAATACACCGTGCAGTTTTGGGACGGCGGACGAAGCAACTCGATTGGAAGCGCCAAGCTGTTTCGAGTCGAAGAATACAAGCTACCTGAGTTTAAGGTTCGAGTGACGACGCCGGAAGAGAATGGAAAGAAAAAAGCCTTCCGGTTAGGTGAAAGAGTCTCAGTGGATATTCAGGCTGACTATTACTTCGGCGGACCTGTCTCGAGCGCGTCAGTCGAAGTGGTTGTATATCAGAATCCCTTCTTCCATTACTGGTACCCTCATCGCGATTACCCCTGGTATTACGACGACATGCTGCCGCAGAGCCGCTATTACTACGGTAATCAGGGTTCAGTGGTGAAACGCGAAACGATCAAGACTGACGCCACCGGCAAAGCCACGCTAATCTTCGACACACCGCGGGAAAATTACAATCAGGACTTCGAATATCGCATTGAGGCACGCGTTACTGATTCATCGCGGCGAGAGATCATTGCCAGCGATAACGTGCGGGTCACTCGGCAGCGCTACTACGTATACGCGACGCCGGCACAAAATATCTATCGGCCCAAGGACAAGGTCACCGTCCAGATCAAGGCGCTCGATGCGAACAATCAGCCGGTCGTTACTGAAGGCACAGTAAAAGTCACGCGAGATTACTGGTACGAGGTGTGGCTCGATCCGAATGGCCGCGAAGTTAAAGGCGAAGAGCTGCGACTGCTTCGCGATAAATCAAGCGTGTTTCCACCAGTCGTAAAAGGTGGCCCAAGACGTCAGCGGCCCTGGCGGCTTAAATCCAGCGGCTATCAACACGATGAAATTTCGACCGTCAACCTTAAGACAGACGCCGAAGGTAACACGCAATTGAGCTTCACGCCCGAGCGCGACGGCTACTACCGCATCGCGTGGCAAAGCAGTCAGGCCCAAACCGGTAACAGGCGTGACAAGTTTCTCGCGCCCGTCAGAACTGAAACCCAGGTATTCGTGGCCACGAATGCAACGACCGACCTCGGCTACCGAACTGCCGGACTTGAAATCATCGTCGACAAAGACACTTTTCGCAGTGGGCAAACCACACCCATAATGTTGAGTGTGCCCACGAATGATCGCTATGTGCTCTTCAGCGTCGAAGGCGAGGACCTTTACAGCTACCAGGTCGTACACGTCACCGGTACTGCCAAGCTCATTCAGTTGGCCATCGAGGAGAAGCACGTTCCGAATATTTTTCTCACCGCTGCGATGGTGAGCGAGGCAGAACTGACCGTCGCTTCGAAGCAAGTCGTGGTACCGCCCACGGAGCAGTTTCTATCGGTCGAAGTTAAAGCGGACCGTGAACAGTATCAGCCTCGCGAGCAGGGTACGCTTTCAATCATGACGAAAGACTCAAGCGGGAAACCGATCTCCACCGAAGTGGCGCTGGGCCTCATCGATGAATCAGTCAATTACATCCAACAAGACTACGCCGGCGATCCGCGCCAGTTCTACTACGGTCAAAAACGTCAGCAGTTGATCCAGACTCAGAGCACTTTTCAGCAGAAGACCTACGCCAGGCTGGTTGAGGCCGGTCAGGGGAAACTGCTTGACCGGCGGAGAGTGACGGAAGAGGACGAAGCAAGCGCCAGGTATGGAGCCGAGTATGGCGGAGGGCACCAGTTCAATATCGGCGGACAAAGAGATGACGTGGTCAGGGTTTCAGGAGCGTCCGAGATGATATCAACCGACGGCATGGCGAACCGGTCAGTAAAAGATCTTGCGATGTTGAGACCCGGAGCCATGGCTAAACAAGAATATCGAGCATCCGGTACGCTTCAAGATCCAAACGAATCCCAACCCGCCGTCCAGGTGCGAAGTGATTTTCGTTCAACAGTTCTCTGGCAGCCTGACGTGAAGACGGACAGCAACGGCGCCGCCAGAGTGAACGTGAAATATCCCGACTCACTAACCACGTGGCAGGCCACGGCTCGAGTTGCCAGCACTGGTAATCAGTTCGGCATCGGTAATACCTCGACGCGCACGAAGCAACCCCTGATCGTGAGATTGCAAGCGCCGCGCTTTTTCGTTGTGGGCGATCAGGTCACCGTGTCTGCGGTTATCAACAACAACACCGACCATTCGATGACAGTGGCTCCTTCGCTGAACGCGGAAGGATTGACCGTTTCCGGTCAAATCGTGGACGGGCAGATAGTCAAAGCAGATCGACCATCCGTTGAGGTTAAGGCGAATAGCGAAACGAGAGTTGATTGGAGCGTCGCCATCACTCATGCAAGCGAAGCGAAGTTAAAGGTGGAGGCGCGGAACGGCGAGTACGGCGATGCTATGGAGAAGAAGTTCCAGATCTACGAGCATGGCATCGACAAGTTTGTTTCACGTTCCGGCAAGATGCGCGGCGACAGCGTGGCGGTCACTCTAAACCTCCCGAAAGAACGTCGCGCTGACTCGACTACGTTGACCGTGCAAGTCGCGCCGAGCATGGCAACGACGATGCTCGACGCACTTCCCTACCTGATCGACTATCCCTACGGCTGCACCGAGCAGACGATGAGTCGGTTTCTTCCGGCCGCCATTACGGCCAAGACCCTGCGGGATCTGGGTCTCAAGCCGGAATCAGCGATGCACAAAGTATTTGGCGGTATCGAACAAAACACCGCCGCGGCGACTCACCCAGACGGCAAAAACGACCTTGGCAAACTTCGCGAAATCACCCGGCAGTCCCTCGAACGGCTCTACAACTTCCAACACGCCGACGGCGGATGGGGCTGGTGGAAGGAGGGCGAGAGCGATCACTTCATGACTGCCTACGTGGTGTGGGGAATGACGCTCGCCCGTGAGGCAGGGATCGATGTGAAGGCAGACGTCGTTTCGCGCGCCGCTGCATATTTGGATAAGGAACTGGTTGAAGAAGAACTCAACTACGACATCCAATCCTGGATGCTACATGCTCTGGCAAACCATCGAGCGGCGAACAAGCAGGCTGAAGCAAGTCAGTTCCAAACCAAGGCCTTCGAAAATATTTGGACGAACAAGGACAAACTCAACGCCTACACTCGTGCTCTGCTTGCTCTCGCGGCGCATAAGTATGGGTACAGCGACAAGGCAAAGATCCTGGTCGAGAACCTCGAGAATGGCGTGAAGATCGACTCACATCCCGACACTTCGATAGTCCAGAGCGGAGCCCAGACTTCAGACGCTTCAGTGATTGCGACAGCCCACTGGGGAGAAGACGGACTTTACTGGCGCTGGTCAGACGGAGGTGTCGAAGCAACGTCGTTCGCGCTGCGCGCCATTCTGGCCATCGATCCGCAAAACAAGCTTGTAGAGCCCGTCACCAATTGGCTGATCAAAAATCGACGCGGCAGTCAGTGGAGTAATACTCGCGACACAGCCATCGTCGTAATGACGTTAAATGATTACCTGCGTTCCACCGGCGAGATCCAAACGGAGCTCGCATACGACCTGGTGGCGAATGGTACCTTGGTGGCCTCGAAGCAGATCAACGCCGGAGATGCGCTGGGAGCGCCGACGAAGTTTCAAATTCCGCGTGAGCTCATTAAAGATGGGGCTAACGAAGTGGTGGTGAGACGAAAGAGTGGTGCAGGTACGATCTACTTCTCTGCTGAGGCTGAATTCTTTAGTCTCGAGGAACCGCTTAAGGCGGCCGGCAATGAGATCTTTGTTCGGCGTCAGTATTTCAAACTCGTAAACCATCCCACACTTCTGAATGGCTTCGTGTCTGAACGGGTGCCGCTCAACGACGGCGAGATTGTTAAGAGTGGTGATCGGATAGAGACCGTGATCACCGTCGAGGCCAAGAACAACTACGAGTATCTGCTCTTTGAAGACTTGAAACCGGCAGGACTTGAAGCGGTACAACTTCGGAGTGGCGAAAGTCTATTTGTGAAGCAGCTCAAGTCGGGCGCGCTCGGTGGAAAGAATTCAGCTTTGCTGAAGTATGCCACTGCGAATGACTTCACCGGTCGAACACGATGGGTCTATCAGGAACTGCGCGACCGTAAAGTCGCGCTATTCATAGACAAGCTTCCCGAAGGGGTCTGGCAATTGAGTTATGAGCTGAGAGCCGAAAGCCCCGGAACATTTCACGCGTTGCCGGTGTTGGGACACGCAATGTACGTCCCGGAGATTCGCACCAATGGGCAGGAGATTAAGATTAGCGTGGTGGATTGAGCGGAACGGGCCGGACAGAACCGGGAGCGATAGCGACCGCGCTCAAGCTCCGTTACAGAACCGGGAGCGATAGCGACCGCGCTCAACCTCCGTTACAGAACCGGGAGCGATAGCGACCGCGCTCAACCTCCGTTACAGAACCGGGAGCGATAGCGACCGCGCTCAAAGCTGCAATACGAACAAGATCCCAATCGGCCTTGCACCAATCGTGACTTAATGTATAGTTGCGAACTACAGTTATTGATATAGATCTCATCTCAGACGAAAAACCATGCATCGCACTCCGCCTCACCGGGAGTTTAATGATGAGCATATTCCGCTTGCTTACCTCGTAACGTTTCGCACTTACGGTTCTTGGCTTCACGGCGACAATCGAGGATCGGTAGATCGCACTCACAATAAGTTCGGAACGCCGAGACTCAGGCCCAACCCGCTCCGAGAAAATTATGAACGACAGCTTCTGAAACGCCCACCGGTAATCTTAACAAAGCCCCGAAGAGACGCTGTTGAACGGGGCATTCGTGATACGTGCAGAATCCGTAAGTGGCGGTTGTGGGCGCTCAACGTCCGCACGAATCACATTCACACAGTTGTCTCAGCTGACTGTAACTCAAAGAAGGTGCGAGCTACGTTGAAAGCGAATGCGACACGATCCATGAGAGAGTCGGGCTGTTGGAAATCCGAATCTACACCTTGGGCCGAAAAAGGAAGTAGAAGGTTTCTGTGGACAGAAAAGGATCTCCTCGATGCGATCAACTATGTTCTGTATGATCAAGGCGATCCGTTGGATTAGCACTCAACGGCATTTGAATCGCCGCTTGAGCGCGGTCGCTATCGCTCCCGCTTCTGTAATGCCGTGAGTCGAGCGCGGTCGCTATCGCTCCCGGTTCTGTACCGAATCACCCAGTCTCCCATTCCGTTTCCACGCTGGGGTATTCCTTCAAAATGTCTCGAAACATTTGCTCAATTTCTTTGAGCCGTTGTTCTGTCTTCCCTTCGAAACGCAGCACGAGCTGCGGAAGGTTCGATGAAGCTCGTACCAGTCCCCAGCCGTCGCCGAATTCCACCCGGGCTCCGCTGAGTTCAATTACCCGATAGCCCTCAGCTTTAAGCCGGTCGGTTATCTGCTGCGCCACTTTGTACTTTTCTTCGTCAGGACAAAAGGCGTTGTAGACAGGCGAAGAGAACCACCTGGGCACATCCTGCATGATCTCGGACAACCGCTTGCCATTCGAAACCGATTCGATCACCCTGAGACCCGAAAACAACGCGTCATCAAATCCATAGTAGCCGTGCACGATGAAGATGTGGCCGCTGAGCTCCAATCCCAGATCCGCATTCTCCTTCGCTAACTTCTCTTTGATAAACGAGTGCCCGGTCTTCCACATGACCGGCACTCCCCCGTGCGCTCGGATATCTTCTTCGAGCGCCGCCGAACACTTTACGTCGTACACAACCTTGGCTCCCGGCTTTTCCTTCAGCAGCTCCCGGACGATAGGAATCATGTAAATGTCGGGCCAGATCGTGCTTCCGTTTTCATCAGTTACACCAAGACGATCACCATCCGCATCGATCGCAACACCTACTTCGGCGTTCGAGGATCGGACGTGAGCCCCCGTGTCTTCCATCATCTCCACTACTGACGGATTTGCCGGATAGTGAGGAAACGTCGGATCCAGTCGCGTATGCAGTTCCACCACCTCACAACCAGCCGCGCGGAGCAACCGCGGCCCAATCACGCCGGCGCTTCCGTTTCCGGTGTTAAGCAGAACCCTGGGTTGGCCTTCAATTCCCAATCTCTTGGTGACGTCCTCGATGTAAGCGTCATCAACCGGCGACTCTTTGACAGTTCCCGCGCCGGTCTCGAAACTCTCGTTCTCAATGATTTCATAGAGCTCTCGGACTTGCGCTGAGTTGGTCGTCATTGAATAGCCAACTGCCAACTTCACTCCGTTCCAACCAGCCGGATTATGACTGGCAGTTACGGCAGCGCCGCCGGTGGTTTTGAAATGGTATTGCGCCCAGTAGAGCATCGGCGTCGTGCTCAGTCCGATATCGATCACGTCACAACCAGTCGAAGTCAAACCTGCGATCAAGGCCTGCTCGAAATCCGCAGAGGTGGCTCGGCAATCGCGCCCGACAACCACCCGATCCACGCCGCGTCGCTTGAGAAACGTTCCGTATCCGCGTCCGATGTAGGTCATCGACTCTTCATTGAGTTCATCCGGAGTTTCTCGCCCGCGAATGTCGTACTCGCGGAACATAGTTGGTTCAAGTTTCATGCTGAAGGATTTTCCCTCGGACCAGGACTGATATTTAAGCTGAACATACACATTCCAAAGTTCTTTATCAATTCACAGCTTTGCCGATGGTTGATCCAGTATCCCCATCGCCACGCGCCGGGCCAGCGCCATAATTGTCCAGGAAGGATTCACGCCAGGCGCGGCCGGAAACAAGCTTGAGTCGGCGGCGTAGACGTTGCTGGTCCCAAACACACGTCCGTGGGCGTCGGTCACTGCGCGGTGGGAATCAGTGCCGAATTGATTACCTCCGCTGGTGTGATCTGAATAAGCGATCAAATCGTTATAGGTGAACCTAAGTGTCTCGATCTTCTTCAGGTCCGAAGGTCTTTCAATCACTGGAGGGCGCAACAACGGTAAGAAAACTCGTCGGGCGCCGACCGCAAACAGGCCCTGGGCCGCCGCCAGAAAACACTTCCGGAACGATTCAATATCGTGCTTGCTTTCCTCAAAGTCGAGTTGAGCTCGGCCGTCTTTTAACTTAATCCTCGATTTTGCCGGATCGTCCTTCACAGTTACGGTCAGGCTCATCGTCTTGTGATACTGCTGCATGATCCCGAAATGCTCATCCGGCGGCAGGTTTGAGATGAAAGAAGCCAAGCTCGCCGGGTAGAGGATACTGGCGAGCCACCAGAAGTGGTCCTCTCGAAGATAGCCGAGAAAATTGTAGATAGCCGGAACTCCGTTGTAAGGAATGTACTGACCATCTTCGCGAATTGTTCCGGGCGTCGTCACAGGGTTATCGAACAGAGCAAAGATTTGAGCGTGAGGCTGCAAGTAAACTTTTTGTCCGATCAATTGTCGACTTGGAAAATTTGGGCTGCGCTGGAGGATCGCGGAAGAAAAGAATGCGCCGGCGGCAACTATGATCTTATTTGCCTTGATTGCCAGGCGCCGCGGTTTGCTTCCATTGGAACGATCCGAAAAAGACACTCCGACGCCGTAAGCTCTCCAATTACCTTGTATTTCCTCACCCAGCACTGCCTCAACTTCTGACTCAGTAAGGATGGTGAGATTCCCAGTCTCAAGTGCGAGCGGCAGGAAACTGTTTAGCATGTTTCCCTTCAAGTCGACTGCGCACCCGAAATTGCAAAGGCCGACGCCGGCACACCCGCCGGTGTAACGATTGACGAGCACCAAATCGTCCGGCTTGCCCAGGGCAGTGGCCATTTCGCGAATGATTGCGTTTGGTCGAGATCCTTACTTTGCTTCGTCACCGACATCACTTCGGCCACGTGTCGATAGTGAGGCTCGAGGGTTTCAGCGTTAATCGAATCCAGGCCGGTTCGCTCACGCCATTCGTCAAATACAAATTGGCGCGGCTTCATCGCCACCGCTCCAAAAATGATACTGCTGCCACCCAGAGCAGCCCTGATAGAGAACCGTCCGGTAACCACCGGTGGTTTCGACGTGACCGAACTTGTTTGACATGTCGAGCACGCGAAAGTTTGTTTCCTGGGGTGGAACGAAAGGACCTTTCTCTATTAACAAGACTTTCAAACCAGCCTGTGTCAGCGTAGCTGCGGCCACGGCGCCGCCCGGCCCGGAACCAATCACACACGCATCGTAGGTGGTAGTGAGTACGTTTTTGTGATCTGGAGACGATTCGAGTTCTCGGGCGGGCACGATGTGGCGCCGGAGTTCGGATGTTATTTTTCTGATCACCCTTTCACCTCTGCCTCATTGATCAACTTCAACGACCGCTCATCCGCCCAGAACGCGATTAAGCAAAGAGATGAGAGCGTGCGTCCCATTTTTCGTACCAGCATGAATCGTGATCCTCGCGCGTTCACTGCAACCTTGTCGCCACCGTACAAGATTGACGCTCGCTGCGACCAGGCGATGAAGCGAATGACTTTCTTCCGATGTTCGGGGCTGCCGGCGTTCAGGAGGTGTTCGACGTTTTCCGCCACGTTGATACCGGTGTTCTTGAGTGCCTGAACAGGAATCAGAGTGGCCGCCACTTTCTGTAAGAAGTGTCGGTCGTCTTTGTCGAGCGAAACATTCGGCACCACGACCAGCATAGCCGCCGCCTTCATAAAACTGCGGCGACTTAGCTGATTTTCGAAAGCGGTGATTTCTTGAAGGATCTGATCAAGTGCGTCCATGGTCTTGGGGCCTTGAAATAGCTGGTTACGAAGCGCAATAAAAAGAGCACAGGCGTAATGATTTTACGCCCACAGTTAAGACCTTGGGTTGCCAAGTCGGTTCTTGATTTCAGTCCGCGGGGGCGGACGAGTGACAATAGCCCAGCCCCGACCCGTCGGGGCTGGGAAAAACGCTGAATCTTTTCAGTCCGTAAAACGGACGGCTGAACGCCTGAACACCCCTGCGAGCCACCTCTCAGCCGTCCGTTTCACGGACTCGCCCGCTCCTACGGTTCGATCCCCAAGCACTCAAAGTGCTGGGCTATTGTCACTCGTCCGCTCCGCGGACTGGGTGAACGATCAGTTAGGCCAGTGGCGCAGGTTTGGCACCGTTCTTGATTGTTCTCTGACGATATGAATTTCAATTACAGCAGATCGAGCTCAATCCCAACGATCCCCAGGGCATTCCTTCAATTTGCTTTTCGCGCGCTTGCAGTATTAGCAGCAGCAACTCTGATGCCTATCGACGCATTTGCACAGTCGGAGATAGCATCACCCGCCCGGCACATCATCATCTGCGTCGACGGCGTAGGAATATCAACCATAAACAAGATGCGTGCTGATGGTCGCTTCAAACTCTTTCGACCGCCATCACACATGATCTCGACTTTTCCTTCACTGACCAACTCGGCGATGAGCGAGATTCTTGAGCCGGCCGGGGCGAATATGACGGCCGGTTACGAAGACACCTTCTTCGACATTGGCGCAAACAAAATGCGCGGCGGAGTCATCGATCGCCTGCGGGGTGATCGTTTCATTCGCGATACCTTCCGCGAACTCTTCGACTACCATCCGTCAGCGATCAAAAGTGGGCTGGGTTATGCGGCGCCACCCGTCTCAACCTACCTGGAGTCACTCAGCGATATTGTTCGTCTGCGTCAGAAGGCTCGAAAGAGTACTGAACCCGTTTTCTTCGCCTACTCAGGCGCCACAGATTCCTTAGCGCACCTTGGCGGCGAAAAGTTACTGCGGAGTTTTCTGAAGCAATTGGATGAAAGCGTCGAGGATCTAACCCGCGATAGTAAGGTTCCAGTTACGGTTACGGTCACGATCTTCTCCGATCACGGCAACCACTTCCGCAAATACCGTCGGGTGAAGCTGAAAGAGCCTTTGCGACGGTCGGGCTTCAGGATCGACAAGAAGATCAAGGACCAGAAGAGCATAGTCTTTCCGCAATACGGACTCGTCGGTGCGGCGGTCCTCTTCACCAACGAGGCGAACGAGCGGCGACTGGCAAGCGTGGTCGCCCCGCTCGAAGGAGTTGATTTCGCGGCGTACGAGAAAGAAGGAATTGTTTACGTACTGAATCGCGATGGCGAGGCAACTATCGAAAGGAATGGCGAGCAGTATCGCTACCGGGCCGCGAAAGGCGATCCACTCGGACTGCTATCAGTGGCGCAACAGATTGCGAGCGACCAAACAAACGGCTCAGAAGGGTTTGCAGACGATAGTGAGTGGTTTGCCGCAACCGAGGACGGTGTCAGGCCCGACGCCCTGCGACGAATCTTTGAAGGCGTAACCCAGGGAGTTAAGAATCGCGCTAACGTCATCGTTAACCTTGAAGATGGTTACTACACAGGCAGCTCGATGCTCGACGTGTTTGCCTTCCTGCAAGCAACCCACGGCAACATCGGTCAGGAACAGAGCTATGGATTTGTGATGAGTACGAGCAGGGAGTTGCCACCTTACATCCGGGCGGAAGATCTTTGGAAAGCACTCGGATGTCTTCAACTCAATCGGGCGAAACGAACGATTTGTGCTGATTGACATAGAACCGCAGGTTACTTGGTTTGTCAGCGCGGTTAAGATCCAAAACAAACGATCCACGAAATCACACGAACCAACACGAAAGCTTTTCGTGTCGATTAGTGTAATTTCGTGGATCGTTTTTGTTTTTAACTCGTGGTCTTGTAGATTCACGTGCGAAGCATTTCACCGAGGAGGCGATCAACGTGGATGCGGCTCGTGTCGAGGAGAGGGATCCCGACGTGCTCGTGGTCGCGAAGCAGCAACGGAAGTTCCGTGCCTCCGAGAATGATTGCCTCGACTGCGTCACGGCTCTTCATGACTTCGGCGATTTCCAGCACGCTCGCACGAGTTTCGGGTTTGAAGACGTTGTTGAGCAACTCCCCGATGTAGCGCTCGTGAATGAACGATTGCTCAGTCTCGTTGGGGACAATGAGTCGTATGCCCGCCCGTGAGAAGACTTCCGGGTAAAAGCGCGCCCGCATCGTAAACCTCGTCCCAAAGAGACCGACAGTCTTAAAGCCGGCCTTTTGAGCACTCTCGCAAGTCGCTTCCACGATGCTGATCAGCGGCAGCTTTACGCGTCGTTGGATCTCGTCAAAAACAATGTGGGGCGTGTTCGAAGCAAGAGCCCCAAAATGTGCTCCCGCCTGTTCGAGTTTCCCGATTTCATCAACCAGGTAGTCAGTTGCTTTGTCCAACTGATCGGCATTCATCCAGGCGAGCAGACGCTGCAAGTCGACGCTGTTGATGATGATGGAAGGGTATGGGCCGCCGTCCGTCCGTTCTCGATAACCTGCAACCAGCAAACGGTAATACTCAACCGTGGTCTCAGGTCCAAGACCTCCGATTAAACCGAGAGTTTTCATCACAAAAACGTAGTCTCCGGTACTTCTCAGCGCCAAAGGCGCGGAATGTAACAGCCAGGGGCAAGCGCGTAGCGAAGCGGAGCGCGCCGCCCCTGGATCAAGTTCGCCACGAGTTCGAGCCCTGAAAGGGCGGAATTAGGCTTCGAACCTTAATGGAACGGAGAATTACTCCGACTCAAACAATACATCTCGTATTTCGCTCTTTCAGAGCTCGGAGTCGAGTGACCATTTGATCCAGGGGCGACGCGCTCCGCTTCGCTGCGCGCTTGCCCCTGGCTGTTACATTCCGCGCCTTTGGCGCTCAAGGAGCTGCCACAGTCACAACTTCATGTGTAAAGCCTTCCTGTCCGGCGATTCAACCGTTTACTGGCCAACCTCATATTCCGGTTTCGACACACCCATCAACCACTTGTCGAACCAGCCAATGATGTGTTGCAGGCGCTCGATGCGGTGCCAGGGCTGGCCGGATCGAGAGAGCTCGTGCGACTCATTCGGGAAGCGAATCATTACGGTCGGAATCTTTCGATACTTTAATGCCCGAAACATTTGCTCACCGCCCGGCCCGGTGGGCGTGCGCCAATCGGCCTCGCCCAGAATCAACATCAAAGGCGTCTGCACTTTAGTGATGTAGGTCATCGGCGAGCGTGCTTTGTAGTCCTCGGGATCTTCGAAGGGAGGTGCTTTGAACCACGCAGCCTGAAAGAGTGTGAAGTCTGCGGTGTACCACCAGTCGGCCCAGTCAGCGATGTCGCGCTGGGACACTGCGGCAGCAAAACGCGTGGTTTGCCCGATGGTCCAGTTGGTCAACAAGCCGCCGCCACTTCCGCCGGTAACGCCGAGCTTCTTCTCATCGATATATCCGCGCTTAATCAGCTCATCCACGCCGGCCATCAAGTCTTTGTAGTCGTCGCCGGGATAGTGATACTGAATCACGTTTCCAAACTCCTGCCCGTAAGTCGTACTTCCGCGCGGATTCGGATAAAGCACGACATAACCCTTGGCCGCCATCCATTGGAACTCATGATCGAAGATAAACCCGTACGCGGCATGTGGTCCGCCGTGGATGTTAAGAATCAACGGATACTTCTTGTTCGGATCAAAGTCGGGAGGTTTCTGGACCCATGCCTGAACGCGCTTACCATCGAAGCTCTGGTACCAGATTTCTTCCGGCTCGGTCAGGTTCAGACGTGAAAACAAGCCATCGTTAAATCGGGTCAACTGTTTTGGCTCGGCAGGCTTTCCCGAGTTGACTTCGAGCCAGTAGAGATCGCCGACGCGTGTGGGCGTAGAGATGGCCAGGACGAATTTCGTTGCGTCAGCATTCGCCCGAAACGAATTCAATGCCTGGTTGCCGCGAGTGAGATCCGTTAGCTTGCCATCTGAAACATCAAAACTCGCGAGGCTTGACCGACCTTCTTTCGCATAGACAGCAATCAGGCCTTTGCCATCCGCAGTCCAAATCGGCGGAAAACCGCCCCCACCTCTAGGAGCAGCATTGTCTCCAGTCAAACCCGCACCAAGGTCGTAGTCGAAACCCGCAGTAAGGTTGCGCGGCTTGGCATTGGACGCGATGTCCAATATCCAGAGATCGGGTTGTGAATACGACTTAACCGGTTGAGCTACCGAAGCGTAAAAGGCCACCTGCTTGCCATTCGGACTAATCGAAAAAGCACCCGAGTCCATGTCAAATTTCGTTACCTGTACCGGCTGACCTCCTGCTACGGAAACGGAATAGACTGTTGTCGAAGGAAGTTCGTAGTAAGGCTCGTCCATCTGATCTGAAGTGAAGTAAATCAGAGAACTATCTTTGGCCCATGTGATGTTGTCTTCCGAAAACCGGCCGCGGGTTAGCTGTCTTGGTGTCACTTTTTCGTCGGCGTTGCGAGGCGCCGCCACGACCCAGATGTGTTGCGGCCGCTTGGGGTCAAGATATCCGGCGCCATTTGCCCGGTACACTGCACGAGTGATGACACGCACATCACTCTCGCGTTTATCATCCGGCTTTGCGGGACTCGGGCTCGGAGAAGCGCTGGCTTGCAGAGGTGTTGAAGACGAAGGACTGGGTTGCGTTTCTTTCTCTTTGGCTAAGTCCTCCGCGTTGGCATTGTTGCCAAACGCTATAGTCTTGCCGTCTGGTGACCAGCGAGGTTGACCAGCACCGCGCGTTAGTCGGGTGAACTGAAAAGCGTCACCACCATCCATCGAAAGCATGAAAAGCTGTGGCAGGTCAGGTCGGCCGTCCTTCTCCGTGACGCGAACAAACGCGAGATACTTTCCATCAGGTGACCAGCGTGGGGACGCATCACGTATCCCTGAAGTAAGCGGGCGCGTTTCGCCCGTTGCGGGGGAAACCGACCAGATTGAAGTGTTGTATCCGTCCTTCCTTTCATTCACCGTCACGCGAACGAACGCGACGCGCGAACCATCGGGCGAGATCTGCGGATCCGCAATCCAAACAAAATCAAACAGGTCTTTTTCAGTGATGCTCCGCTTCTGCGCGGGGGCTGGCACAGCAAGCAACGTAAGAACTATCAGGATCGGCGTGAGACGGTAGCGCATAGGGGATTCCTTTCCAGGTTGGTGACTGACGGTGACATATTACAAATAAGATGACGCCTGGGCTAATGACGGCGCCGACGCTTACAGAACCGGGAGCGATAGCGACCGCACCCAAGCTGCGCCACAAGAAGCCTGGAGCAACACCGACGCTTACAGAACCGGGAGCGATAGCGACCGCACTCAACTTGCGCCACAAGAAGCCTGGAGCAACACCGACGCTTACAGAACCGGGAGCGATAG
>Ga0187892_10005108_pt1 | contig 21053 bp, 16 predicted proteins | sample MA1701073metaG_FD_139345 | JGI IMG/M metagenome (GOLD analysis project Ga0187892, IMG submission 139345) | Bio-ooze microbial communities from a basaltic lava cave in the Kipuka Kanohina Cave System on the Island of Hawaii, USA - MA170107-3 metaG ... | reverse complement strand
TTGTGCCAGCGGCATCAGCGGCGATATGACGCTGGGCGCCCTGATCGACGCGAGGGTGGCTGGGGCAAAGGCCGACAGGCCGTGCCCCAGCGCGCCACAGATAATCTTCCATTGGTAAAAAGCAATGCGAATCGCCTATCTCGATTGTGCCAGCGGCATCAGCGGCGATATGACGCTGGGCGCCCTGATCGACGCGGGCGTGGACCTCTCGGCGATCAGCGTCGGAGTGGATTCGCTGGGGCTGCCCAGTTGCCGGCTGGTCGCCTCGGAGGTCAAGAAGCGCGGATTCCGCGCCACGCAGATCGTCGTCGAGCACGAGCCCGAGCATGCCCACCGGCATTTACACCATATCGTGGCCATGATCGAGCGCAGCCAGCTTACGCCGCGCCAGCAGGACCTGGCGAAGCGCATTTTCACACGGCTGGCGGAAGCCGAGGCCAAGGTGCATGCCACGACCGTCGCCAAGGTCCATTTTCACGAGGTGGGCGCGGTGGACAGCATTGCCGACATTGTCGGCGCGGCGATCGCCTGGGACTTGCTGGGCGCCAGCCGGATCGTGGCCTCGCCCGTGGCCACCGGCTGTGGTCGCGTTTCGATCGCCCACGGCACGGTCAGCGTCCCGGCGCCCGCCACGGCAGAGTTATTGCGAGGCGTGCCCATTGCCGAAACACGCATTGAGGCGGAGCTGACCACGCCCACGGGGGCGGCGATTCTCGCCACGCTCGTGGATTCGTTCGGCCCGCCGCCGGCCATGAAGATCGACCGGATCGGCTATGGCGCCGGACAGCGCGACCTGGAAGAACAACCCAACGTGCTGCGGCTCTTCGTCGGTGACGCGGCCGATCAGCAGCCCGGCGAACAGGTTTGGGTCATCGAAACGAACCTCGACGACATCCCCGGCGAGCTCGTCGGCTATTGCACGACCAGGCTGTGGGAGGCCGGCGCCCTGGACGTCTACACCACGGCGATCCAAATGAAGAAGAACCGACCCGGCGTGACACTCAGCGTGCTCTGCCAGGCCGCGGACGTCGAGCGCATGGAGCAAATCCTGTTTCGCGAGACGAGCACGCTGGGCGTGCGGCGCTGGCCAGTCAGTCGCAACAAGCTATCGCGCCGGCCGCACCGCGTCGAAACGCGCTTTGGATCCATTGAAGGTAAGCTCGGCTGGGGGCCCGGCCAGCCGGCGACCTTTTCGCCGGAATATGAATCGTGCCTCAGCGCGGCGACCCAGCATGGAGTTCCGCTGCGCGACGTCTACGACGCGGCGCGCGACGCGTACCGCGCCGCTCCGGCCGACTGATGTCTCGCCACGCGCGGGATCGACTCGCGCGACGCGCCAAGCAAACCCGACTACTCGTTCGGCGCCGTTTCGGCTTCAGGCGCGTCGCGCTGGGGCTGTTCTGGCTGACTCGCACCACCGCTACGGCGATTCACTCGACTTCCGCGTGCAGGGCTCTTACGCTTCGCGCTGGAGGCGCCCAGCGGCTCGGCCAATTCAACCGCCACATGGTCGGCGATCACTTGGCCGCGACCAGGCTGCTTTCCGCGGACCACGATCGCATCACCCGCTCTCACGAAGCTATAGTCCGAAATGGTCACGTCGAGTTTCGGCGACTCGGCGAGCTCCGCTCGGATGACTCGCTTGGGAGGGATGCCTACCTGGAGACGCCCCTTCTTGAAACTCTTGACCTGTCCCACAATCGTCCTCGGTCCGCCTTCTTGAGTCGGGTCGTCTCCCTCGGGAAAGTCCCCCAGGGGGTTTTGATCGGAGGGCGTGATGATGGTCAGCTCTTCGATCGGCGTTGTCACGCGGTCATTGTCAAGCTCAGCCGAAAAGCGGACGAAAAGCCCGGGCCTCAGGGATTCCGGCACAGCGGTTCCAGTCACGACAACGAGCGTATCGCGCGGCGCGATCTGCACCTGGTATTTTCCATCCTCCGCCTCGACTCCAATCATTCCTGGCTGCACGACGGCTACCTTGCCTTTGAGCTCGATCGGCTGCGGCACAGCCGGCGGGGCGTCGCGATTCGGTCTTTGGGCCGCGGCATCGCTAACGCCTGCCAATACGAGTGCCACCAGCCCCGCCGCAACTCGGCGAACAGCATCGTGCATCACAAAAGCCCTTCCGTATCCAAGGCAGTTCTCCCCCGGTGCGTAGAATAACACGAGCGACCACGGTCGAACAGCCGCAGGGTGCGTCGAGCGCAGCGAAGACGCACCACGTCAACCGACGCCGGCCACAGCCCGCCCTTGAACCGCGCGGTGCGTGTAAACGCTCCGCATGACGCGCCCTATTTCGGCGGCTCAATCAGATAGCATTGCCCCGCCACGTCCATGAGCACCGGCTCGTCAAATGCCAGGCACTGCGAGATCGCGCGGCCGTGCTGGGCGGCCAGGTCGAAGTACTCGCGGCTGAACTGCACCACGCGGATGGCGTTCTTCTCCGCTTCGGCGGTGAGCGTCGAGGCCACCCAGCGCGACCCGCGTCGGAAGAAGGATTGATTGCCGACGTTGCACACCGTTTCGACGGTAATCTGCCGGTCAGCATCCGCGTCCGCAAAGGTGGCGGCCGCCGCCGCGGGGGCCTGCGCCGCGTTCTTAAGCATCAATTTGGCGCGGCGCTGCGAGAAGCCCGAGACGCCCGACTCGCGCTCGAGCAGGTCGAGCCGTCCTCGTGCCTCGGTCGCGTTCTGTGCCACATCGTGCAAGTTGGTCCGCTCGTCGGCCAAAAACGCGGTGTAAGGTGTGAGGATGCCGTGCCGTGTCGACAGCTCGACCAGCTCCTTCACCAGCTCGTCGTTCTTCCCCTTGAGGTCAATCTCGTCAAGGATTTCGCCCACGCGGCGGACCGCCCACAGCTTTTCGACGAAGGCGTATGTCTGGTCTGCACTCCGTTCCGTAAGCTGCGCCGAATACTCGAACGTCTGTGGCTTCCCACCCACCGAGCCGCGGACCGTCACTTTCGCAGCGCCCGGCGTGCGGTAGCGACCGACCAGCACCAGCGGCTCGCCGGCGAACAGGTCGTGTACGTCTCTCGGGTACACACGGTTGACGGCCGATTGGTTCTCCGGTCCGCTCGCGTCGAGCGCGAACTGGATTTCCACGTCCGTCATCACGGGTGACCCGATGCGGCTGTAAAGCTTGCTCACGTGGGCCTCGATGTTCTCGTTCGGACGCACGTATTGGCTCTGACCGAAGTTAGCCTCCGTCAGCCGGTCGAGCAGGCGGCTGTTGACGTCGTAGCCGACCCCGAATGCAAACAGCCTCGCACGCACGGCGTTCGCTTGCTTGGCCGCGGCCACGATGCGTGATTCGTTTTGCTCGCCCTCGGTCGGCAGACCGTCCGTCAAGAAGATCACGTAGCTGGGCCGCGCCGAGTCGGTCAGTTGCCCAAGCGCCGTTCGCAGCGCGGCGTCGATATTCGTGCTGCCGCCCGAGTACAACCGATCGACAAACGCCAGCGCCGCCTGCCGCGTCTCGGGACTGTAACGTTGCAACTCTGGGCGAAAACTCTCCACTGTGCTGTCATAGGCGATGATGTTAAAGAGATCGCCCTCGGCCAGATTGTTCAGCACGAACCGCAGTGCCCCTTTGGCCTGCTCGATCTTTTCGCCGCTCATGCTGCCCGAGCGGTCGGCGACAAAGACCACGGTCTTAGCTTGCGGCGCGGATCCGTCGGAGGGAAGCGCCGGGCTGGCCAAGAGCAAAAAGTAGCCCTCCTCGTCCGCCTCTGGCCGATAGCTCAGCACCGTCGTGCCCAAGGTCTGCGCGTCGACGTCATAGAACAAGCGAAAGTCTTCCGTCGGCACCTGGTTCGTCGCGGTATAGCTCGCGTTGGCGTGATGGCTGTCGGGGCGCGTGATTTGGATTGCCTGCGTCGGGCTGTAGACATTCTTGATGTCGCCGGTGCTTTCGATAGCCGCCTCGATACGCAGAGTTTCAACCGGCGCCGCGGTGTACTTGGCCGTCGATAGCGGAAACAGCCAGTCGGTCGCCTGGTGATCGCGGCGGCACAGTTGCGAGTAGGCCAGTGTCACTTTCCGCGTGGCGCCAGCGGGAATCGGAAACACGGTCGTCTTGAACATGCCCGTGCCGTACCACTCCAGCAGAGCCGGATCTCGGTTCTTGCGGACGATCTCCTCGTACAACCGTCGCGCCTCGGCCGCGTCGAGCAGTTTCGCCGCGTGTTCCTTGCCGTCGACCAGCAGCGTCATGCGGTCAATCGCCCCGTCGTAAGGCAGCGGAAACACGAACGCCGCCTCGAGCTGCGTGCTGCCGGTATTGACAAATGTCTGCGACACCTGGACCTGCGCCACCTGGTCCACGATCCGCGCGCGGACGTCCAGCTCCTTGATCGCGTAGGCCCCCGGCTCCGGCCGCGGCACAGGCCCCACATTCGGCCGCGGGAGCCGAACACTCTGGTTCGCATCCGTCACAACCAAAAGCCCCTGCGCCATCGCGATCGCCGGTGCAAACAGTGTCATGCAAATACCGAGTACTGTACCCTTAATGGTTCCTCTCCCCTTTTGGGGGAGAGAACAGGGTGAGGGGGCTTGGGGATAGGTTGTCACTACAATTCGAGCCGTCACGGCCATTGCCTCCTATGTTCGGGATGAGAGTGCGCCGCGCAGGCGCAGCCTTCAGCGAGCCGCCGAGTCGGACACCAGCCTTAGCTGGTCGCCGGCGGACCTCCGCGAAATTACAGCTTTGACGCATCTCACCGGCCAAAAGTTCCCCACGATTCAGAGCACTGCCGGTCCTACAGCCACCAGCGGAGCATATAGGCCGCACGGCTGAGCAGGCGCTGCCAGCGCGTGCGGCGGCTCATGTCCTCGAGCGTGAGGCGGCGGCTGGCGCGGAGCTCGCTGGCGCAGATCTCCAGCACGGCGGCCGCGAACGGGCGCGAGCGGATCACGGCCAAAAACTCCAGGTTGTGCCACATGCTCCGCGGATCGAGATTGCACGAGCCGACCACCGTCCACTCGCCGTCGGCCACCAGCGCCTTGCTATGAAGCATGCGTAGCTGCCGCTCGTAGATACGGAAGCCGCGGCGCAGCAGCTTGCCGTACATGTAGCGCGATGCCCAATCAACGATCCGCACATCACTTACCTCCGGCACGATCACCGAGATGCGAACGCCGCGGCGACGCGCGCGGAGCATGGCCCACAGCACTCGCCCCGCCGGGAGAAAATAGGCCATCGAGATCATGATGTGTTGCTCGGCCTTGCCCATCAGCCGGATGAAGACGCGCGCGGCACGACTGTGTTTCAAGCCCGGCCCGCTGTCGAAAAAGTGGATGCTTTCGGCCGTTTGGGCAAGCTGGCCGCGCCGATAATGCCGCGGCCGCCGCGCGATCGACTGGCCATGCGCGCGCCGCCACGAACGCTCGAAGCTGTGGGCCACATCGGCCTGTTGAGAGCCGACGAGCCGCACGTGCAGGTCGCGCCAGCCGAGCGAGTCGCGAGGGCCACTGCGGGACAAGCCAGCAGTGGCACCTACGCCACCGCGCGTGGTGGGCTCTACGATATTCATTCCGCCGAAGTACGCCACGCGGTCGTCCACCACCAGCAGCTTGCGATGATCGCGCCGGTTGAGAACGCCCAGGATCGAGCGGCGCGCCAGCGCATGCCAGAACGTGTGATACGCATGCACGCGCCCCCCGTCGCGAACCAATGCGTCGAAGAAAGTCGAGGGCGTGGCCTGGCTCCCCAGCGCGTCGTAAAGTACTCGCACGTCGACGCCCGCGGCGGCCCGCTCGGTCAGCGCCTCGGCCACGGCGCGCCCGGCTGCATCCGGATAATAGATATAGCATTCCAGCCAGACACGCGTCCGCGCGGCGCGGATGTCGGCCAGCATGTCGCGAATCAGCGGGGGCGATTCCGCGTAAAGCGTCAGCTCGTGACCTGCCACGATCACCTGCCGAGTAACCACGGCGTCGGAGGCCGGAGCGTCCAGGGCGGTCTGTTCGGTCATGGGTGGCGTGGGACGCACAACAATGCTGCCTGGCACGGTGGCGCCGTGGTGCGTCGGCTGCGCTGGACGCACCCTACGGTTGGGCGCCGGCCTCACGTGGGCGCGGGATGTCGAAGAGGTAGACGCCTTTCGAATCGGTCGAGCCATTCTCGTCGCCGGCGTCGATCACCAGTCGGTCGCCCACCATCTGGCGCGCCGCCACGCTGCCGTCGGGTGCCGTGACCAGAAACTCGGCCGGGTGAACAAACACGATGTAGATCGAGTTCTCGCGCGAGCGCGCCCGCACGATGGGGTCGTTGTCGTCCGCGCCGTACATGCCGCCCGAGGGGCAGATGATAAAATCCGCCCCGGCCGCGCACGTCCGGCCGACAATGCTCGGCTCGGTGCGATCGGCACAGATCACCAGTCCGATGCGGCCGTGCCGAGTATCGAGCACCGCCGAAGCGTCGCCGGCTGTATTGCGCACCGACTCGTGGCCCAGCTTCTGCTTGCGGTATTGGCCCACGAGCTTGCCATCGGGCGCGATCAAGACCGCCGTGTTATAGCGGCGCTCGCCGTCCGCCTCGAGCAGACCGGCCACGAGGTGAATGTCCAGCTCGTCGGCCAAGGCCGCCAGCCGTCCAAAATACGGTCCGCCGGGGATCGGCTCTCCCAGATCGCGATAGCGGTCCAGCGCGATCGACTTGTCGGCGATCGAGTACCCATCGAGAAAACACTCCGTGGTGACCACGATGGCTGCGCCGCGACGAGCCGCCTCGCGCACCAGTGGTTCCAGGCGGCGATAGTTGGTGTCGCGCTGGCCGCGAACCCATTTTAGTACAATACCCGCCACTCGCACTGCCCCATCGTCAGCCGGTGCCGCGAAAAGCGTCGACGTGCCCGTGGAAAACGCCAGGTAAACCGCAAGCACTCTGGCGGCCGTACTCATGACCATTCGCTCGCTAGCGCTTCAGGTGCTCATCGTACCAGGCGATCGCCAGCTTCTGCGCCTCGGGTCGCGCCTGCATGTACACGCCGTAATGCGTGATGCCAGGTATGACGACGAGCTTCTTTTTTCCCTTAGCTCGCTCGTGCGCCTTGACGGCGTGGTCTGTGTTGTCGAACAGCTCCTCCTTCTCAGCCACGATGAACAGCATGGCGCAGCCGGGGGCTCGATCGGCGTCCTCGACCGGCGCGTAACGCAGCAACTTCTCGCGGATCGGAGCGCCGCGCAGGTTGCCGATCACACGCGCGCCGGGCGGCGGGTAACCGAGCTCGCCCCGCGCGCGGGCCGTGGCCTCTGAATACGTCTTCTGCCGTTCGGCGTCATCTTGAATCACGAACCGCGAGTCAAGCGCCGGGACCTGGCTCACCGTGGCCTTGACACGCGAATCGCGCGCCGCGGCATAGACCACATGACCGCCGGAATAGCTGCTTCCCCACAGACCAATGTGGTCCGTGTCGCATTGCGGCTCGCCGTGGACCCAGTGGATGACATTCAAGAGATCGGTCGTCTGGTCGAGCGGATCGACCACCTCGCGAACTTCCAGCACCTCGGCTGTGAACCTTCCGTTCGAGCGCTCCGCCGGCGGCGCGCTGGTGAGAATCACGCGGCTGTCGCTGGCCCCCCACCCACGATAGTCAAACGTCACGACCAGGTAGCCGGCGCGGGCGAACTGCACCGCATCGGGCCGCAAGAGCGCCGCCACGCCGCCCCAGCCGTGCGACATGATGATCGCCGGCAGCCGCTCGCCCGCGCGCGACTTTAGCGAATACAGCTCCGCCGCCAGCCGCGTCCCTTCGCTGCTGATGGTCGCGGTGCGAAGCTCAATATCGTCCGGCGGCGTAAACGGCGCCGCTCCTTGCTGCGCCATTGCCGTGGAAACAAGCACCACGCACCACGCGCTCAACAGCACCCACCGACAATTTCGACGGATCATGATGTCTCCCCGTGATCAAGAACCAAGCCCCCATCGACAGAACTTAGCCGCGGCCGGAGCCCTTGGCAACCCTTTCAATGATGCAGGGTTCCGCTGGCGCAAAAACCGCGGAATCAAGCACAATCTGTGGCCCGTCCAATGATGGCCGATTCGCGTGCCGTCGCCACGCGGCGCAGTCCACTAACCCGAGGCGCGAGCCGAGAATTGCCAGCGCCCGCGTCCCTCGGCTCGCGCCTCGCGCTCGTCTGTGGCGGCCGGCGGTCAAACCGGGTCGGTGGCGCCAAGCAATGGCGGCATGGGGCAATCCAGTGAGTCGCAAATCACGCGCAGCAGCTCGCCTTCCTCGACGGTGATCGTGCCATCAGCCCCAATGCAGGCGGCGCAGGCCTCGATCACGACCTTCTTGATCGCCGGCGCCGCCCCGGCAAGCTGATCGAGCGCCGCGTCGATCGCCTTCAAACCGCATTGGCTCGCTGGCAATCGCTCCACGCGAGTGCCATCGGCGGCTAGCTTCTCGGCGCCAAGCGCGAACGCGCGCTCGGCCTGTGTCGCATCCCGCGTGCCGTACGATACCAGGCTCGACAGCAATCCGCTGCACGCCGGCGCCAGCGGTGCAAGCTTGTCGTGCCGAACCCGCGGCGTACGGCGTTTCTCCACCCGCGGCAGGAGCCGCTTGGCCACCAGGAGGTGCACCGCATATTCAAACAGATTGACCTTGTCGTCGGCGTTAACCAGATACACGACGTCGTCGTGAAAGGCCGCAAGTTGCGCGGGCGACAATGCATCGAGCGCCGGCACGACCATGCTCACCAGCGGCAGCTCGGCCTGCGGCTCGAGATCGGTCACCAGCGACGCAAGTCGCAGCATTTCCCGATTCGCGCGTGGATCGGCCTTGCCAGCCAGGTATTCGAGTTGACGCCGCCGCACGTCGGCCTCGTGATCGTTGAGCAAGAGCGCGTAGATGACGGCCACCGCCCCCAGCGGGTCGTGGACGCTCCGCGCTAGCTCCGCCGGCAGCGACTCGACCAGCGCCGCCGCGTAATCCAAGTGCTGGGCGCGCGGCGCGCCGATCTGCGCCACGGCCGCCTCCGGCTGGAAGGCGAGGCTCGCCGCCAAGGGCGCCGTCGCCGCGCCTTCGCCAGTCACCGCCGCGCGCCGCGCGGCCAGCGACTTCGTGTCGACGATGTCCGCCGCCGTATACTCCACGGCCTGCGTCTTCGGGAATCGGCCGTCAAACTGCGGATCAATCCGCCGGATCCGCTCCTCCAGCGGCGGGTGCGTCGCCAAAAGTCCCAAGAACGGATTCCTTAAGCCGTTGCCGAATAACATGTGGCTCGCCTCCTCGGCCTGCGGCGCCCGCAAGCGCGAGCCCGCCGACAGCCCCCCGATCTTCTTCAGCGCCCCGGCAATCCCGTCGGGCAATCGCGTGAACTGCACCGCCGAGGCATCGGCCAGAAATTCACGCTGGCGCGACACCGCGCTTTTGATCAAGTGCCCGAAAAAGACGCCAATATATCCGATTACATAGAGGCAAAAACCCAACACCGGCAGTGGGTTTCCTCCCTTTCTGTCGTCCGACGATCGAGCCAAGCCGGACGACCAGTTGGCGGTGCGCATCAGAACGTATCCGATCATCGCGATCACCAAGATGCCGCTCAGCAGGCCGATCAGCCGGATGTTGAGCCGCATGTCGCCGTTGAGGATGTGGCTGAACTCGTGGGCGATCACGCCCTGCAGCTCGTCGCGCGACAACGTGTCGACCGTGCCGCGCGTCACGCCGATCACCGCATTCTGTGGCGTGGTGCCGGCCGCGAAGGCGTTGATCGCGCGCTCGCCGTCCATCAAAAAAACCGGCGGCACCGGCGTGCCCGAGGCGATCGCCATCTCCTCGACCACGTTCAAAAGCACTCGCTCGCGCAGGTCGCGCGTGTTCGGCGCCACCGGTCGGCCACCCAGCGCGCGAGCCACGACGGCTCCTCCTCCGGAGAGCTCAACGATCTTGACCAGACTTCCGATCGCCACAATCGCCAGCGTGCCGGCGCTGATCACCACGAACAGCTCCGGCACCCACAATGTGCCGCCCCCCTCTCCGTAAAACAGAACCGCGACCACCGCCAGATAAACCGCGACGATGATCAGCGCCACCGCCACGACAAAATACACGACCAGTAGTCCGGTCTTGCGTCGCGCCCGTTCCTGATGCTCGAAAAAATCCATGGCGAACCACCGATGTGCACCGGCGCGGCTGGAAAATCGGCGGCGCCCAATGTGAAACCATCGCGAGCCTGAACAGCAGCGCGAGCCTCCGCGTTAATCCCGGAGGGCCGGTGGGCTGCTAAAACTGCACCTTCACGCTCTCGCGCTGCTTGGGCTCGGCGACCTGGAACAGCTCCGCCGGCGGAAAATCGCCAAAACCAACCACCAGGTTGTTCGGAAACACCTCGCGCGCCGTGTTGTACGTCATCACGGCGTCGTTGTACGCCTGCCGCGCGAAGGCGATCTTGTTCTCCGTGCTGGCCAGCTCCTCCTGCAGCGCGAGCATGTTCTGATTGGCCTTCAAGTCCGGATAGTTCTCCGCCAGCGCCAGAAACCGCGTCATGGTGCCGGCCAGCGCCGCCTCGGCCGTCGACAAACCTTGCATCGCCTGCGGATTGCCGGGATTGGCCGCCGCCTGTTGCCCGGCCGAGTGCGCGGCATTGCGCGCCGTGATCACGGCTTCGAGCGTCTCGCGCTCGTGCGTCATGTAGCCCTTGGCCGTTTCAACCAGGTTGGGGATCAAGTCGTACCGCCGCGTCAACTGCACGTCGATCTGCGCGAAGGCGTTCTTGAACCGATTCTTCAGCGTGACCAGCCGGTTGTAGGTGCTGATGAAAAAGAGCAGCACGAGCACCACCAGGACGCCAAGACCAATCAGCAATGCGGCGCCCGTCATGACCTGGGCAAGCAGCGGTTCCATGGGAGTAGCTCCTGAATGAAGCGCGGGAAAAGGTCGAAAATCATGCCACCTGTAATCAATCTCCAAACTCGATCGGACGCTCGGCAACGCGCCCTATCTTACGACGAGTTACTCGTCGGTGCCACAGGATTGGTTCGGCTAATCGGGTGCTTTGCGCACGTGGTGATGAAGCGCAGGTTCGCCAGGGGCGAACGCGCCGCACCTAGCAACAACTGGCATTCGCACGTCCCTCAGCGCGGAGTCGTCGCTGTCTCGCCCAGCCCGGCCGACGCGGTGTCGGACGATCCGTCCCTGATCGCCGGCTGCGGGGCGAGTCCCTTTGCCAGCCACCAGGCTTGAGCATCTTCTTGCGTCCAACGACCAGGTGTTTCCACGCGATTCAGCTCGTCGACAATCTCCGCTACATTCTGTGGCCGATCTTCCGGATCTTTTGCCAGGCAGGCCATCAGTAGCCGATCCAGCTCCTGCCCGATCGCTGTGGAAAGTTGCGACGGTGGCGTCGGCGCCACGTTCAGCGCGTCGTACAGCAGGTCCAGGTCGCTGCGAAAATCGAACATGCTTCGCCCCGTCACCAGGTAGTACCCGACGGCCCCCAGCGAATACACATCAGACCGCGTGTCCACCAGCGCCGCATTTTTCAGCCGCTCCGGAGCAATATACAGCGGCGTGCCGATCAACAACCGCGGCGCCGTGATGTCGCCGCTCGGTTGGTCCTCGACGAACTTCACCAGGCCAAAATCGAGCACCTTGACGAAGTCGGCTATTCCGCCGCGCTGGCACAGCATGATGTTTTGCGGCTTGATGTCGCGGTGGACCAGGCCCAGCGCGTGCGCCTCGCCAAGCGAGCCGCAGACTTGCTTCAGGATATGAACCGCGCGGGCGACGGGCACCGCTCCATCAACCGCAATCAGCCGGTCGAGCGAAATCCCCGGCAAATACTCCATCGCGTAAAAGAAAACGCCGTCGGGCGCGCGGCCGTAGTCATAAATCTCGATCGTATTGGGGTGCGTCAACTGGCTGGCGAGCTGCACTTCGCGCTCAAACCGTGCGATCGCATCCTCAGACATCAGTTCTGGCTTGAGCAGCTTGACGGCCGTCGGCCGCCGCAGCAATGCGTGCCGCGCCCGGTAGACGACGCCCATGCCCCCTTCGCCAATCTTTTCTTCCAGCGTGTACTGTCCAAGCTGTCGCGCGACCCCAATCTGCCGCTGCAAGCCGACCATGCGCCACGCCGAGTACACAATGCCCACGCCGGCCGCCAACAGCAGCACCACCGGCGCCCACGAGGCGATCATCGCATAGCGCAAAGGCGCGTACGCCTCGTCGTAGTCCATCTCCGTCACGACTCCAAATCCGTACTCGTTCAGCCAGCGCCACGCCCCAACGCTCTCCACTCCCCGATAATCGCGGTACCCGTCGATATCCACTCCGTCTTCACCCGCAATCGCTAGCGCCGCGGCCCTGGTGAACGGCCGAGCGGCCAAGGGCAGCCGCGCCTTTCTCCCCGCGGTCAGATCAACACCGGGGTCGCGAATCTGCGCGTTGAAGATGGCGCGGGCGTCCTGCTGATTCGGAATCAGGCCCAACGATTTCAGTTGGTCGGCAAAGCGGCTGTCCGACAACATCTGGCCCTGCGCGTCCAGCGCGTACGTCTCTCCGGTTTGACCAAGCTGGGCGACCGACAGGACGCGCGTGAATTGATCGTCGGCGCGCATCCGCAGGCTGAGCGTCGCCACAACCTCGCCCGATTCATTTCGGATGGGAGTGCTGACGGCGATCCTGGGGATGTTGGGCGGATTCGGCCGTTCGTCGGTAAATAATCCTTGCGGAAAGGGCCTGATGACTCGCGTCTGTCCGGCCAGCACCAGGGCATTCCCGGCGATGCCCGCCGCGTTCAGGCGAGCCCCCACCTCGGCGTCATCGTGTGCCGCCACGACCATCCCGGTGCGATCAATGATGTAGAAACGGGTGCTTCCCTCCTGCTCCAAGTACGGCTTGAACAATTGGCGCAGTGCGACGATGGCCTGCGAGCGGAGCAGCGCTTCCCGTGGCGATGGCTCGAGCCGAGCGATGCTGACCAGTTCGCTGCCAAGACGGGTCACGTTGGGCTGCCGCGCCCATCGCTCGACCTCGCCGATCCGCTCGCGCAACCACAGGTCCAACGCCGCGATGTCCGCGTTCAGCACGGTCTGTAATTTGTCCCGAAGCTGGTGTCGAAGCGACTGTCTGATTCGGTCATGCGACCATACGGCCGTGGCCACGAGCAGCGCAAAAGCCGCAAGCAAGGCGACATAACGAATCTTGTTCTCGAGCAAGTCTGTCACGATCGTTCGACCCACGCGGCGCGCCGTGGTCCATCGCGCTCGGTGGATGCCGGACTGGGCCGGCCCTGCGGACGAGCCGTTGCCGAGGATCGTTCGCGAATCGTGGTGCGCCAAGAGCGACTCGACCTCCGCTCGCAGCGCGCGATCATCGCCGCACTGTTCGTCGAGCACGGCCGTGCGTGCCCCTGCGTCCAGCTCGCAAACCTGCAGAAAAACCTGCTTTGCCCGCGCATGCATGGGCGAGGTCATGGGGCGTCATCCTCGCTAAGCTCACGCCGGAGCCAAGCGCGAACCACCTTCCATTCGCTTTCCACCGTTCGCTTGGAAACGCCCAATACTTGCGCGACCTCCGCGACCGTCAGTCCGCCGAAGAACCGCATCTCGACGATCTGCGCCTGGCGCGGGTCGACTTGCGCCAGCTTGTCCAGCGCGTCGTCCAGGGCGAGCAGGTCTGCATCGCGGCGCGGCGATATCGTCAACCCTTCGTCGAGCGCGATGCGCTGTCGACCCCCGCCGCGCTTGGCGCGCCGCTTGGCGCGTGCATGATCCACCAATATGCGGCGCATCGCCTGCGCCCCCACCGCGAAGAAATGCGTGCGGCCTTGCCACTTCACGCGCGTTTGATCGATCAGGCGCAAGTACGCTTCGTTCACCAGGGCCGTCGGCTGCAGTGTGTGCCCGCGCGGCTCATGCCGCAAGTATTCCTCGGCCAGTCGATGAAACTCCGAGTACAAAAGCGGCATCAGCCGCTCGGCCGCCTGGCGGTCGCCGACGGCGATTGCGTTGACGATCTCGGTCGCCCCCTCAGCCTGTTGAGCACTCATGCGAGCACCCCATATCGCCCGGCCACTACAGACATGTCCTGCCCGGCCGCCTTGCCTGCTTTGCAAGCGATTCTACCGCGCGACGACGCGCCAAGGCAGCGCGACGGGCCGATTGGCGGACCGACCGGTCCGTGGCGAGCCGGTATTGCGGCGACCTCCGGCCAGGTCCGCTGACCTGGTTCGCAATGCGGCGCGATTTTTTTTGCGGACCTTGGCGCGCCCTGTCGCGTTATTCGATGAGGTTCGCCAACAGTCGATCCAGGGGACGACGTTTCGGCGAGCTCGTGTCGCAACGCGACCGAGGTTTCCCATGGCGGTGCTCGAATGTTCCTGCGGGATGGTGGTCTCGACCGCTGGCTCCCAGGCACGCTGCCTTCGCTGCGGACGGATTCTGGTCGAGCGCGACCAATTGTGCGTCCAAACCGACGCTTGCCACGATCCGGCGGCGAGCCAGCAGCAGCCACACGACGTTGAAGCGAACGACCGGGCTTTGGGCGCGTTGAGCGTTCAAATTGTCTCTTGAGGAATGGCAACATGTTTCGGACAAATCGGAATGACGATCGGCTGCGCAATGGCGCCGCGGCCACACCCAGCAACGCTTCGGCAGCCGAGAGCGTGTCGAGCAACCCGCTGCACCGCATCGCCCAGGTGCGCCGCTGTCAAGGTGTCTCGCTGCGGCAAGCGAACCGGTTCCTCGGCATGACCAACGACGAGGTGAAACAACACGAGAACGGCCATTACGACCTGATGCTCAGCGAGTTGTACGCCTGGCAGCGGCTGCTCAACGTGCCGCTGTCCGAGCTGCTCATGGAGCCCGAATCGACCTTGTCGAGCCCGCTGTTGGAACGCGCCGCACTGGTGCGAGTCATGAAGACCGCGGTTTCCATCCTGGACAATGCTCGCAAGCCAAACATTCGGGCGCTGGCTTCGACGTTGATCGGACAACTGGTCGACATCATGCCGGAGCTCGAAAAAGTTCAACCTTGGCATTCGGTCGGACAGCGACGAACGCTCGAAGACCTGGGACGCGTCGCCGATCACCCAATACGACTGAGCGACCTGGTCGAGTAGTGAAAACGGGCAACCGTCTCACAAACTCGCGGCGGCGGCTCCGCCGCAGTCAGGCAAGGATATCCAAGCCGCCAGCGCCGCCAGCTTCTCGTTCGCGCCCCAGGGTCGGCCGATCGTGGTGCCCATCGCGGTCACGGCGCGCTTCAGTTCGGCCTCCGAGCGCCGGAGGATCGCCGCCGCGTCAGCATAGGCGTTTCGCTCGATGAGAATTCGGCAGCGCAGGCCGCATTGCTCGAGGACGTCGACGATCACGGTGCGGAACAGTTTTCCTTCGTGTGCATGGGCGCGGATGTGGGGGTTGGCGATCGCGCCGGGTTCGATCTGGCTGCCCACAACGAGCCCCGCGCCGCGCACGCGGACCCCCATGCTCTTTTGTCGTTCGAGCCATTCGCCCACCGACCGCCGTGCGGCACGCTGGACGATCTTCACTCGCCGCTTCACCTTGGCTTGGTCGGTTTCTTCGCGACCGGTGGCGGCATGATAAGGCTGCCGCGTTTCAGGCAGCGCGGGATCAGACAGCGCGACGATCGAGCGTTCGATCACCCTTGGGGCATCCAGCGATCCAACCACCAGCACGGCGGTCGCCCAGCCACTCTTCACCCTAAAACCGCTTGCGCCAACTTCCACGCCCGCCACGACTGTCCTCTACCGCTTACGCCACGATCGGCCGCACGACGTTGCCCGCCACGTCCGTGAGGCGGAAGTCGCGTCCCTGATAGCGGAACACGAGCCGCGTGTGGTCAATTCCCAACAAGTGGAGCATCGTGGCGTGCAGGTCGTTGACGTGGACCGCGTTTTCGGCGACATGGTAACCCAGCTCATCAGTCCTACCATGGGCGATCCCGCCGCGAATTCCGCCGCCACAGAGAAACATGCTGAAGGCACGCATGTGATGGTCGCGGCCCACGCCCCCTTTGTCACTTTGCGCCATCGGCGTGCGGCCGAACTCGCCCCCCCAGACGATCAACGTCTCGTCGAGCATGCCGCGCTGGGCAAGGTCGCGAATGAGACCCGCCGTCGCTCGATCACAATCGCGAGCGCACACGCGAAAGAACTTCACCAGGTCGTTGTGGTGGTCCCAGTCGCGATGGTAAAGCTGGATGAAGCGCACGCCGCGTTCCGCCAGCCGCCGCGCCAGGAGACAGTTGTACGCGAACGACCCGTCAGCCCCCTCGGCGCCGTAAAGATCGAGCACGTGCCGCGGCTCGTCCGCGATATCCATCAATTCCGGCACGCTCACCTGCATGCGGAAGGCCATTTCATATTGCGCGATCCGCGTTTCGACCTCCGAGTTGGCCAGCGCCTCGTTCCGCAGCGTATCAAGCTGACGGATGGCCGAAACAAGGCTCCCCTGCTGCTCGCGCGTGACGCCTGGCGGATTGCCCAGGTAATGCACGGGGTCGCCTTGTGACGAAAACGCCACGCCCTGGTAGCGCCCCGGCAAAAACCCGCTGTGCCATTGCCGCGTGGCGATCGGCTGTGGATTGCGCCCGTCCTTGCTGATGCTGGTCAGCACAACAAAACCGGGATACTCCGCCGCCTCGCTCCCCAGCCCGTACAACACCCACGACCCCATGCTCGGCCGGCCGGAAATCGACGTGCCCGTGTTCATCACCGTATGTGCCGGATCATGATTAATCTGGTCGGTGTGCAGCGAGCGGACGATGCAGAGCTGATCGGCCACGCCGCCGATATGCGGCAGCTCTTCGCTGATCTCGAGGCCCGACGCGCCGTATCGCCGAAATGCAAACAAGGGCGCCTGGCAAACAAGCTGTTGGCCTTGAAGCTGCGCGATCGGTTGGCCGGCCGTGAACGAGTCGGGCATGGGCTGTCCGTGCATTTCGGCCAGCTTCGGTTTGTGGTCAAACGTCTCGAAATGTGACGGCCCGCCGGCCATGCAGAGAAAAATGACGCGCCTCGCGCGCGGAGCAAAATGCGGCAAGCCGTCCACGGCCGGCGTTATGCCCAAGGACGGTTGGTTGGCGCCACCTGCCGATGATGAACTGAATAACGTTGCCAGCGATAGGGCGCCCAGACCCAGCGACGTGCGGCCAAGAAAGACGCGCCGACTGAGACCCTGTCCTACAACGCCTCCCCCCCTCTGGGCATGGGAATCTGCGCAACGGAACCCGCTGCGACAAAATCCCCTCTCCCCCTTTGAGAATTGGTATCTACACAACAGTGCGCGCTGCAATGAGAACCCCTCTCCCCCTTTGGGGGAGAGGGCAGGGTGAGGGGGTTTTTTCATGGGCCACGAATCACCGCTGAATTTCGACAAGTGTCGACGTGGGTGCGCCGGTCACAACCCGAGGCATTTACCGACCTACAACGCACGCAAGAACGCCACCAGGTCTTTCTTCTCATCAGCCGTGAGCTTTGTCTCCAGGATGAGATTGAAGAACTCGACCGTGTCGTCCAGAGTCAGCAAGCGGCCGTCGTGCAGATAGGTCGGCGAATCTTTGATGCCGCGCAGCGGGAACGTCTTGATCGGACCATCGGCCGACGCGGTATGCCCGGCAACCGTCCGCGGCTTGTAGAACCGCTCGGCCTTCAGATTGTGCATCAGGTTGTCCGTGTAATACGGGGCCGGATGGCACGTCGCACACTTGGCCTTGCCGTGGAACAACTCTTCTCCACGCCGCTCCGATTCGGTCGCCTTGGAATTCAGTCGGCCGTCCACGCCCAGCTTCGGCGCCGGCGGGAAATCCAACAACGCCTGAAACTCCGCCATGAAGTGCACCTGGCTGCCGCGGTCGAGCGGGTTGACCCCCTTCTTCGTCGCCGCGACCGGGTCACCGTCGAAGTACGCTGCTCGCTGCTCGAACTCCGTAAAATCCTCGACGCTCTTCAGCGCCCGCTGCGAGCCAAACAATCGCTGTATATTCACCCCACGCAGCGAAGGTGTGTCGATTCGATGCCGGAACTCCTGCGGGCGAATGTCCCCCACCAGGTGAGTCGAGGCGTTGGTGTGCCCGTTGGCGTGACAATCGAAACACATCACGCCTCGGCTGGGGCGTTCCGAACGTCGGTCGTCGGTCTGGTTGAACTGAGCCTGCGGGAAAGGCGTCAGCAGCAGCCGCAGCCCTTCGAGCTGCTTCGGGTTGAGAATGCCGCCGAACAAGTCGTAGAAGTTGTCGATCGTCACCAGCTTGCCCTGCGACACGTCGCCCAGGTCGGGCCGCGTGGTCAGGTAGATGGGCGCGGGAAACTCCGGAATCAGGTGGTCGGGAAGATCGAATTCGAGATCGTAACGCGTCAGGTCGCGCGCCTCCTGCTTCTTCACCTCGTCGATGTGGAATTTCGGGAAGAGCATGCCGCCTTCCGGGTGGTTCGGATGCGGAAGCGGCATGAAGCCCACCGGGAAAAGGTTCTTCTCGCGAATTTCTTCCGGCGTCATCGCCGCCAGGCTCTCCCAGGTTGCGCCACGCGGAAGCTTCGCGCGCACACCTTCCTGCACCGGTTTGCCGCGCGACATCGTGACCCCTTGCGCGGGGCGGTCGCTCAGATCGTAGCGCTCCGCCAGCAGCTTCTTATGACGCTCCATGATTTGGGGCTTCTCGCCCTTCATCCGCGCTACGCTCGCGGCAAAATCTTCCTTCGCGGCGAGTGCGGCTGGTTTCTTCGCTTCCTGGCCATTCGCCGCCACGCTCGCGCCCAGCACAATCGACAGCAGGGCCGGCAGCTTTGGCCATAGCGCGGTCTTCGGTGTCATGTCGTCGCTCCTTTCCAAGGTGTCAATGATGGAGGAATACCCATAGCGTGCTGGTGATTAGAGCATTCTTCGCCCATGCAGGCAAACAGAAGCGGCTCGGTAACCGAGCTGAGCCGGGGGCGTCAGCCCCCGGAGCCGCTGCGACCGCAGAGCCGGGGGCGTTAGCCCCCGGAGTCGCGACGCCGGAATGCGCCGCACCATTCGGCGCGTCACTCCGGCGGCTAACGCCGCCGGCTCGGCGTCGTGGCGGATCGCTCGAGCCGCTAACTCCGCCGGCACGGCGAGCGCCAAATGCGAAAAAGGCCGCCGGTGCTTCCTGATGCACCGGCGGCCTCGATTGCGTATTGCGTACCGCGCGGGTCTCGAAACCCGCCATGCTAGACTAGTACGTCACGATTGCGTCGACTCCCATCGTGAACAGCGAGCTATCGGTGCCATCGTCGAACGGCCGACCGCCGACGCCGTCCTCACCGTCATACCAGTCCCAGCGGACTTCGGGGCGAAACAGGATGTTGGCGTTCGCCTGGTAGTGCAGGCCGCACGTCACCTCGTAAAAGTTGCCGGCGAATCCAGGTCCTCGGCCCGGACCCTTCGGCGGGCCAAGCGTCGCCACGCGGAAACCGTCGTCGTCTCGCGACCACTCCGCACGCAGGCCGGCTGCCCACTTGCAGTTGATCGTGTAGAAGAAGTAATTGGTAACGCTATACCACTCAGCGTCCTGGACGCCGCCGTTTCCGTCGGACACCGCGTCGTCCTGAAAGCCATAATCGTGCTCGAGGACCCACTTGAAGTTCTCGGTGACGTTCGTAGTCAGGACCCAGCTATTATAGTAGCGGCTCTGAGTGGTTGGCACACTTCCGAGCGCTGCTTCATTGCCAGCGGTGAACGCCCAAGCCAGCGTAAAGATGTCGCCCGTAAGCGTAACCCCGCCTATGAAGCTAGGGTTATCACCCGCGTTGTTATTCTCCCACTGATCCCAGCCGCGGTCGATACCGCCATAGAATGTGACGGCGTCGCTCATGGCCCAGCTACCCAAGATGCCCGTATGGGTGAACGGCTCGAAGTATTGGTGCGTCATGGCGTGCGAGTAGAAGAAGTTCCCGGTGGCCGGCACGACCTCGTAGCCGGCGATTGTGTACCAGCGGCCGACCTTGAACTTCACGTCGCTCACGGCGAATTCCGCGTACAACTGCGGCATAGCGAGGCCGTAGAAACGCTGGCCTACGTTCCAGCGGTCGGTCCCATCCTGGTTCACTTCCAGCCCGGCAGCGGGGGTGAAGCGCCAGTCGGTGCCGTAGAGCAGGTCCACGCGACCACCAACGTCAAACCAGTTGTAGTCGGTGTTCGTGGTCCGCTCGGCGTACAGGTAGACCTGGTTCAATTGATACTCGTTCGCACGATCGTTGAAGACCAGCGGCGCGTTGAACCGGTCGGTCGGGCTGTCCGGGTTCCAGGTGAAGCCCTGATCGACAAAACCGCTGATAATCCACGGGCTGCACTCGCCGAAGTCAAATAACTTCCAAGGTCCGCACTCGTCCTCGCATGCGCTGTCGCAGCCGTTGCAACAACCATTGCAACCGCCATTGCAGCCATTCGACGGACAGCTTGAATGATTGCTGTCATAGGCGGGGTCGGCGGCCGGCGCGGGCGCAGCGGGCGCTTGCTCCTGCGTTGCGCCTTCCTCAGCGGCGTAGTAGCTGTCGTAGTTGAATCTCGTCTGCTCAACCGGTGCCGGTTGCCGGATGCCGAAGCTGGTTCGCTCCTGGCCATAGGCCGGCACGGCGGCGAACAGTCCGACGACCGCGGCGGCAATCGTCATATTCGAACGCTTCATGGTCTGGGACTCCGATCCTAGGGGGAATGGTTGTGGGGTGGGCTCGCCTTACCGGAAGGCGCGTAATGCTAACGGTGGGTGTTCGATCGCGTCGCGCCGCCTCCCGATTACTAATCAATCGGAATTGCGGATCGCCGCCGCGTCCACTGCTGGTATCGGAACGTCCGGCAACAGCAATTGACCGGAAAAAGACGAGAATGCGCGTTCTGGCCAAGTACGCGCGAAAAGCAGGATAAACCTTGCCGATTGCGAAAAAACTCGCGTTGTCAATGATCAGCACCTGGAACGTGGAACGTGGCTGGGGCTAAGGCCGCAGGCCGTGCCCCAGCAGCGCCGCCGTGTGGCTGGGGCTAAGGCCCTTAAGCCGTGCCCCAGCAGCGCCGCCGTGTGGCTGGGGCTAAGGCCCTTAAGCCGTGCCCCAGCAGCGCCGCCGTGTGGC
>Ga0187892_10005107_pt1 | contig 21058 bp, 18 predicted proteins | sample MA1701073metaG_FD_139345 | JGI IMG/M metagenome (GOLD analysis project Ga0187892, IMG submission 139345) | Bio-ooze microbial communities from a basaltic lava cave in the Kipuka Kanohina Cave System on the Island of Hawaii, USA - MA170107-3 metaG ... | reverse complement strand
CGGCGAGTCCGCCACCTCCAGCGCCGTGCCGGCGGGTCCCTGAGCCGCGCGGCACGCCCGCGGCGTCCGCACATCGCGAGCGCTCCGCTGGCAGCGAAGCGCCCAGGCGCCCCATCTCTGACCCGGTCCCGCGACGCTCGCCTGCGGGTGCTGAGCCTCCCGCGGGCGACACCACGTGATGCCGAGAAACCCTCGCCCGATGGTTCGCGACTCCGCCGTTGCCGGCGCCGGCCGGCCCGGCCCTGACGCCGCACGCAGCTGGTAGACTGAGTCGCACATGGACTCCTCGGAACGGCCCGTCCTCGCCTTCCACCCTGCGGTGTCAGCCTGGTTCCAGCACCGCTTCCCCGCGGGACCCACCGATCCTCAGCGGGACGGGTGGCCGCTCATCGCCGCGGGTCGCGACACACTGATCGCGGCGCCCACCGGGTCGGGCAAGACGCTGGCCGCCTTCCTGGTGTGCATCGACCGCCTCTTCCGCGCCGCCGAGCGCGATGGCGTCTTGCCCGACACCACCGAGGTCGTCTACGTATCGCCGCTCAAGGCGCTGGCCAGCGACATCCGGCAGAACCTCGAGACCCCGCTGGCGGAGATCGCCGCCATCGCGCGCGACCGGGGGCTGACCGCGCCCGAGATCCGCGTCCAGCTCCGCACCGGTGACACCCCCGCCTCCGCCCGCGCCGCCATGCTGCGCCGCCCGCCGCACCTGCTCGTGACGACCCCCGAGTCGCTCTACCTCCTCGTCACCGCCGCCAAGAGCCGTGAGCTCCTCCGCCAGGCCCGCACCGTGATCGTGGACGAGATCCACGCCGTGGCCCGTGACAAGCGGGGCGCTCATCTGGCCATCACCCTCGAACGCCTGGCCGCCCTCGCCGACACCCGCCTGCAGCGCGTCGGGCTCTCGGCCACGCAGCGGCCCATCGAGGCTATCGCGCGGCTCCTGGTTGGCCACGGCGTGGACCGGAGCGAGCCAGACGGCGGGCCCGCCTGTTCCATCGTCGACCTCGGGCACCGGCGCGCGCTCGACCTTGCCATCGAGCGGCCCGGCAGCGAGCTTCAGGCGGTCATCTCCCACGAGCAGTGGGCCGAGCTGCTCGACAACATCGCCGGCCACGTGGAGGCGCACCGCACCACCCTCGTCTTCGTCAACACGCGCCGGCTCGCCGAGCGCCTCGCGCACCTGCTGGGCGAGCGACTCGGCGTCGACCGGGTGGCCGCCCATCACAGCAGCCTCTCCAAGGAGCGGCGCCACCGCCTGGAGGATCGGCTCCGGGCGGGCGACCTCAAGGCGCTGGTGGCCACGGCGTCCCTCGAGCTGGGCATCGACATTGGCCCGGTGGACCTGGTCTGCCAGATCGGCTCGCCGCGCAGCCTGGCCACCTTCCTCCAGCGCGTGGGCCGCTCGGGCCACGCCCGCGGCGCCACACCCAAGGGGCGCCTCTACCCGACCACGCGCGATGAGCTGGTCGAAAGCGCCGCCCTCCTGCGCGGCGTGCGCGTGGGCAAGCTCGATGCCGTGAGGCCCCCCGTCGCGCCGCTCGACATCCTGGCCCAGCAACTCGTGGCCGCGTGCGCCGCCGAGCCCTGGCGGGAGGACGACCTCTACGCGCTGGTCTGCCGCGCCGCGCCCTACGCCACTCTCCCCCGCGCCGACTTCGACGCGGTCGTCGCGATGCTGGCTGACGGCATCCAGACCGGGCGCGGCCGCCGGGGCGCGTACCTGCACCGGGATCGGATCCACGGCCTCCTGCGAGGTCGCCGTGGTGCCCGCATCGCGGCGATCACCTCGGGCGGGGCCATCCCCGAGACGGCGGACTATCGCGTGGTGGCCGATCCCGACGATACCGTGGTCGGCACCGTCAACGAGGACTGGGCCATCGAGAGCATGGCCGGCGATATCTTCCTCCTCGGTAGCACCTCCTGGCGTATCCGCCGCGTCGAGGCCGGCCTCGTCCGCGTGGTCGACGCCGCCGGCGCGCCGCCCACCGTCCCCTTCTGGCTGGGCGAGGCACCCGCGCGCACCCCCGAGCTCTCGGCCGAAGTCTCGGAACTGCGGGCGCAGGTTGGCCAGCGCGTGACCGCCGGCGACGCGAGCGGGGCGATTGACTGGCTCGCGCGCGAAGTGGGGACCACGCCGGACGTGGCGGGCGAGATCGTCCGCTACCTCGCGGCCGGTCACGCTGCCCTTGGTGTGCTCCCCACCCACGACGATCTCGTCTTCGAGCGCTTCTTCGACGAGACGGGCGGCATGCAGCTCGTCATCCACGCGCCCCTGGGCGGGCGTGTGAACCGCGCGCTCGGGCTGGCGCTGCGCAAGCGCTTCTGCCGGCGCTTCGACTTCGAGCTGCAGGCCGCTGCCAGCGACGACGCCGTCGTGCTCTCGCTCGGCCCCCAGCAGAGCATCGCGCTGCCCGAGGTCCCCCGCCTCCTCTCGCCGCGGGCGGCACCCGACACCTTGGCCCAGGCGCTCCTCGTCTCGCCGATGTTCCAGGCGCGCTGGCGCTGGAACCTCGGCCGGGCTCTCCTGGTGCTGCGCCAGCGGGGCGGCCGGCGCAATCCCCCGCCGATCCAGCGCATGGAGGCTGACGACCTCATGGCCGCCGTATTCCCCGCCCTCGCCGCCTGCGGGGAGAACGCCGCGCCGGGCCCCGTCGAGCTGCCTGACCACCCGATGGTCCGGCAGACGATGCACGATTGCCTGTACGAGGCGACCGATGTCGACGGCCTGGTGGCGCTGCTCGAGGGCATCGAGTCCGGCGCGGTGCGCCTCCACTTCCGCGAGTCACCGGAGCCGTCCCCGCTGGCCCACGAGATCCTGAACGGCCGGCCCTACACCTATCTCGACGACGCGCCCCTGGAGGAGCGCCGGACCCGCGCGGTCGCTCTGCGTCGCGGTCTGCCCGAGGCGGCTCGCGAGCTGGGCCGGCTCGACCCTGGGGCCATCGCGCGTGTGCGCGAGGAGGCCCGGCCCGACCCGCGCGACGCGGAGGAGCTGCACGATCTCCTTCTCCAGCTCGTGGTGCTCCGCCCCGAGCCGGCGTGGGCGGCCTGGCTGGAGGAGCTGGTGGAGAGCGGCCGCGCCGCGGTCGCTCGCACCGATGCCGGTCCCCTATGGTTCGCCACCGAGCGCCGGCCGGCAGTGGCGGCGCTGTTCCCCCGCGCGCCGGTCGTGCCCGAGGTCGCACTGCCGGCCGCCCTCGCTTCCGAAGCGGCGCCCGACGCCGGCGACACGATGGTCGCCGCCGTGAGAGGGCACCTCGCGTGCCTCGGCCCGTGCGCGGTTGCCGATCTGGCCGCCCGGACCGGACTGGCGGCGTCCGCGGTGGAAACCGCCATCGCCCGGCTCGAGGCGGAAGGATTTCTCCTGCGCGGCCAGTTCGATCCCGACCGCGCCGGACTGGCCGTCGAGGAGGCGCGCCGCGATGACGCGGTCGGCGAGGCGCGCACGCCGGTGCCCGAAGTCTGCGAGCGCCGTCTGCTCGCCCGCATCCACCGATACACCACCGAGCGTCTCCGCCGCGAGATCGAGCCTGTCACCGCGCAGGACTTCCTGCGCTTCCTCCTGCGCTGGCAGCACGTGGCGCCCGGAACGAAGCTCGAGGGCCGGCGCGGCGTGCTCGCCGCCGTCGAGCAACTCCAGGGCTTCGAGATCGCGGCGTCGGAGTGGGAACGCTCGACCCTACCCGGACGCGTCGAGGGCTACCGGCCCGAGTGGCTGGACGATCTCTGCCTGTCCGGGACCGTCATGTGGGCGAGACTCAGCGTGCGGACCGCGGCCGGTCTCGACGGCAGCGCCGAGGTCGGCCGGGGCGCCTCCGGCGACGCGGACCCGGCGAGTCCGGCCGGCCCAGCTCGGCGCGGCGAGCGGGGGAGCGGCGCGCCCTCGCGAGCGACGCCGGTGAGCTTCGTCGTGCGCGACAACCTCGGCTGGCTCCTGGCCGCCGACCGCGGCGCCGCGGGGGCTGCCTCCCCGGAGCCCCCACCCGGTCTGGTCAGCGGCCGCGCCCGACGCCTCTTCGAGTGCCTGCGCGCCCGGGGGGCGTTGTTCTTCGGCGACTTGGTGACTGCCACCGGGCTCCTGCGCGCGGAGGTGGAGGATGCGCTGTGGGAGCTGGTCGCGTGCGGCCTGGTCACCGCGGACGGCTTCGGGAGCATCCGCGCCTTGTTGAGCGCGCGGGGACGCTGGGACCGTCGAGCCGCGCGCCCGGGACCCGCCGGTCGACTCCGCCGATCCGCGCTGGCCCAGCGGGGCGGTGAGGGCCGCTGGTCCCTTCTGGATTTCGGCGCTTGGCCCGCCGACGCCGATCCGGAAACGCTCGCCGAGGCCGTGGCCGAGCAGCTCCTGGCGCGCTGGGGCGTTCTCGTTCGTGATCTCCTCGCGCGCGAAACCCTGGCGCTGCCGTGGCGCGAGATCCAGTGGGCGCTGCGCCGGCTCGAGGCGCGCGGCCTCATCCGCGGCGGCCGCTTCGTCACCGGCTTCGTGGGCGAGCAGTACGCGCTGCCCGAAGCCGTAGAGGCGCTCCGCCAAACGCGCCGCCGCGAGCGCTCGGCTGAGCCGGTGCGTGTGGCTGCCGTCGATCCGCTGAACCTCGTCGGCATCCTCACGCCGGGCCCGCGCATCCCCGCGCTCCGCACCAACGCGGTAACCTATGTCGACGGGCTGCCGGTCGAGCCGTCCAGTCCGCCGGTGGCCGCAGTGGGCTGGCGCCTGCGGTGAGCCGGCGAGGGCGAGAGCACGATCATCGCAGTCGGGATGGGGTGACTCATGCCCAGCGACACGGCGAGCTCATGAAAGGACGCGCAATGCCTGCGCTGCCGTTCCAGCAAGTCGACGTCTTCACGGCGGTCCCCTTCAGGGGCAATCCGGTGGCGGTCGTGCTCGACGGTGACCATAAGGAAGCGAGCGCCAGGTAACCCATGAGCGCCAATCGTGCCGTCGTCGTCGATCCCGAAGCGCCAGGCCGGCTGGTCATCCGTCCGGTTCCTGACCCCGTCCCCGACCGCAGTGAAGCGATCGTCCGCGTCCGGGCGATCTCGCTCAACCGTGGCGAGGTCAGGCGCTCCGGCATGGCCAGCGCCGGTTGGCGTCCGGGTTGGGATCTTGCCGGCGAGGTGGAGCGCGACGCCGCGGACGGCTCGGGCCCGCGCATCGGGGCGCGGGTGGTCGGGTTCCTGCCCGAGGGGGCGTGGGCGGAGCGGGTGGCGGTACCGACGCACGCCCTCGCGGAGCTGCCCGACAAGGTGACGTTTTCCCAGGCCGCCACCTTCCCCGTGGCCGGGCTCACCGCGCTCCACGCGCTCGCCAAGGGTGGGCTCCTCATCGGCCGCCGCGTGCTCGTGACGGGTGCGACGGGCGGAGTCGGCGACTTCGCGGTGCAGCTTGCGCGACTCGGCGGCGCCCACGTGACGGCGAGTGCCCGGCGCGCCGACCAAGCGCCGGCGCTGCGCCAGCTCGGTGCCCACGAGGTGGTGGTGGGCGACGAGATCCCGTCCTCGCCAAAGTATGATCTCGTCATCGAGTCCGTGGGCGGACGGACGCTCGGCACGGCGCTGACCGCCCTCCAGCGCGGCGGCGTGTGTGTCACCCTCGGGGTCTCCGCCGGGGCCGAGGTCACCTTCGACACGCGCACGTTCTTCTTCACCGGCCGCACCACGCTGTACGGCTTCTACCTCTTCACGGAGCTCGGGAGCGAGCCGGCCTCGGTGGGCCTCCGGCGCCTCGCCGACCTCGTGGCCGCCGGGCAGCTCGCGCCTCACATCAGTCTGGAGCGGCCGTGGGGCGACATCGCCCAGGTCGCGCAGGACCTCATGGACCGCCGCTTCCCAGGCAAGGCGGTGCTGACGCTCGACTGATCTCGCAGGCTGCTGAAAAAGGCCCACCGGCGTCGAGCTCGTGCGGGCGGGTCTTGCGGGCCTTCCTCGAGTTCGCGTTGGAGCGATCCGGTATGCTGACAGTTGGGGGAGTGTGACCACCATGAGCGAGTGCAAGCACGGCCTGAAGCAGGGATGCGCCTACTGTCACGCCAGTCCGACCGTAGCATCAAGACAGCCGGGCCAGAAGGGGCGGGCCAGGGCCTCGAGCCTCTCGGAAAAGATGAATGACCGCATGACGGCGCTGAGGCGGCGCCTCCGAGAGCTCCGAGGACAGTAGGGTCCGGTAGCGCGCCGTTCAGCGCATCACGTGCGGGCGTCGGCCAGAGGGCGTCGCGGTGCGGCGAGAGCGAAGTCCGGCCAGTCGAGCCTCTCAGCAGACGTAGTGGGTGGGACCGACAGGAGTCACCCTCGGGAGGCCGGTCCGTGCCAGCGTGCGGCGGTGCTCCAGCAGGAGCCGCGCTGTCTCCTTCAGGACGGTCACGACGGGAACGGCGATGACCATGCCGAGGGCGTGCTCGCCAGCCACGATCGACGCGATGACCAGCGCGGGATGGAGGTGGACGCTTCCCCCGATGGTCACGACGGAGATCACCAGGTCGTCGAGGAGCCGGATCACCGCGTACAGGGCGAGGATCCACCCTACCGTGCCGAGCCCCTGACCGCTGGTCAGGGCCGCGACGGCGGCGGCGGCTACGCTCAGGATCGTCCCGACGTACGGCAATGGATTGACGAGGGCGGTGAAGGCCCCGAGCAGGAGGGGATACGGGACGCCGAGGAGCCACAGCCCCAGCGCGGCGACGATGCCCACCACGATCCCGTCCAGGGCCAGGCCGCGCAGGTAGCGCCCGATGATCCGGTCGATCTCGTACCACACCGCGACGGACGTCTCGATATGCGCGGGATGGAGCCGATCCAGCAGCGACCCCAGCATGCGGCCGGCGTCCCGGAGCAGGAAGAACGCGAAGATGGGGACGAGGATCACCACGATCGCGGTAGCTCCCAGATGGCTCGCGACCTCCGACACGCCTCCGACCTGCTCCTCCATGCGACGCTGTAGCCACCCCGGCTTTTCGTCAGCCGGTAGGAAGCGCCGGAGCCTGGGGTAGCTCGCCCGGACCTCCCGGCTCACATCGTCGATGACGCGCTCGAGCCGCCCGCTGAGCTCTGGCAGGTTCGACACGAGGGTGACGGCCTCGGACCGCACACGAGGGATGACGACCGCGCCGACGAGCACCAGAATGAGGCCGATGGCGGCGAAGAGCGCACTCACGGCGACGCTCCGCCGGATGCCGAAACCCTGCGCCCAGGCGATGGGGGGGTTCAGAAGGTACGCGAGGAGGGCCGCGAGAAGGAAGGGGACGGCGAGGGTCCGGAAGAAGTACGCGATGGCGCCGGCCGCGGCCAGGCTGAGGAGCCAGGCGAGCGTGCTGGACGTGCCGGTCCCGGGCACCGAGCCCTCAGGCTTCCCGGTGGGCCCCGTGGCGGTCACGAACGGGTCGCGGCGCTGGGATCGTCCGGCGCCACCGGCCTGTTGACAGGCTCCTGACGCGCGTTGTTGCTGGCGCGCACGTAGCCGGCAAGGGTGCGGAGCAGGTTCCGCATGACGACGACCGCAATCGCCCGGTCACCCTCGGTGAGAGCCTCGAAGTGGGTCCGGTACAGGATGAGGAGCCGAGTGGAAGTGGCGGCCCGGGTGGTGGCGGATCGCGGCAGCTCATCGATGAGCGCCATCTCGCCGAACGCGCTTCCCGCGCGCAGCACGGCGAGCCGCTCGCTGCCCAGTCCGGCCTCCCTGAGGACTTCGACCTCCCCGGCGAGCACGACGAACAGGCCCTTCCCGGGATCGCCTTGTCTGAAGATCACCTCGCCGGGGAGGTACGTCTTCTCGAAGAGCTGAGCAGCCAGCCGTCCCAGGAGGCGGCGCGGGAGCCCGGCGAAGATCGGCGTGCGGGCCAGGACGTCGACCCGCCCGAGATGCTCCGGGTCGCGCATCCAGCGCCGCACTGCCCATGGGCGTCGCATATTGCCTCCCATGGTAAACCCCGTCGCGGCGGACCGGCATCCTCGCGCCCCGAGGGCGCGATATAGTGCCTCGCGTGCCTTCGATCCCGCCTGATCGAGCGCTCCTGGTCGCCGGCATCGACCTCGGCGCGAGCTGGCTCCGCGTCTCCGGGCGCGTCGGGCGCCAGCGGGTTCACGCGCGGCTGCCCGCGGTGGACGTGCTCGAGCTGAGCCCCGTCCTCGCCGCCCTCTGGACGCGCTGGAGCGTGACACCCGCGCGCGTCGCCGCGCTGGCCGTGGCATCGCGTGGCGTCTGGTCGGCGGCTGAATGCCGCAGAGCGGAGCGGGCCCTGGAGCGAGCCGCGCGGCGGGTGCGGGTCATCCCCGATGCGCAGGCGGCGTGGGAAGGCGCGCTGGGCGGCGGCGTCGGGGTGCTCGTGCTCTCTGGGACCGGGTCGATCGTGGTCGGCCGGAGCGGGCGGGGTCGCTGGGCGCGCGCGGGCGGACGCGGTCCGTTGCTCGGTGACGAGGGGTCGGGCTTCTGGATCGGCCGGGAGTGGCTTCGCGCGATCACGCCGCCGCACGCCGAGAACTCGCTGCTCGCGATTGTCCGGGGACCGGGGCCGGTCGCGCGCATCGCCGCCCACGCGCGCCACGCGCTCGGTCGTGCCCGCGAGGGAGAGCGGGTGGCCCTTCGGATCGTCCGGGAGGCCCAGCGCCATCTCGCCCTGATGGCCGCGGCCGTGGTGGAGCGCCTTCAGCTCCCGGCCGTCGTCAGGATGAGCTGGGCGGGGAGCCTCCTGACGCGGGATGACTGGTTCCGGGCCGGGCTCGCGCGGGAGGTCGCTCGGCTCGGGATCCAGGCACGCTGGGTCCCGCCGGCCAGCCCCCCCCTGTCGGCCGCGCTTCGCCTGGCCGAGCAGATGATCGCATCGCGGCCAACGATCCGGAGTCGGCGGCTCAGCAATGCTCCACGATCCACGTCGGGACAAATGCGTGGGAAGCAACGCTGACGATCTTCCCTGACCCGCCGTACGTCGTACGGCCGGTTTTCGAGGACCCGCCGTGAGCTCGCGGACGTCAGCTCGCAGGAGCTCCCTTCGCACTGACCGGCTCCAACGCGATCGAGACTGACGGACGTGTCGGCGAGGCCGATGCGCTCCGAGGGGACGCCGCACGCCCTGGGGAGGAGCTGTACATCCTCCGGAAGACGGGCCGACCTTGCCGCGGGCCTGGCTGACTCAGGCCTTGCGACCCGACCGGTTCCCCGGGTAGTGTCCGCCTCGTCCATGCCCGACCCTGACCGGTTGCTCGCGATCACCGTCTGTGTCCGGGAGCCGGGCACCGTTCGCCTCCCGGTCGCACCCGGGGGACCCACCCTGCGCCTCGACGCGCGCGCCATTCTCGCGCGGCTCCAGGCCCTGATCCATGAGCGCGGGCTGGACGACCGCGTCCGCGTGAGGGAGGGCTGCGCGGGGGGATGCAGCGGCCGCGGCCCGAACGTGACGGTCGAGATCTACGCCAGGGCACCCGAGGGGCATCGCCAGGATCGCGTGGCGATCGCCTGGAAGACCTACGTGTACTCGATCGGCACGCTCGAGGCGCTGAGCACGATCATCGACGCGAACGTGCGAACGCCCGGTACGCGACCGGCCCGGTAAGGGCCGCGGCGGCCCCCGCGAGCGTGCTGGCGACCCCGGCGGTGGCCATCGCGACGAGCGCGCACAGCGTCGGGAGCACGGCGGCCGCCACCGCTCCTGCTCGTCCGCCCGGGACCCGGTACGGGCGCGGCAAATCGGGCTCGCGGCGGCGAAGCCAGAGAAACGCTCCAAGCTCGACCAGGAGCGCCAGCGAGTAGAGCCAGATGTCGAGCACGACTAGCTCCTCGAACGTCAGGACCGCGAACGCGCTGTAGACGACTGACGAGAGCACCACGGCGAGCCACGGTGTCCCGAAGCGCGTGTGAACCGCCGCCAGCCTCCGCGGGAGCTGGCCGTGCTGGGCCAGGATGAACGGCAGGCGCGAGTTGGTCAGCAGGAGCGCCAGGAAGAGCCCCGTGGAGCTCACGACCGCGCCCAGCGCCACCAGGTGCCCGAGCGTCTGGCCGCCGATGGCGGCGGCGATCTTGGGGAGCGATCCCGTGGTCCAGGTTGTCCAGTCGCTGCCGGCCGCGAGGGCGAAGACGACCGGCAGCACGTAGCTGGCCGTGATCACCCAGAGCGCCAGGAACGAGGCCGCGCGAAACGAGCGTTCCGGCGCCCGCGTCTCGCCGAGCACCGTGGCCGGCGTGTCCCAGCCCGAGTAGTTCCACATGATGACGGCGAGGCCGACGCCGACGCTCGTCCATCCCTGCCCGCGCGCGGCCCAGGGCACCCACGGGGCGGTCTTCACGCGGGACGCGGCGATCACGGTCATGGCCGCGACGGGCAGGAGCGCGACCACGGCGCACAAGACCGCGCCACGCCCGACCGGCTTGACCCCGAGCATGTTCAGCACTGTGAGCCCCCAGATGAACGCAAGCGTCAAGCCCCAGCGCTCGAGGCTCGTCATCTCGGGCCACCAGAGGCGGACGTACTCGACGAAGAGCGCCGGGTACACCGCCATGTCGACGAAGCTGTTGATCCAGCTCCACCACCCGACCTGGAAGCTCCAGAAGGGGCCGAAGGCGCGACGCACCCAGGTCACGTAGCCGCCCTCGTCGGGAATCGCGCCGGCCAGCTCGGACATCGCGAGGGAGACGGGAGCGCTCCAGACCAGAGGCGTCACGAGCAGGAGCAAGAGCGCGAAGCCGGGGCCGAAGGTCGAGACGACGTCTTCGATCCCGAAGGGCCCGCCGCTGACATTGAAGAAAATGACCGCAGCCAGCGAGACGACCCCGAGGTCCCGCCGGAGGGCCCCGGGCTGAGCGGCCGTGATCAGCGCCGCGCCGTCGCGGTCGGCGGCGTCATCGCGGGAGCACGGCCCGGATCAGCCCGGGGAGGGTCCGGATCCACTCGTCGAACGGCTGCGTGGCCTCGACGATGATCTCGAGCTTCCCGGTGGGTGTTCGGCGCACGCGGCCCGGGGTTCCCGGTCCGAGGGGGATCGTCAGCGACTCGCGATGGATCCCCATCGCATCGGTCACGGCGAAGATCGCCTCGATCTCCTTCATGGTGACGCTCTCGAGCATGGCCCCTCCCGGGTCGGTGCGCGCCATCCTACGGCCGCCGCCGGTTGAAGCGCAGCTGGGCCGCTGGTATCCTCGCGGCGTGCGACATCGCCCCGCGCTCGGCTTGGCTGCCGCGCTCGCGGTGCTCGCGGTCAGCGCTGCGCCCCGCCCGGCCTCGACCGCGGACCTGCCGATCTTCGACGCCCACATTCACTACAGCGCCCCCGACTGGACCGTGCACTCCTCGGATGAGGTGGTCAAGATCCTCGACCGGGCCGGGGTAAAGCGGGCGCTGGTCTCGAGCACGCCGGACGAGGGAACCTTGAAGCTCTACGCGCGAGATCCCGGGCGGATAGTCCCGGAGCTGCGCCCCTACCGCACGCGCGCGGACATGGCCACGTGGGCGCGGGATCCCGCGGTGCTGGCCTACGTCGAGGAGCGCCTCGAGCGCGGTATCTACAAGGGGATCGGCGAGTTCCACCTGAGCGCCGAGGATGCGCAGAGCCCGGTCATGCGCCGGCTCGTGGAGCTGGCGGCCGAGCGGCAGCTCATCCTCCACTCGCATTCGGATGCGGCCGCCGTGCAAGGGCTCTTCGCCACCGACCCGCGCGTCCGTGTCCTCTGGGCTCATGCCGGGATGACGTCCGGGCCGGAGGAGATCGCGCCCATGCTCGATCGCTATCCGAACCTCAGTGTGGAGCTGGCGATCCGCACGGACATGGCTCCCGGCGGCACGCTCGGTCCGGACTGGAAGGCGCTGTTTCTGCGCTACCCGGACCGGTTCAGCGTCGGGACGGATACCTGGACGACGTCGCGATGGTCCCAGCTTCCGGCCTATCTGGCCGGCGTCCGCGCCTGGCTCGCCCAACTGCCGCCCGACGTCGCAGAGAAGATTGCCTTCAAGAACCTGGAGCGCCTCCTCAACCTCCCCTGACGCTAGCCGCCTGTCGGAGAGGCTTCGGCGGCCAGAATCTGGTTCCAGGTTTCGTCCTCGATGAAGATGCCGTTGGCGCGGCGGTCCTCCGCGGTGCGCTCCTCGGGCTCGCCCGGGATCAAGATGCCCTTGGAGTTCTCGGCGAGCGGCGCGGATGTCACGAACTCGAAGAGAGCGCGGACCTGTTCGTGGAACGACTCGAGGGGCAGGAACCGCGTCGGGTCGATCGCGAGCATCAGCGTGCCGTTGCGAACGGGTCCGGGCTCCGGCCGCGCCGCGCCCGTGCCGGACAGAATTCCCGCAAGGATCTCGACCACCAGAGCCAGGCCGTATCCTTTGTGCTCGCCCATGGCGAGCAGGGCGCCGCGCGGGTTGGCGTAGAACTTCTGCGGGTCGGTCGTCGGGCGCCCGTCCGCGTCGATCATCCAGCCCGGTGGCGCGTTCTCCTTCCGGTTGAACTTCACGCGTAGCTTGCCCTCGGCGACGACGCTCGTCGCGAAATCCAGGACCATGGCGGCACCGTTCGGTCCCGGGACGCCCACCGCGTGGGGGTCCGTTCCCAGCCGGCGCGCGGCTCCGCCCCAGGGAGCGACAACGAGCGCCAGCGGCGCGTTCACCCACATCAGGCCGATCATTCCCGCTTGCGCGGCCATCTCGACATAGTCGGCAAGCCGGCCCACGTGATTGGTGCGCTGCAATGTCACCGCGCTCAGGCCCATCGCGCGCGCCTTCTCGATCGCCAACTCCATTCCGCGCCGGGCTACCACCTGGCCGAACCCCTGGTCGCCGTCGAGCATCGTCGTCGTAGGCGTCTCGCTGACCACCTTGATGGTCGGAGCGGGATTCATCTCACCCCGGCTTATCGCTGCGACATACTGCGGGACGCGGATGACACCGTGGGAGTCGTGGCCCCGCAGGTTCGCTCGCACGAGCAGCGTGGCGATCCACCTCGCGTCCGCCTCCGAGACCCCCCGCGCGACAAAGATGCGTCCCACGAGGGTCTCGAGATCCTCCGCTCTGACGATTGGCATGCAGCGCTCCTTCGTGGCGTCGGCCGGGAAGCCCGACCGGAATTGAAGAACCAGGTCGATAGAGTAGCGCAACTCGGAAGAGAGCTGGACCCGGGGCGCCGGTGCGGATTCTCCGGGCCGTGCTGCGGGCCCTGCATGGAGATTCGCGAAGCGAGACTAGGGGAGCCCGGAGGTGGCCAGCCCGTGTGGGGAAGGCGTGGGAAAGTCGAGCTGCCACACTGGCATCGGGAGAAAGCGGTGCTCATGTCAGCGTGCTACGGACCGGGACCCTGAGCGCATCCTTGCTTGATATTTCGATAGGTTGCGGGGTGGCATTCCCGTTGCTCTGTTGCTGGGCATGGCCCGCATACTCGTGATAGACGACGACAAGGAAATCCGCTCGCTACTCCGCGACATTCTCGAGCCCGAGGGTTACGAGGTCGCCGATGCGCCAAACGGGCGCGTCGGGATCAAGCTCTACGAGCAACACCCCTACGACCTCGTGATCACGGACATGCTGATGCCCGAGCAGGAGGGGATCGAGACGATTGCCGAGCTTCAGGAGAAGTCACCGACCGTGCGGATCGTCGCCATGTCCGGCGGCGGGAGCCGTGGGAACTTCAACGTTCTGATCGACGCCAAGCGATTTGGCGCCACTGTTACCATCCCGAAGCCGTTCGGGCCGACAGAGGTCCTCGCCGCTGTCCGAACCGCCCTCCAGTTCCCCCGACGCGCGCCCGCGCTCGGTTGACCGGTCCGGAGCCAGGGAAACGCCGGCCCGGCCCGGGCAACCCCGTTGTCCGAGCGTCAGTCTCGAGTCCGCGCTTGGGAGCGGTCAGTTGTCACCGCTGGCTCACCCCCTCGTCAGAATAGGTGCGAACCAGCGCGACCCCTGGGGTCGACTCGTGATACAGGCACCCGTCGAGTCGAGTGCCAGGAGGCGGCGTTTTTTCTTCGGTAGTTCGGTGACCCCATCGCTAAACTGGTGGAATCTTGACTCGCCCGCTCGCGCTTGTCGTGGTGTTGCTGGCAACCGGCTGTGGCTCTGTTCCGGACGGCGCCTATTATCCCCGCTCGAAGGACCTGTCGACCGTCACGCTCTCGCATGCGCTGTACCGGGCGGCGCAGGCGGCGGGCGATAACCCGCAGCGGTACTCGTTCGCGCGGATCGACTCGCCGAAGGCGATCGCGCTGACCGGCGACGACGCGACCTTCTATTTCTCCGACGGCCTCGCGAAGCTGGCCGACTCCATCGTGGAGCCGGTCGTGGCGCACGAGGTCGCGCACGAGGTTCTCGGCCACGTGGGCACGCGCCGCACTGTGTCCCTGTCGATCACGACGGGATTCCTGGCGCTGGGGTTCCTCTACCCCGGCCTGGGCCTGATCGACTTCGTCGTTAACCCCCTCGTCATTCGCGCATTCAACCGCGGCCAGGAGCTCGCCGCTGATCAGCGAGCGGTCGAGATCCTCCGGGCGATTGGGCACGAAGCGCCGCGCCGAGCGCTCGCCAACGCGCTGGTTGCTGTCGATCGCCTGAATGGGCCGGACACGGAGCACGACCTGCTGCGTTGGCAGCCCCTGGTCGAGGTCCGCCTCCAGGCGCTGGGGACACTCGAGCCGCTCCCGACGCTCGCGGAGGGAACGGACCGCTCGTAGTTCCCTCGGAAAGGGGCTCCGCTCCTCCCGAACCTCGTCTTACCGTGGTTCACTCCGAGAACTTCCCGCGGAGCGCGGGTCGCGCAAGCTTGTGGCAGCCGCCTTTTTCAGCAGCCTGCTCAGGGGTCGGAGCGGACCACGCGAGTCCCGGCGATCCAATCGTGGAGGCCCCGGCGGTCCCGGTCGAAGACCATTGCGAGCAGGCCGAGGCCCAGCGTCGCGAACACCGCCCCGTAGCCCACCCACCGCAGGAGGGCGCGGGCGTACCCAACCGGTCCACCGTGGCGGGCCAGGACGCGAAGCCCGAGAAGCATCATCGCCGGCGTCTGGCCGCAGGCGCCGACGAAGCCGACGAAATAGACGGCGTCGAGCACCAGACCGAGCGCCAGGGAAAGGCCCACCGCCAGGAGCAGCGAGCGCACTGTCAGTCGACCGCCCTGCTCGGCGTCCCAGACGAGCGCGAGCCCGAGCGTCCCCAGGAGCCAAAACAGGCCCACGAGCGCCTTGTCCAGGGGAAACGCGAGGACCCGGCGTCCCACACCCGCGGGAGTCACCCGTCACTCCGGGTAGAGCCGGCGGTACTCCGCCCAGGACACCATGACCCGTTTCACGTACAGGCGCGTCTCCTCGTACGGGATCAGCTCGACGAAGGCCTCGATATCGTCGGTCCGCCGGTCCCGCCACCACTCACGAACGCGGTGCGGGCCGGCGTTGTACGCGGCGATCGCGAGCTGGGGGGTCCCGAACTCCCGGAGGAGGGTCGCCAGCATGGTGGTGCCGAGCGCGAGATTGACCGCGGGCTCCTCGAGCGCCTCGGCGTCCGGAGGCGCCGCGAGCTGGGCCGCCACCTGTCGGGCCGTTTGCGGCATGATCTGCATGAGCCCTCGGGCGCCGGCGCGCGATAGCGCGACCGGAGAGAAGCTCGACTCTTCCCGGATCACCGCGGCGACGAGCGCCCGGTCGACGCCCGCCCGTGTCGACGCCTCGTCGACCTCCCGCTTCCATCCGAGTGGATACGCAACATCCCAGAACGCGCGCGGGAGCGCGGGATGGGCCGACGCCGCGACGTCACCAAAGAGTCGCCGGATGATCCGGAGAGCCAGGTCATGGCGCTCGTCGCGGGTGAAGGCGGCGGCCAGACCGTAGAGAGCCAGCGGATCGGCGAGCGATCGCTGCAGCAGATCATCGATCTCGGCGCGCGCGAGCTCGTTGAGCCCCAGCGCCTGGATCGACTCGATCCGAGCCCAGTCGGGATCACGGGCGAGCGCCTGGCTCGGGTCGCTCGGGAGATCGAGCGGAGGCGTCGTGGAGGGGCTGACCGGTGCCGGCACCCGTGCCGCGGCGAGGAGGCCGTAGTAGCTTCGCGGGGCTTCGGCCACCAGCGCCGCGTAGAGGGATTCGGCATCGGCCGCGCGTCCGAGCTCCTCCAGGCTCCGCGCGCTCCAGTAGCGGGCGGGAGGGGAGAGCCGGTGGCGCTGGGGGAATCGCTGGAGACGATTCCAGTACTCGCCGGCCTGTGTTCGTTCTCCGCGCAGATACGCGAGCCAGCCGACCCGCCAGAGGGCGGCCGCGCTCGCCTCGCGGTCGGGGTAGGCGGCGGCGGTCCGGTCATACATTACGGCAGCCTCCGCGAAAAGCCCGGCGTCCTCGTACACGCGCCCCCTCAAGTAGCCGGCCTCGGCCGCCTCCGACGCCCGCGCCGGATCGATCGCGGCCAGCGCCGCATGCGCGCCCGAATGGTCGCCGGCCCGGAGTCGCACCCGGCCGAGCTCGAGCCGGACTGACGCGACGCGGTTGAGCGGGGCGAGCGGGAGAGCGCGCTCGAGGACGCCACCGGCGGCCTCATATCGCCGAGACCGCTGGAGCGCGCTGGCGCCCAGTTCCAAGGCGCCGAAGACGATCTCCGGAATCGCGGACTCCTCCGCCAGCGCGAGCGCCTCCACGCGGGCGGTCTCCACCACGCCCGCGCCGAGCAGCCGCTCGGCACGCGCGAGCCGCTGCGCCGGTGACAGGGGCGGAAGTGGGACTCCCGACCGGGCAAGCGCCTCGAGCTTATCGGCGGCGCCCTCCGCATACCCCGAGGCGGGGGCGAGCAGCGTGATCTCCCGGAACACCTGTGCCGCCTGCTCCAGCTGGCCGCGCGCCTCGAAGGACGCGCCCAGAAGGTAGAGGGTTCCCGCAAGGTCCGGCGACTCGGGATACTGCGCCGCCAGCCGGCGGAGGAGCGCCTCGGCGCGAGCCGAATCGCCGGCCCGCTCGGCGGCATAGGCGGCGAGCTGGAGCGCGGACTTCGAGACGGGGCGAGCGGCATGGCGCTCCGCGAGCGCCTCGGCGATCCGGCCAGCGCGCACGAGCTCACCGTCACGCAGGAGCGCCTCGGCGAGCACGTAGTCGGTGTACGCCCCGACGATCGAGCGGCGGGCCGTGTCGGCCGGGAAGTCCCGGCGAACGGGGCCGGTGTCCCCGTGCTGGAGGGCCTCGATCGCCGCCCGATACCGGCGCTCCGTCTCGCCGCCGAGCCGGTGGGGAAGGCCGGAGTCTACGGTCGCGGCCCGCCCGGTGAGGCCGAGGACGAGGACGCTCCACAGCAGGGCCCGAGATGCGGGCGTCGGATATCCGACTCCCCGCGCCACCCGCTCGACTCGCCGCGAGCAGCGCGAAGCGATCCGTCCGATCAAGGCGCGCGGACGGACCTCGACGAGTCGACGGACCGGGTCGCCTGCCGGGTGACCGCGATCCGGTGGACCGCTGTCGCGTTGCTGAGCAGCGCGAGCGCCCACATGGCGGGCTCGAGCAGGCCGAACACCGCCCCGGCGACGAGACAGATGATGCGCTCCGGGCGCTCCATCAACCCCACGTTGCAGACCACCCCGATAGACTCGGCCCGCGCTTTCGTGTAGCTGACCATCACCGAGCCGACCAGCGCGACCATCGAGATCGCGACGGCGCGCCACTGGCTCGCATGCGCGAACAGCAGCACGACGCTCAGCAGGACCACGAGGTCGGAGTACCGGTCGATCACCGAGTCGAGGAAGGCGCCGAACGGGGTGACCCGGCCCGACGCCCGCGCCAGCGTCCCGTCGAAGTAGTCGAACAGCCCCGCCATCGCCAGGAGCACGCCGGCGACGTGCGGCCGGCCCGAGGTGAACGCGGCCGCCGACAGGAGGCTCGCTCCGAGCCCACACACGGTGAGGTGGTTCGGTTTGAGGCGCAGCCGGATCAGGACTCGACCCACCGGGTCGGTGTACAGCCGCAAGGTCTCGCGATAGCGGCTCAGCATGGTATTAGAGCGGCTTGACGAGCGCGTCCCCCAGCGCGTCGCGAATCCGGGTCTTGGCGGCATCGGCCGTGATCTTCCGGCCCTCCCGGTCCGTCACGTAGAACGCGTCGAAGGCCTGATCGACCTCGGTGGCAATCCGGGCGCTCGCGATGTCGAGCCCCATCTCCGACAGGGTCCGCGTGATGATGTAGAGCAGTCCCAGCCGATCCGGTGACTTCACCTCGATCACGGTGTAGCTGTCGGAGAGCTGGTTGTCGATCGCGACCTTGGCGCGGGCCTCCACCGCCTGCGCGCCGCCGAAGGCCTTGCGTTGCCGCTCGGCGAGCAGGTCTGACACCTGCCGGTCCCCGCGGAGGACAGCGCCCAGATCCGCCAGCGTGCGCGTCCAGCGCGCAGTCGATGTGACCAGCTCGCCGAACGGGTCGCTGATCTGAAAACTGTCGACGGCGACTCCGTCGCCTCGGGTATGGATCTGAGCGGAGATGATATTGATTCCGCTGGCGGCCAGGGTTCCGGCGAGCGTCGAGAAGAGCCCGGGCAGATCGCGCGTCACGATCACGAGGTCCGACGACCCCAGGTCCGGGTGATGGAACAGCTCGGTGACGACGCCCTCGGCCTCGAGCCGCTGGACCAGTCGCACGTGCGCCGCGATGCGCTGCGCCCCCGTGCTGGCGAGATACCGGTCCGACATCATGGCCAGGTGCGCCATGACGGCCTGCCGCGGCGCCTCGTCCCTGAGCACGGCGCCCACGCGATCCGCGAGCTGCGTCCGGCTCGGCTTCTCGCGCTCGCCCCCGGTGAGGCGCGTCAGGGCGCCCTGATAGAGCTCCCACAGGATCGAGGCCTGCCACCCCGTCATGACGCCGGGCCCGACGGCCTTCATGTCGGCGTAGGTCAGCAGATACAGCATGCTCAGCCACTGCGGCTCGCGCGCCGCCGCCGCGAGGTCGTTCACGGTCTTCGGGTCATGGAGGTCTCGCCGCTGGGCAATGTGCGACATCGTCAGGTGATGCGCAACCAGAAACTCGAGGGCCGCCGCATCGCGCGGGGCCAGGGTCAGCCGCGCGGTCAGCCGCTGGATCAGCGGGATGCCCTTGGCCACGTGCCCGTGCCCCAGCGCCTTGCCGATGTCGTGCAGGAGCATCCCGAGCAGGAGCAGATCCGGCCGCTCGATTGCGCTGACGACCTGGGCGGGACCCTCGGATTCCGTGGACCGTCCCGGCGCCAGCGCTTCGAGATTCTCCACGGCGAGGAGCGAGTGCTGGTCAGCCGAGAACCTGTGGTACACGTCGAACTGGACGAGACAGGTGAGGGCCCCGAACTCGGGGAGGTAGCGGCCAAGGACACCGACCTCGTGCATCTCGCGCAGGGTCGGCGCGACCCGGCCCCAGCTCCGGCAGATCTCCAGGAAGAGGTCCCGCACCACCGCCGACGCGCGAAACGCATCGTCCACCAGGTCCAGCGAATCCTCCACCGCGCGCTCGAGGTCGCTCGACAGCTCGCAGCCCAGACGGTGCGCGTGCCAGAAGACCTTCATGAGCCGTACGGGATCCTCGACGAACGCCCGGTGCGGCCCGGGCCCCGACCCCGGACCCGCGGTTTCCGCCGCACCGGTGCCGCCGGGTGCCATGTCCTCCCGCTCGGCCAGATGGAGTCGGCCGTCGAGGTAGACCAGACCGTCGGCGAGCGCCTCCTGGCGATGCCGCTGTGCCGCGACCCTCCGCTGCGACAGCGCTTCCTGGCAGCGAGTGATCAGGCGGCGCGAGACCCGGTGGATGGCCCGGGCATGGAGGTAGTAATCCCGCATCAACCGCTCGACGCCCAGCATCGACTCGTCGGTCACGTAGCCGAAGCGCTCGGCGATGACCGGCTGAACGTCGCGAGCGAGCACGTCGTTCCGGTGACCGGCCAGAAAGTGCAGCTCGTTGCGCACGCGCCAGAGGAACGTCAGCGCCGCATCGGCCAGCCGCTCCTCGCGCGCCGAGATGACGCCATTCTGGGTCAGCTCGCGGAGCGTTCGCGCGCCGAACTTCGTCGTACCGAGCCACATCGCGGTGTGCATATCGCGCAGGCCCCCGGCTGACTCCTTGACGTTCGGCTCGCCGACATACGGCGAGGCGCCGTACTTCCGGTAGCGCTGGTCGCGCTCGGCGAGCGCGGCCTCGAGGAACTGGGCGAAGTCCTTCCGGTAGACGTTGGCCCGGAGCACCTTCTGGAAGGTGTTGAAGAGGCGTCGCGATCCCTCCAGGTATCGCGCCTCCAACATCGAGGTGCGGCTCGGGAAATCCGTGCGAGCCATGGCGACACAGTCGGCGACCGAGCGCACGCTGTGGCCGACTTGGAGCCCGAGATCCCAGAGGGTGTAGAGGATCTCCTGCGCCAGCCGCCGGGGGTAGGGCTTGAGCTCGCCCTCGTGGATCAGCATGAGGTCGAGGTCCGACGACGGATGGAGCTCGCCGCGCCCGAACCCGCCGAGTGCGACGAGGACCGTTGGCTGGGGCGCGAGCCCATCCACCTCGGCGCCGGCGGACACGAGCCGATACAGGGCCTGAAGGACGCCGTCCATCAGCCGCGCGTGCGCCTGCACGGAGGCGTGACCGGGAGCGCCGTCGTCGTGCAACTGCTTGAGGGAGCCGAGCTCCCGGGCGAGGGTTTCTCGGAAGAACGTCAGGCGAAGTCGCCGTCGGTCGTCCGGGCTTTGAGCTCGGGCTTCGGCCCGCCTTGCCCGACGGTACAACTCCTGGGCCATGACGCTCCGTAGCCTACATGGCGGCCCCCTGGCGTGTCAAACGCCCGGAGTGTTCAAGCGGGCCGTCCGGCGATCCCTTCCCTCAATCACGGGCGATCGGCGGCCGCGCCGACACACGCGCCTCGGCTGCTGGAAGAGACCGAGCCTCCGGATCGGTGCTCCGGTTCGGAGCGGACGACACGCATCTTCGGCCCTGCTCGCCAGGGGCGGACCCAACAACTGCCTGCCCACCCGCTCCTTGACCCTTCCCGGCGACCATGATGGTGAGCGGACGGCCATGCCTCTGTGTCCTGGTTCAGCGTGAACTGGAGTCCGAGTTATGCCCGGAATGAACCCCGGGCGTGGTGTGCTGACGCGCCTGTTCGCGCCGGACGGCGCGCCGAGCGCGGGCAGCCTCGAGTTTGCG
>Ga0187892_10005106_pt1 | contig 21060 bp, 21 predicted proteins | sample MA1701073metaG_FD_139345 | JGI IMG/M metagenome (GOLD analysis project Ga0187892, IMG submission 139345) | Bio-ooze microbial communities from a basaltic lava cave in the Kipuka Kanohina Cave System on the Island of Hawaii, USA - MA170107-3 metaG ... | reverse complement strand
GGCTAGGAGTTCTCGCCCCGGGACGAGAACCGCCCACCGTGGACGCCCAGCGATGACACGCAACCTGTATCTCCAAGAGCTGACGGACCTCCAGACCGACCTGCTGCGCATGGCCGGCATGGCCGGGGAGGCGATCCACGCGTCGGTCGAGGCGCTGCGCCACCTCGACGTTGCCTCCGCCGAGCGCATCGTCGCCGCCGACGACCAGATCGACCGGCTGCACCTGGAACTGGAGAACCGGTGTATGCGGCTGCTCGCCCTGCAACAGCCCATGGCCTCCGACCTGCGGACGATCGCCGCTGTGTTCGCCATCACGATCGACCTGGAGCGACTGGCCGATCACGCCGAGGGGGTCTCGCGGTGCGTGAAGCGACTGGCCGGGCAGGCGTTGCTCAAGCCGCTGATCGACATTCCGCGGATGGAGGCGCTGGTCCAGGAGATGCTGCGCGAGGCGATGGAGGCGTTCAAGACTCGTGACGCGTCGCTGGCCCGGGCGATGGCGAAGAAGGACGACGACGTGGATGGGCTCCGCAGCCAGATCTTTCGCGAGCTGCTCACCTTCATGATCAGCGATCCCAAGACCGTCCCCAGGGCGCTGGAGCTGCTCCTGGCTGCACAACACCTGGAACGGGCGGCCGACCATGTGACCAACATCGGCGAGCGGGTGGTCTACATGGTGACCGGAGAACTGCTCGAACTCAACGTCTAGCCGGCAGGCCGCCGCCCGTCACGCCCCACGGCTTGTCGGATCTACCCCCGCGAACGTCAGGAAGTCGACCATCCGGAAGTCCCCCGTGGTCCCGTTTCGTCGTGGGATCTCGGGCGTCCAGTTGCGGCGGGAGAGGAAGGACTCGGGATCCGACTGCAGGAGCCCGATGATCACCTCGGCGCAGATCCGGCCCCCCACGGGGCCGAGGCGCACGCCCTCGGCCATGACCCCTGCCTCCTTGAGGGCGTAGTACCAAAGGGGCGTGTGCCGCTCGAGACCGAGGCCGTAGCCTTCCAGTTCGGCGAGATCAGTCGGCGCCAGCGCGTCGACTCTCATTTCCCTGGCGATCGACTGCCCGGAGGGAAGGGACCAGGTCACCTGCCGGAGCAAGTTCCGCTGGGGCAGCGATGTGGGCGGATCGCCGGACGGGATCGCGAACAGCGGTAGCCGGAACAGCGGAGACGAGATCTTGCCGTCGATGCGCTTGTTTCGTCCAACAAGCCCATCCCCGAAGTCGAAGAACCGCTGCCAGCTGATAAAGCGTCTGGGCGCCCTTGCCCCGCCCCGCAGGTCGCCCGGATCCGCCAGGCCATCTTGAGAAGCGTCGAAGACGAACCCGACGAACGGCCCGCCGCTGTTCCCGTTGACGTTGGCACCGTAGGAAGGCCGCACCATGCTGTGTCCGAACCGGTAGACTGCGCCCTGGAACTCGACGGGCATCACGGCGTCCCCCCGTCGAGGTTCGTAGAAGCGCCGCCCGCGCGACAGGACGCGATCGACCATCTCCTGGCCTACGAACAACGGCAGGAACTCGTGCAGGATCATCCACTGGTAGTGCCATAGCGTGAGCCGGCGGGCTTCGCCGAACGTCCGACGGATCTCGTCCAACCCCCGCTCAGGACGGCGGCCGCGCGCCTGGAGTCTCACGAGGTCGACGGCGCGGTTGTGGAACAGCAGGACCGCCGCGTGAATGCCGGCGATCATGATGTTCTCGTCGTTGCGGGGATCCGGGATGATGGCCCGCATGCTGCTGTCGCGGGGCAGGTCCTCAAACAGGCCCCCGCTCTCCACCCGGAACTTCGCCCGGTCCCGGTGTTCGTAGAGATGCGGCGACCGAAACGGGCCGCCGCCGTAGACCGTGTCCAGATCGAAGACCGGCGTCCGCGTGTTCTCTGAGCGCTCTGGACGGGTGGGGACGCCCAGACGCGAGGTCTGATCGAACGTCATGTCGTGGTCCATGAACTGTCCCATGAACGTCGTGCCCGTCGTGTGATTCGGGTTGTTGGGGTTGTTGGCGCTCAACGCCGGGTTGATGAGCAGCTGCAACGGACCGACGGCCAAGTCGTCATTCGCATCCAGCACGCCGCCAGGCCTGCCGATGTCGAGCAGCGCCGCGGTGAGGCGGGTAGAGGGCTCTGCGAACGGCCTCAATCGGTCGAAGATGCGGCCGAAGCGTTCGGGGCGACTGGCCTCGTGCCGCAACCGCTCCGTGAGGGACTCGAGGGCCTCCGCGGTATAGCCGCCCAGCAACCCTGTGCTGCTCGCGACGGCGGTGCCGACACCCAGGCGGGTGAGGAATTGACGGCGGCTGTAGCGCGGGGCCTTTTTCTCGTCGATCCTGGCGGACATGGCGGCGCCCTCCCCGTGGGGAAAGATTGGCAGAGGGTGAGGTCACAAAAAGACCGCACCCACCTTCCTGGCCGGAGGATGGGTGCGACACACCGGGCTATGTGAGTAGCCCACCTCGGCAACCCGGCTGGCTCAGAGAGCTCCGTGGCTTTGCGTCCCCGCCTCGCGACGGGTTTGCCCTTGTCGGATGTTACCTTCTCTTTACACTCTGCCGATGCAAGACGCAACCGGCCATAACCCGTGCCAGGCGTGGATGAGACTGCCCCGCGCCCTTCTTTGGTCCGCCGATCTCCGCCAATCGCAGAATTTCGCGGGCCATCATTCGAACTACGTCGCGCGATCTGGATCGCGGACGCCGCGTACAACAGTTCACAGCACACCCGTTCCACGTGGTCGCGGCGGTATGTTGCAACCAAGCGACACCGGATCCCGGGCGAATTGCCGATGACGTACCCTCAAGGCCGGACGCCCAGCGTGACCTGAGCGTCCAGTCTGGCGTTGCCGCGCACGACCGTCAGGTGGACCCGCTGCCCTGGTTCGCGGTCGGCGACGGAGGAGAGGACGTCCTGCCACGAGGCAATCGCGCGCCCATCCATCACGACGATGACGTCGCCCGGCTGCAGGTCAGCGGCAGCGGCGGGGCTGTCGGGTACGATCTCGAGAATCACACCACCGTGGTCTACACTCAACCCGCGCTCGCGCGCAAACTCGGGCGAGGCCGTGCGCCCGGCGATCCCGATCCACGGCCGCTCGATCCGCGCGCCCTGCCGAAGCCCCGGGAGTGCGGCGAGCATCGTGCTGCCTGAGACAGCGAGCCCGACGCTGTCGTTGCCACGCGCGATGACGAGACCGACCGCCTGCCCGCTCGCATTGAGCACCGGCCCACCGGAGTTGCCCGGTGCCACGTCGGCGTTGATGACGATGAGAGTGTCTGGCACGAGCCCAGGCAGCGAGGCACGGGTGGCGACGACCTCTCCAACCGTCATCACGCCGGGCCGGCCGCGCGGCGCGCCGATCACCACGATCGGCTCCCCGGCCCGCAGCGCTCCGTCGGCTACATCGATCGCCGGAAGCGGTGCCGGTGAGTTCACCCGCAGCAGCGCGACGTCCCGCCGCGCGTCGTATCCGATGACGCTGGCCGGCAGCGGGCGGGTGCCCGGCAACTCGACGACCAGCGCATCCGCGCGTCGGGCCACATGCGCGGCTGTCAACATCAGCCCCGCGCGGTCGATCACAAAGCCCGTTCCCGCGCCGCTGCGGCCGTCGACCGTTATCCTCACAACGCCGACCGCCGGCGCAGCCCGCTCGTAGACGGTTCGCGGGTCGAGCGCGGTCGTCTGCGCGGTCGCCGGAACCACTGCGGTGGCAACGCTCAGCCAGACCGCCAGCAGGAGCACCAGCGGCCGGATCCTCGCAGGTTGTCGATCAATCGTCATGGCCAATTGCCCCCTCCCTCAGAAGTACATAGTGAACAGGAATACGAGCAGAGGGGGATGGTCGTTCCCTACGCGGAAGACTTTCACCGAATCTTTATCTTCGCCGGATATCCTGAAGCCACATAGAGCCCAACCTGCGATTTCGATCGGGGGGAATCCGGATGAATCAGCAGTACGCAGGACGGAACAACCAGTCAGCGGCCCGGCTGCTGGCGGTCATCATTGTGGTCGGGCTGTCAATTGCCTGGAGGCTTGGCATCCCCCCGGGCGTCAGCGGCCAGGCTACCCAGCCGGTGATCCTGGCCACGGGACAGTGGGTGGGAGCCGACGCGGCCCACCAGGCGCAAGGGAAGGCCAGTCTCATCCGGCTCCCCGACGGCCGGCGGTTCCTGCGCTTCGAGGAGTTCCGGGTAACGAACGGACCAGACCTCTACGTCTATCTCTCCGGGCACCGCGCGCCGCGGAACCGCGCACAACTCCATGAGGGCGCCGCCCTGGAGATCGGGGTCCTGAAGGGGAACATCGGCAACCAGAACTACGAGCTCCCGGCCGGCCTCGACCTCTCGAAATTCAAGTCCACGGCCATCTACTGCAAGCGGTTCAGCGTGATGTTCGGCAGCGCGGAGCTCGTTTCACCATAAGACGCGCCGTCGCGTGAATGGAGGTCGTGATGCGGAGGCTGTTGAGACGCTACTGGTGGGCGGTCGCTCTTCTCGTCATCGTTGGGGCGCCTATCGCCTGGTATCTGGGATCCCCCTTGTTCATCAATAGGGTCGTGGACGAGCCTTTTCCGACGAGCACAGGTGCACCGCCTTTCCCCATGAGCGCCGGCGCGACGATTCCTGAGGGCATGACGCAGCGGCAGGTCGAGGAAAAGATGATGGAAGCCTCAAAGGTGCAGACGGCGGCCGACGAGGCCATGCCGGCCGGCGCCGCGCCAGGGGCATTCGTGGCCCGCGGGACGTTCGCCGGTGCCGACGACTTCCACAAGGGTGAGGGGACGGCGACGGTCTACCGCGTCGGTGGGGACCTGGCGTTGCGCCTCGAGTCGTTCAAAGTGACCAACGGCCCGGACCTGCGGGTCATCCTCACCAGGCACGCCGCGCCCAGGACGCGCGCGGACGTGATGCAGGGGTATCTCGAGCTCGGCAAGCTGAAAGGGAACGTTGGGAGCCAAAACTATCCCCTGCCCAAGGACGTGAGCCTCACGGAGTACCGTTCGGTCGTGATCTACTGCAGGCCGTTCCACGTCGTGTTCGCTACCGCGCCGCTGAGAACGGCGGAGTAGCGGGCCTGGCGGCGGCCGTCCCCACGCGAGGCGTGCCGGTGACGGGTGTCAGCCGCTCCCTGGGTCGCTACCGTGTCGCCCATCTGGCGACCGCCGACTCCCACGGACGCCCGCACGTGATCCCCATCTGTTACGCGATGGCCGGCAGTACGCTCTATACGATTATCGACGTCAAGCCCAAGCGCCGTCTCCCGGCGGGGCTGCGGCGCGTCCGGAACATTCTGGCCAACCCCCGCGCCGCAGTCGTCATCGATTCGTACTCCGAGGATTGGGCCGCGCTGGGCTATGTCTTGCTGGAGGGCGCAGCCCGACTCCTCGAAACGGGCTCCGAACACGCGACCGCCCTCCGGCTGCTGCGAGCGAAGTATCGCCAGTACCGAAGCATGCCCCTGGAAGACCGCCCGGTGATCGCAATCGACGTCGCACGACTAGTACGGTGGGGCCGCACGCTCTAGCTGGCGGGCCCAGAGGGTCGCTTGCCGCCGCCATGCGGGTTCACTACATTGTGGAGGAAGAACCTCACGTACTGAGCAAGGATACTCAGCCGCAGGCCGTCAATTTCAGGCGCGGTGCCGCAATCGTCCGGCCGAGGTACGCTCCCGAGCATGGTCGAGGTCCTGCTACGTCGCGTTCTGCGAACGATCCCGGTGCTGCTGGGGATCTCGGCACTGGTGTTCGTGAGCATGCGGCTGATTCCAGGCGATCCGGCGCTCATCTACGCGGGCGATCAGGCGCCCGGCGAGCTGGTGGCCAAGATCCGGGTGGACCTCGGACTCGACCAGCCCCTCGTGAGCCAGTACGTCATCTTCCTGCGCCGGGCCATCGAGGGAGACTTGGGCGTTTCGATCCGCACCGGCCAGCCGGTGGCCGCCGAGTTGATGCGCCGCTATCCACTCACGCTGCTGCTGGCGACGGCGGCGATCCTGTTCAGCGTGGCCGTCGGACTGCCGCTGGGCATCCTGGCCGCGGTGAACCGCGGCCGCTGGCTCGACAAGACCAGCGTGGTGATCGCGCTCGTGGGCGTTTCGGCGCCGACGTTTCTGGTGGGTATCGTCCTGCAGCTTGCGCTGGCCGTGAAACTCGGCTGGCTGCCGGTGACCGGCTCGACCTCATGGCTGCACCTGGTGCTGCCGGCGGTGAGCCTGGGGGCGTTTCCGGTGGCCAACATCACCCGGCTCCTGCGGACGAGCCTGCTGGAGGTGTTCGGTGAGGACTTCGTGCGCACCGCACGGGCCAAAGGCCTGCCTGAAACACTAGTTGTGGTCCGGCACGCGCTCAAGCCGGCGCTCATCCCGGCGGTGACGATCATCGGACTGCAGTTCGGCGCAATGCTGGGAGCTTCAGTATTTGCCGAGGCGGTGTTCGCCTGGCCGGGCGTGGGGCGATATCTGGTGGCGGCCATCGGTTACCGCGACTACCCGGTCGTGCAGGGAGCCGTGCTCCTGCTGGCCCTGACGTATGTGGTGATCAACGCCGCGGTGGATGTCACCTACGGCCGGCTGGACCCACGGGTGCGCTGAGGCCGGATGGCGACCGCCCTGGTCCCGCCACCGCAGGCAGCGCCCGAACCGGGGCGGCGCTGGTGGGTGCAGTTGCGGCGCGATCATGCCGGCATGACCGGACTGGCCGTGCTCTCGCTGATCGTGGCGGCCGCGATCGTCGGGCCGATCGTGACTCCCGACGACCAGTTTCAACCGAACCTCCAGCAGACGTTCCTGCCGCCCGGCGGTGGCCATGTTCTCGGGACGGATCAACTCGGACGCGACCTGCTGGCGCGCGTGGTGGCCGGCGCTCGGGCGTCGCTGTTGAGCGGTCTGGCGGCTCTCGCGGTCTCGCTGGCCTTCGGCGTACCCGCCGGGCTCGTCGCGGGCTACAGCGGGGGGCGGTGGGACGACGTGGTCATGGTGGCGGTCGAGATCCTGATGTCGTTTCCCGGCGTCCTGCTCGCCTTTCTGGCGATCGCGGTTCTTGGGCCGGGACAGCAAAACGTGGTGCTCGCCGTGGGACTGGCGTCCACCCCGATCTTTGCCCGCTTGGTCCGCGGGTCGGCGCGCGCGGTCCGGGAGCAGGAGTACGTCATGGCCGCAGTGGCGCTGGGTGCCACCCCTTCGCGGGTCGCGGCACGGCATGTGCTGCCCGGTTGTCTGGCGCCGGTCGTAGTGATCGGGGTGCTCCGCCTGGGCACGACGATCGTCACGATCGCCGGCCTGGGATTCCTGGGCATGGGCGGCGATCCGGCGCGACCGGAGTGGGGGGCCATGCTGAGCCAGGGGCAGGAATTTCTGCGGCGGGCGCCGCACATCGCTTTGGTCCCCGGTGGGGCGATGCTCCTGACGGTACTGAGCGTCAACCTGTTCGGCGACGCCGTCGCGGACGCGCTGAATCCTCGCGTGTTATCGCGGCGCGCTCACAGAGGAGGATGATGTCATGATCCGCCCGCTCGTGCTGTGCGTGGTGCTGGCGCTGGCCGTTGCGCTGGGGGGACCGGCGATTTCCGCACCAGCCGGACGCACTCTCACGTGGGCACTGCATGTCGCGATCGACCGGTTGGATCCTTCCGCCTCGTTTGCCCTGGCGACCGGTATGGCGGTTGGCCGCAACATCTTTGACCGATTGGTGGAGCACGACGAGGGTCTCAATATCCTTCCGGGACTGTCCACGCAGTGGTCTGCCTCGCGGGACGGCCGCACGTGGACGTTCAAACTGCGCCAGGGCGTCCGGTTCCACGACGGCACGCCGTTCAACGCCGACGCCGTCGTGTTCAACGTCACACGGGCGATCGATCCGCAGTTGCGTCTGTTTGCCGGCACGTTCGCGTGGGGCGGGGTCAAGGGGGCGCGCAAGGTCGACGACTTCACGGTGGAGATCTCCGGCGACCAGCCGCTGCCCGCGCTCCTCAACAACATCGCCGACTCCGGGCTCGGCGTGATTCAGAGCCCCGCGGCGATCCAGCGGGCTCGAGATCCCCGGGACTTCGTCCCGGTCGGAACGGGGCCGTTCAAGTTCGTGAGCTGGGTCCCTGATGGCGATCTGGTGCTGGAAGCCAATCGCGAGTATTGGGGGTCTCCGCCGTCGGTCGACCGATTGGTCATTCGTGCCATGCCGACGGTAACCACACGCGTGAACCTGCTCGAGGCTGGCGAGGTCGATCTGATCACTCAGGTCCCGATCCACGAGATCGCCCGGCTCAAAGGGCTGCGCGGCGTCGAGGTCGACGCCCGGGCGGCGACCTCGTGGACCTACATCGCGATGAACACGACTAAGCCGCAGTTCAGCGATGTCAGGGTTCGGCGCGCGCTCAACTACCTGGTCGACAAGCAGACAATCATCGCCAAGGTGCTCTTTGGCGTCGGGCGCGTCGCCGACTCACCGATCGGCTCGGCATACCGGGCCCACAAGAGCGTCAAGGTGTACCAGTATGATCCCGGGTTCGCCAAGCAATTGCTCGAAGAGGCCGGATGGCGTCCCGGCCCGGACGGTGTGCGCGTCCGGGATGGCCAACGGTTGGCGGCGACGCTGTGGGTGCCCGTGGGCCGGTTCCCCGGCGGGGCGGAGATGGCTCAGGTCGTGGCATCGGCCTTCCGGGGCGTGGGTGTCGACGTCCGTGTGCAGGAGCTTGAGTTTGCCGCCTACCTCGGCGAGTTGCGCCGCAGCCAGGCCGAGTCACGCATCGAGTTGGTCATGGCCGGTTGGGGCACGGCCGATCCGGACAGCGGGATGCGGCCGGTGCTGCATTCGCAGTCCCTGCCGCCCCGGGGCAACAACCTGGCCTTCTACCGGAATGCACAGGTGGACGACCTGCTCGACCGTGGTGCGGCGGCCGTTGATCCCGCTGCCCGTCTGCAGATCTATGGCCGCGTTCAGGAGATCGTCATGGACGACGCGCCGTGGCTCTTCTTGACCGAGCGGCGAGAGGCGGTGGCCTGGCGCGCCCACGTCAGGGGTGTCCGCTTCATTCCGAGTTCGGCCGGCCTGATCGATGTGCGGATCGTCACGACGGCCCGATGAGCGCCCGCAGCCTGACGCAGAATCCGATTCTGGCCAGTCTCGATCCGGATCGGGTGATCGCGCTCACCCAGGCAATGGTTCGCGTGCCGAGTTTCTGCAAGGAAGAGGGGAACGTCGCGGCGTGGGCCACCGACACCATGCGGGCCATGGGCTTCGACGAGGTCTGGCAGCAGGAGGTCGCGCCGGGCCGGCCCAACGTCTTTGGCCGGCTGCGCGGCTCGGGCGAGGCCCCGTCGATCCTGTTCAACGGACACATGGATCACAACATGGTATGCGACGGCTGGATACGCGACCCATTTTGCGGCGATGTGGACGGTGGGTGGGTCTACGGTCTGGGGACGGCCAACATGAAGGCCGGCGACGCGGCGATGCTGGCCGCCGTCGAAGCCGTCAAGAAGTCCGGCGTGCGGCCCCGCGGCGATGTCACGATCGCGTTCGTCGTCGGCGAGCTTGAGGGCGGGCTCGGCACACGGGCGGCCCTGGCCGACGGGCTGCGGGCCGACATGTTCATCCTGGCCGAGCCGACAGAACTGGGCATCGTCACGATGCACGCCGGCGTCGTGCAGGTGCGGATCATCGTCCACGGCGAGATGCGACTCTACACGACCCGCAGCGGCCGCAAGGTCCACGCCATCGAGAAGGCCATGCGGATCGCGCAGGCCCTGGGGCCGAGCTACGAGACGCTGCCACCCGACGGGTGGATGACGTTTACCCCCAAGCCAGACTACGAGGGGCTACCCCGGTTGAACCTGGGGGTCATCCGCGGCGGCATGACGCCCGCCGTGCTCACCTGGCGCTCCTCGCTCGTCCCCGACTACTGCGAGATGATCGTGGACCTGCGCATCGTCCCCGGCCAGAGTCCAGAGTCGGTGCTGATCGACCTCCGCCGGCTGCTCGATGGCCTGCGCGCGGAGGACCCCGATCTGCGCGTCGACGTGGAGCTGGTGAAGGAGCACATCTACTTCCCGCCGTTCGAGGTGCCGAAGGACAGCCCCATCGTCACGACCATGGCGACCGCGCACCGCGACGTCTTTGGCCGGCCCGCGGAGGTCGGCGCGCTCGCGCCCACCAAGTACGCGGGCGCGGACTCCGCGCACATGCACGCGGCCGGTATCCCCGGCGTCATGTACGGGCCGGGCGGCAAGTACCTGAGCATCCCCGACGAGCGCGTCGAGGTCGAGAACATCGTGAAGGCCAGCCAGGTCTACGCGCTGGCGGTCTCGCGGGTGTGGGGGATGGCGTAACCGCGACGCGTGAGCCTGGCTGGTGTTGTCCCCCTTGTCTCACGTTGGCACAAACCGACAGGGAACCTTGTTCTAGGCTCTGCCCGCGACGACCACCGCCCGCTTGGGCTTGCGAGCGCAATCCGGGCAGCGCCCGTATGCGAGTACCTTCACGACGTACTGAGAGCCGGCCATGATGCCGCACCGTGAGCACGCCCCCACCGGCGGGTGATCCTGGCAGACCCTGCGCCGCATCACGCCGCCGAGCCCCACGCTCGAGGCCACGCCTTCAACCGGGGCGAACTCCAGCCGGCGTCCACAGCCGGGGAAGGTACAACGTGGCAGCGGTATCGCCGCACGCACCTTCTTCCGGCCGTCCGGCGTTCGCGTATCCTGCACCTTGACACTGTCCGCGACGAGGACCACGGTGCACACACCTCGTGGGCGCTCACAACGTGATTGAGAGCCCTGCACCTATTATAGCGGTGTATGCGTGCTGGAACGGGCAAACCGAGTATGCGCTAGAAACGACCATCGACTGGGGACATCGCACCTAACGCTTGTCTTTCCCCTTGTTTTTCTCGTTGTATTTCTTAAGGCCGCCTTGGTTGCCGCCCTTACCACGCTGGCTGCCGTTCTTACCGCCTTGACTGCCGCTCTTGTAACCCTGGCGTCCCCCCTGCCAGCCCCCGCCGCCCCCTCGCTTCTGCCCCTTCATGGCGCCCCCGCTCCTTTTTGCGTTCGTGTAAGCCATTCGGCCCGCGGACAGAGTTTACCAGAGCGATCGAAACGAAACAACGCGCGTTGTGACGGAAGCGTGGGACAGTGATCAGACCGGTGTCCGGGGTTAAGGCAACGGCCGCTCAAGGTAATTCGGGCGACGGTGTGAATCTCTGAAGTGTGCGATTTCAAGCCGTCTTATTCGACCTCGATGGCACGCTGATCGACTCGTTTGCGCTCATCACCGAGGCATTTCGCTTCGCCGTCAGGACGGTCTTGAAGCGGGAGGCATCCGATGAAGAGGTGTTGACGCGGTGGGGGGAGCCGCTCAGGATCCGGTTGGGATCCATCGCCGACGCCGAGCAGATTCCCGCCCTGTCTGACGCGTACACCGCCGCGTATCGGGAGCGCCACCACCGCCTGGCCGCGCCGTTCCCAGGAGTCCAGCAAATGCTCGAGCACGTGCGAGGTCTTGGGTGCCGCCTGGCCGTCGTGACGTCGAAACGCAGGCGGTCCACGTACCACGACCTGCAAGCGTTCGGCCTCGACCGGTATTTCGACGCCGCGGTGACCTCCGAGGACGTCACCCTCTTCAAGCCGTCACCGGAACCGGTGGCCGAGGCCCTCCGACGGTTAGGGGCCGCGCAGGAGGCCACGCTGATGGTCGGCGATGCCGCGTTCGACATTCTGGCTGGCAAGGCGGCCGGCGTTCACACGGCCGCGGCACTATGGGGAACAAGAGAGCGGGAAGCGGCGCTCGATGCCGATCCGGATTATGTCGCCGAACGACCCGAGGATGTGGTCTCGCTGGTCTCAGGGTAGAGGGTGGCGCGCGTGACCGACAGAGTGACGTGCTCACCGGTCGGGACCGGCGAACCGGCGGGCAGAACGATCCGGATGGGTTCCGAGCCCACCTGGACGAGATAGTCGAGGGCGCTCCCCAAGTACGTGCGGCGGACAATGCGGCCGCGCAGGACGCCATGGGGGTCGAAACGCAGCGCCTCGGGTCGGATGCAGACGAGCACGCGGGAGCTGGGTCTCGGTTCTCCGCCTCCTGTGGGCAGCGCCGCGCTGATCGTCGCCCCGTCCGCGCCAGGCAATCGCACACGGACTCCCGCGCCCTCTCTTCCCACGACTTCGCCTCGAACGAAGTTGGCCAGGCCCAGGAACGACGCCACAAACGGCGTGGCCGGCGCCTCGTAGATCTCGTTCGGCGTCCCCACCTGCACAACCCGGCCGATTGACATCACTGCAATGCGATGCGACATGACCATGGCTTCGCTCTGATCGTGCGTCACGTACACGACGGTGATCCCCAATCGCTGCTGCAGTTCCTTGATCTCAAACCGCATCTCTTCCCTGAGCTTGGCGTCGAGATTGCTCAACGGCTCATCGAGCAGCAGGACCGAGGGCTCCATGATCAGGGCCCGCGCCAGCGCGATCCGCTGCTGCTGGCCGCCCGACAACTCATGAGGAAACCGACCCGCGTACTCCTCGAGGTGCACCAGACTCAGAGACTTCTTCGTGCGCGCTTCGATCTCCGACCGGCTCAGGCCGGCGCGGCGCAGCGGGTAGGCGACGTTGCGAAACGCGTCCATGTGCGGCCAGACGGCGTAACTCTGGAATACCATCCCCATCCCGCGTCGCTCGGGAGGCAGCATGATGCCGGTTTCTCCGGAGGAAATGACGCGGCCAACGACCACGATTCGTCCCGCCGTGGGCGGGACGAATCCCGCGATCATGCGAAGCGTGGTGGTCTTGCCGCACCCAGAGGGGCCGAGCAGAGTGACAAACTCTCCATCGGCGACGGTGAGGGTGACGTCGCGGACGGCCCATGTCTCGCCGAAGGCTTTGGCCAGATCCTCCAGACGGAGCTCAGCCACCCCGGCTCCTCATCATCGCACGAATTCGCCCATCGTAAAGACGCGCGTCACGAGGTGCAGCGCGACCAGCGCGACGGTCGTCGCCAGGGCAACGGCGGCGGAGAGCGCAATCTTCCCTTCTTCGTGGAGTCCGAACACGACGATCCCCAGGGTCTCGTTGCCGGCTGAAAACAACAGGATCGACAGCGTCAATTCGGCCATCGCGGGGATGAACACCAGGAACCACCCGGCCGCCAGGCTGGGGCGGATGATCGGCAAGACGATGTCGCGGAAGGCCTGGGGGCCGGTCGAGCCGCTGATGCGCGCCGCTTCCTCCAGGGATTCATGCACCTGGTTCAAGCCCGCCATCACCGTCCGGACGCCGAACACCAGAAACCGCGCTATGTATGCCAGCAGGATGATCCAGATCGTGTTGTACAGCTGCACGCCGAGCAGCGGGACGGGCCGCAGCCAAGCCAGGATCATGGCGAGGGCGACGACGGTCCCCGGCACGGCGTAGGGGATGGTGACGATGAGCTCGAGCACCTGCGCTCCCCTGATACGCACGCGGGCGATCAGGTACCCGATCCCGACGGCCAGCACGACGATCGCTGTGGCGGCGGCGCCCGACAGCAGGAGACTGTTGAGAAACGCCCGGTGCACCTTGGGAATGCCGGTGAAGGCCGTCGCGAAATGCTGCAGACTCACGTTCTCCAGCGTCGGTGGCAGGCCGTACGCGCGGATGATCGCGGTGAGCAGGATCGCGCCCAACGGCAGGATGACACTGACGAGGGTGAAGAGCGCGAGAGCCACGCCGACCGGCCACTTCCAGGCGCCCAGCGCCACACGGTGGACGCCGGTCGCCTGGCCGGTCACGACCACAAATCGGCCTCGACGGAGAATGAGCCGCTGGACCCAGAGCAGGACGCCCGCGATCACCACCAGCCACATCGACAACGCGGCGGCGATCTGCAGATTGAACGGCATGCCGAAGTTCAAGATCGTGGCATAGATCTTGGTGGGCAGGACGAAGTAGCGTGCCGGGAATCCCAGGACGGCGGGAATGCCGAAGTTGGCCAGCGAGGACATGAACAGCAGCAGGCCGCCGGCGAGGATGCCGGGCAGCATGAGCGGGAGGGTGATCTCCCAGAGCACGTGCCAGGGCCGTGCACCCGATATCCGCGCTGCTTCCTCCAGTGCGGGATTCATGCGGTCGAGCACCCCGCGCATGCTCGCGTAGGCGATCGGATAGCCGTACAGTGTCAGGACAAAGACAATGCCGACCGGGCCGTAGATGACCGCCAGCGGTTCAGACGCGCCGGTCAGCGCCATCCAGATCTGGTTGAGGTACCCGACGGGACTCAGCAGGTAGACCCAGGCGATCGCACCGATGAACGGGGGGATCATGTACGGGACCAGCACAATGGTATCCCACACACGACGCCCCGGCAGGTCGGTCCTCCCAACCAGCCAGGCGAGCGCCGTCCCCAGGGCTGTGCCGCCGATGGCCGAGGCGGTCGAGACCGTCAGGCTGTGGCGCAGGGTCTGGTGGGTTCCCGGGTCGCGAAGCGTCTGTAGGAGATGACGCAGGGTGAGGCGTCCGTCGGCGAGGACGGCGTTGGCGACGAGGGTGAGCGAGGGGTACACGATCAGGACGAGCAGGATCGCTCCGGCCGCGACCCCAAAGGCGACCAGCAGCCAGCGTGCCGCGCTGTGAACCGAGACGGTCCCGGCGTGCGGGACGGTCCCGTCGCGAACGGTCAGGGGCCGAACCCCCTCCTAGAACCCTACTGCTGTATCCCGAAGATCTCAGCGAACGTGCGCCGGATCTCCTCGCGGCTCTTTTCGATGAATTCAAGATTCAGCCGCAGGATTCTCAAATCTGAGACGTCAGGCGTACCGGCCGGTTGCGGAATCCCCGGGAGGACCGGGATGTACGACCGCGCGACGAAGATCCGCTGCGCGTCCGGCGTGTACAGGTAGTTCACGAGCGCCTGGGCCGCGGGCAGATTGGCTGTCGTCTTGATGATCGCGACCGGGGTTGGGATGAGCAACGCGCCTTCCTCCGGCCAGATGTGATCAACCGGCGAGCCCTGCGCCTTCAGGGCGCGCACAAAGAAGTCGACGATCTGGGCGATGACAATCTCCCCCGATGCCAGCCTCTGCGCGACCATACCGTTGCTCTGCAACACGACGGCGTCGTTGGCCCGCAGCTTCCGGTAGTATTCCCAGCCGAACTCCCGCATGCTGGCAAACGTGCCGACGTGGCCGAAGGCCGCGCCGGAGACAAAGGGGCTCGGCATGCCCGCCCGCCCCTTGTAGCGCCCGAGGGTCAGGTCGTTCCAGCTCGTCGGCCGGAAGCGTACGATCCGCGTGTTGAAGGCCACGACGTTGAAGATCAGGCGGACTTCGTGCATGGCATTGCCATCGTAGTGGTAGCGGGAATCCACGCCGCGGCTGGCGGGCGGCAGGTAGGCTTCGAGCAGATCACGCCGGCCCAAGGTGCGGAAAAAGTCGATGTCGGCGAACCAAATCACGTCGGCCTGAATCTTCCCTGCCTGCAGCTCGGCCTGGATCCTGGAGACCACCGGGCCTGACCCTGCACGGAAGACGTTGACGCGGACGCCTGGGTTGCGCCGGGTGAAGTCGCCGACCAGCATGTTGACGTCGTCATCGGATTCGGACGTATACAGCGTAATCGTGCCGGACGGCGCCGCGGCCGGTGCGGCGCTGCCGGGCAGGCCGACGAGGAGCAGGACCGCGAGAATGCCCGGCACTGCGATCTTCAACTGATTCATCCGCATGCTGTTCCCTCCTCAGGTTGTTGCGACGCTCTCTACAGATGCACGCCACAGCTCTTCGAATTGTGCCTTGTTCCATCTCGCCAGCTCAACGCCGGAACTGATGGAGAAGCCTTCCAGCGCGATGGCATCCTGGAAATCATGCAGGGCGGCCAGCACGCGCACCAGGTTGCGCTCGCCCTGTGCCAGCGGCAGATGCAGCCTGGACTCATCGGCGTCGCTGAGATGTACGTGGACCACGCGATTCAGCTGCGTGATAAACATCACCTCATCCTGTCCCCAGGGGATGTGCGCGATGTCCAGCACTGTGCCTACGTTCGGACGGTTCACCTCGTCGACGAGCCGGTTGGCGTGGTCAGGGGTGATCACGAACTCCGTCTGCCGCGCCTCCATGTGTTCGACGCCCACCATGATCCCGAGGCGCGCTGCGTGATCGGCGATCTCCTGAACAGTGTCGATGAGCACCGGCCAGTACGTTTCGGCGTCGTCGTGCGGCACCGTTGTGTGCCCCGGGTGCATGACCACCAGGCGGGCCTCCAACGCCCCGGCCAACTCTACAGAACGATGCAGGGCGCCCAGGGACGCCGCCTTGATGGAGTCGACGTGGGACGTGGGATTGAGATCCCAGCTCAGCGCATGCACCGCGACGGTGAGGTCGAGCCGGCGGGCTCGCGCGGCCAGAGCCCCGGCGTCGGTTCCTTCGCGCAGCAACTGGTACGCCCACAGTTCTACGCCATCATAGCCGAGCTCATGCGCGGTATCGATGATCTCCGTCGAGGTGTGCGCCCACAGTAGCGGCGCGCTGAGGAGGATGCGGCACCGGCGGTCGAGCGGAGCGAGCACGCCGATCGGCGGTGGCGCAATCGCTGCGGGCGGTCGCGCGGAGCGCCGCCGCGGCCGAATGATGTCCATCGTCGCACGCAGCTCGGCGGCGACGCGAAACGGTTTGGTGAGGACGCGCCCCGGCAGCGAGGCAATGAACTCTCGGGGACTGCGGCTGAACTCCGTGCGGATATCGAATGGTTTGGCCAACAGACGGCGCACGACGTTTTCGGTGTACTGTTCCATGAAGCCCAATGTGTTCACCGCCTGGACGCGGCCACAGACGATGCACGTGACCCGCGAGACGCCGCCTTCGCCAGGCGTCACGAGATGGACGGTCGAGCGCCGACAGTGATCGCAGTGGAGGGCTACTTCGTAGCGCTCACGGGCGGCGGGCATCCTGGCGTCACCCACGCCGCGCATCCCCGGGCAGCGCCTCCCCGGGCGCGAGCACGTAGGCAATGATCTCAGTGACCGGGATCCGATCGCCGGGCGCGCCGCGCACACCCGCCAGCATCCCGGTCGCGGGCGATTCGACCTCCATGTTCACCTTGTCCGTCTCCACCTCGACGAGCGGGTCGCCTTCGCGCACCTGCTCGCCTTCCTGCCGGAGCCAGCGGACGATCCTCCCGGTCTCCATCATCATATCGAACTTGGGCAGGATGACCGGTTTGGCCATGGGTTTTCAGCCGGCCACGACCCGCCGGACTGCCGCGACAATGTCCTCTTCCTGCGGGATCGCGGCGCGCTCGAGTGTTCGGTTGTATGGAATCGGAGACTCCGCCCCGCCCAGCCGCACGATGGGCGCCTGCAGGTGGTAGAAGGCGTCACTCTCGGCGATGCGCGCCGCGACTTCGGCTCCGATCCCCAGGGTCTTGACCGCCTCGTAGACGACCACGACCCGGCCGGTCTTTCGGGCCGACGCGACCAGGGTGTCGGTGTCCAGCGGGCGAAGCGTCCGCGGATCGAGGACTTCGACGCTGATGCCTTCGCCCGCCACCTTCTCGGCCGCCGCCAGCGCGCGCGGCACCATGACGCCGGTCGCCACGACGGTCACGTCTGTCCCTTCGCGCTTGACGTCCGCGGTCCCAAGCGGCAGGGCGTCCGCCTCCTCAGGCACCGGCCCACGCGTCCGGTACAGAAGCTTGTGCTCGACAAAGATCACGGGATTGGGGTCCCGAATGGCGGCCAGCAGGAGCCCCTTGGCGTCTGCCGGCGTGGACGGCGCCACGACCTTCAGCCCCGGGGTGTGCACGAACCAGCTCTCCAAACTCTCGGAATGCTGGGCCGCGGCGCCGGTGCCGGCCCCCGCCGGCGTGCGGAGCACCATCGGGACCTCCGTCGTCCCGCCAAACATGTACCGCACCTTCGCCGCCTGCAGGACCAGCTGCTCCATACACAGGGTGATGAAGTCCATGAACTGGATCTCCAGCACCGGACGCAGGCCGGTCATCGCGCTGCCGATCGCGCATCCCGTGATGGCCGCTTCGGAGATCGGTGTGTCGCGGACGCGCGATGCCCCAAACTCCTCGAGCAGGCCGTCGGTCACGCCGAACGCCCCGCCGTAGACGCCGATATCTTCGCCGAGGAGGACCACGCGACCGTCGGCGCGCATCTCCTGGCGCAGGGCTTCGCGGATGGCTTCGGCGTAGGAAAGCGCTCTTGTCGCGGGCATTGGCGCTAGGCGTAGACGCTGTCGACCACGGTCGCCGGATCGGGTTCGGGACTCTGCTCGGCGAACTGCACGGCGTCTTCAATCGCCGTCCGAGCCTCCGCCTCCAGGAGGCCGGCGTCCTGCTCGCTCAGCACGCCGGTCGTGATCAGGCGGCTGCGGAACTGGACGATCGGATCGCGCTGCCGCCACGCGTCGACTTCTTCGCGAGTGCGGTAGCGCTGCCGGTCGCTCTTGCTGTGCCCTTTGTACCGATAGGTGACGCACTCCAGGAAGGTAGGACCCCGGCCGCGGGCGTGGTCCACCGCCTTCTGGGCGGCGGCGTGGACGGTCAGGACGTCGGTCCCGTCCACGGTTTCCCCGGGGATCCCGTAGGCGGCAGCGCGGTCGCTGATGCGCTCGATGCGCATCGATTTGCGCACGGGCATCGACATCGCGTACTGGTTGTTCTCGGCCACAAAGACGACCGGCAGGTCCCAGATCGCCGCCAGGTTGAGCGACTCGTGAAACGCCCCCTCGTTCGCCGCCCCATCCCCGAAGAAGGCCACGCACACCTGCGAGCTCTTCCGAAGCTGGATGGACAGGCCCACGCCCGTCGCGATGGGCAGCCCGCCGGCGACAATCCCGTTCGCGCCCAGGTTCCCCCTTCGCACGTCGGCGATGTGCATGCTGCCGCCGCGTCCGCGGCAGTAGCCGGTTTCCTTGCCCAGAAACTCGGCCATCATCAGCCGTGGGTCGGCGCCCTTGGCCAGACAGTGACCGTGCCCGCGGTGGGTGCTGAGGATGTAGTCATCGGGCCGCAGCGCGGCGCACACACCGGTCGCGACGGCTTCCTGACCGATACTGAGGTGCATCGTGCCGTGGACCCGGCCGAGCGCGTAGAGTTCTTCGGCGCGCTCTTCGAAGGCCCGGATGAGCAGCATCGCCTGGAGCATCGCCACGAGACGCTCTGCGGGAATCGGCAGGGTCTTCACCGAGCCGCCTCCTGACCCGCCTTGGCGCTGCGGAGCGCCCCGCGGGCGGCGAAATGGTCGGTCACCAACACGGCTACGAGGCCGCCGCGCAGCGCGCCGGCGATCGCGTCGGCTTTCTCGAGGCCTCCCGCGACCGCGACGACGGTTGGAATCTTGCGCAGGTCCTCCAGATCGATCGCCACGATGCGGGCATCCAGCGTGTGGTCGACGGGCTGGCCCGCGGCATCGAACGATCGGGTGCAGATGTCCCCGACGGCTCCGCGTCCGCGTAGCGCCGCCAGGTCGTCGGCCGTAAAGAACCGGCTCTGCACCAGCGTCGACGACGGCACCAGCGCGCCGATGCCGAGGAGCGCCAGGTCAACCTTGCGGGCCAGCGTGAGCACCTCGCGGATGCGAGGATCGCTGAGCAGCGCATCGCGCACGCTGGGCTGCACCACGATCGCCGGCGCGTGGAGCAGGGTCACGTCGCCGTGGTAGAGATCGGCTAGGCGCCGCGCAAGGTCGTTGGCATGGATTTCCGGATTGGCGCGACCGATCCCGCCGACCAGCGGCACGACCTCGACGCGGAGCCGCCTGGGGCGCACGACGTCGAGCACGGCACTCAGCGTCGTGCCCCAGGAGATGCCGATGCGCGCCCCGGCCCTCACTGCGCGGTCGAGGTACACTGCGGCAGCCTGCGCCAGCGCGCGGCGGGTTGCGCCCGGGCTCTCGCTGTGCCCGGTGACGACGATCGCCTCCCGCAGGCCGAACGTCTCCTCAAGTCCCCGCTCCAGGGTGGCATGGGTATCGGCCGGGGCGGTGATCTCCACGCGGACGATCCCGGCGGCCCGTGCACGCTCCAACAGCCGCGACACCGTCGGACGTGAGAGACCGAGACGGCCGGCGATCGCCTGCTGGGTCAGATCGCGCATGTAATAGAGGTCCGCCACTTTCGCCATCAGCGCATGGTCGTCGCTCATCCGGTGGCCACCCCCGCGGCCGTGTGACGAAGCACCCACTCGTCCTGCCGGCGCCTAAGCTGCACGATCGTCGCGGATTCATCAAGCGCCACGTCGTCGCGGGTCAGGATGGATCCCGCGGCCACGTGACGCAGCATCCTGGCTCCACCGACCAGGCCGATCGGCACCGCTCCGTGGCGCGCGACGCGTTGGACGTCGTCGGCGAGTCCGTGCACCGTCTCTCCCCCGATGCCGTCCAGGACGTCGTCCGGCTCCAGGTCGCGCTTGGCCACGGCGACGCAGTCGGCGACCGGGACTCCCTCCGAGGCCATGGTGACGTCTCCATGCAGTACCGCCCGGGCGGCGGAGAGCGGCGCTTCAAAGCTCGCAAGGTGGAAGGGGCGGTGGAAGAGATAGTACGGCCCGTCGCCGACCTTCAGGTAGGCCAGGTCGCGCCGCGCCGGTTCGCTCTCCGTCGAGACGATGAGGAACACGCCGGGCGCCACATCGCCGATGGCGTACTCGACCACGCCACGTTGATGGAGGATGCCGCCAGCGGTCCGCGGGACAAACGTGCGCAGCAGGTCCGCGAGATCGGCGTTGGGGCCGTGCATCCCTGGCGTGTCGACGCGCAGCCCGGTGGCATTCGCCAGCGCCGCCATCTCCGCCATCGTTTTGGTCCCGTCAACAAAGGCGGCGAGCATGCGCGGGCTCATCCCGCGCGCAGCCGCCTCCTGGGCCACGCTGTGCGCGGTCGCGGCCGGGTCGAGGCGATTGTTCTTGCCCTTCCCCGCGCAGACCACCTCGAACCGGAGGAGCCGCGCCCAGTCCACCATCTCGCACAGCACGGACGGCTCATCGCCGGCCGCGAGCGTGTAGACGACGCCGGCGTCCCTCGCCAACGAGGCCAGTATCGGGCCGACCGTGACGTCGGCCTCGACGTTCATGGTGATCAGTGGCTTGCGCGCGGCGATCGCC
>Ga0187892_10005104_pt1 | contig 21064 bp, 18 predicted proteins | sample MA1701073metaG_FD_139345 | JGI IMG/M metagenome (GOLD analysis project Ga0187892, IMG submission 139345) | Bio-ooze microbial communities from a basaltic lava cave in the Kipuka Kanohina Cave System on the Island of Hawaii, USA - MA170107-3 metaG ... | reverse complement strand
GGGGGTTGGGTGCGCGGGGGGGGGGGGGGGAGGACCCCGCCCAGAACCGGTTGGGGGCGGGGGGGGAGAAAATAGGGCTTTTGGGGCGCGGCGCGGTTTCCGGGGGGGGGGCCCGGCGCGGCGGGGGGGGGGGGGGGGGGGGGGGGGGGGGGGCGCTGTCTCGTGACCGCGTTCCTCCTCGACGACGAGTCGCGGCGGCTCATCGGCGAGGGCCGGAGCACGCGCGCCATCGTCCACGCGGTCGACGAGGCGAGCTTCACGAGCGAGCCGGATCTGCCCGAGAACGCCATGGGCTTCGACGAGCGCGCATTCCTCTCCTGGATCGGGGAAGCGGGTCTTCGCGTCGCGGCGATCCGGAGGGGAAGCTGGTGCGGGCGCGAGCGCTACACGAGCTACCAGGACATTCTCGTTCTGACTCGGCCGGCCTGACGCCGCGTCGATGAACTCTCGAAGCACGAAGCACATGAAAGGACCCTTGCATGCTCGAAAAGATCAACATCCTCGCCGTGCTCGTCGCGGCCGTGTCGGCGTTCTTCCTCGGCGGTCTCTGGTACTCGAAGGCGCTGTTCGGCGCGCTGTGGCAGAAGGAGACGGGAATCACCGACGAAAAGGCCGCCGGGAACGCCGGGCGCACGTTCGGCGGCGCGTTCGTCCTCTCGCTCGTCGCCTCGGTGACGTTCGCGCTCTTCCTCGGTGAGGAATCGACGGCGGCGTTCGGCGCGGGCGCCGGCGCGACCGCCGGAGTCTGCTGGGTCGCCGGCTCGTTCGGGATCAACTACCTCTTCGAGAAGAAGAGCCTGAAGCTCTTCCTCGTGAACGGCGGCTACCACACGGTGCAGTACACGCTGATGGGGGTGATCCTGGGGGCGTGGCACTGAGCGCGCGCGGCTCGATCGAGGGCGCGCCGGTCGCAATCGCGGGCGCGGCGGCTCGAATGCACGAGAGTGATCGTTCGGATCGCCCTCGTCGTCCCTCCGGAGACTCCCCCATGTTCCGCCGCAGCCCCCTTGCCGCGACGCTTCTCGTCCTTCTCGCGACCGACTTCCCCGCCGGAGCCATCCTCATCCGGCCGGACAGAAAGGACGAAGACTACCGGGCGCTCGCCGAGCGCCACCCGGCCTCGTGCCTCATCGGCCTTCCCGACGGCGAGGGCACGCTCATCGCCCCGCGGTGGATCCTCACCGCCGCTCACATCGCGGAAGCCGTGCGCACGGCGCCCAGCAGGCCCCGGCCCGAGTTCTTGGGAGTCGCGTACGAAATCGAGGAGATCTTCGTCCACCCGAAGTGGACGAAGCGCGGCCCCCACGACATCGGGCTCTTGAAGCTGAAGACGCCCGTCTCGGGCGTCACCCCGGTGCCGATCTACCGCGGCTCCGACGAGGTCGGCCGCGTCGCGACGATCGTCGGCCACGGCTACACGGGCACGCTTGCCGCGGGCCCGAAGCCGAAGAGCGAGTGGGACAGGTCGAAGCGCGCCGCGACCAACAAGATCGTGATCGCGCGGGAGGCATTCATCGGCTTTCTCGTCGACCCCCCCGAGACCGCAACCGATCTCGAGGGCACGGGCGGACCCGGCGACAGTGGCGGGCCCGCGTTCATCGAGGAGGACGGCCGGATCTTCGTCGCCGGCGTGTCCTCGGCCACCGACGACTCGAACAGTAACGGAATCGTCGGCGACTTCGGCGACCGCGAGATCTTCACGCGGGTCTCGAGCTTCGCGGAGTGGATCGACGAGACGACGAAGTGAGGACGCTCACTCGACAAAGCGCGCCCTCTCGGCCGGCGTCGGCGCACGGCACTCGGAGCGCTTCCCGAACCAGCGGTAGCGGCGCCTCGCGACGAAGCGGTAGAGGGCGTCTCGGACCGGCCGCGGAAGCGCGATTCCGGCGTAGTAGAGGAGCGACCAGGGAGGCCCAAGCCGCCTGAGCACGCGGAGCACGCCCGCCGAGCGGACGTAGATCCTCTCGCCCTCCTCGACGACGACCGTGTCGAGATCCGCTGCCGGAGAAAGGCCCGCGCGGCGCCGAATGGCCTCGCCGCGCGCCGATTGGAGCGGCGAGAAGAGGATCCTCTTCCGCCGATCGCGCGGAAGGATGAAGTCCACGAGCCGGTTGCAGAGCCCGCAGACGCCGTCGAAGTAGACAATGGTCGGAGGCGGGTCCATGGAATCCCCCTACATATATATCGGCCGGCGATCGCGCCTCGAGTCGACCATGTAACGCTTCGGCCATGTCCGCCGACAAACCGTGCGAACGGGCGGGCGGGCGCGAGTCGGCGCCCGGAAGAAACGTCGGCGCCCGCCGGCGGGAAGGGAAGCGGGCATGGATCTCGTGCGAACGGCCTTCGTCGTGGTCGCGGCCGCCGCCGCCGTCGTCGCGGCCGCGGCGCCGGACTCGAGCGCGGAGGTCGAGAACGCCGTCTGGGTCGCCGCGGCGCCGGCGCTCGTCGAGCGCTTCGATCTCGAGGGCGCGGGGCGGAAGCTCGCGGCGGCCGTGCCCGGAGCTTCGGGCGTCGCGATCGACGCCGAAGGCCACGCGTGGATTGCGTCGGCGATCGGCCTCCACCGGCTGAACGAGCGGGGCGACGAGGTCGCGTTCCATTCTCTCCCGGCCGGGGCGTACGCCGTCGCCTGCGCGCCGGACGGCGCGGTCTGGATCACGACGTCCGTTCCGTCGCGGACGGTCGAGAAGCGGACCCGAGAAGGCGAGACGCTCTTCGTCGTCGGCTTTTTCAGCAACCCGCTCGGGATCGGCGTCGACGCGTCCGGCAACGCGCTCGTTGCCGACGGCGGCCGGAACGAGCTCGTGACGATTTCGCCCGCGGGCGAGGTGATCGGCCGCGTGCCGGGCGGCGGCTGTGGAGGGGACCTCGCGATCGACGCCTCGGGGCACGCCTGGACCGCCGGTCCGTGCGGCACGGGGGAGATTCTCCGCTACGCCTCCGACGGGACGCTCGCGGGCCGCTACCGCGTGCCGCTCCGATCGATCGGCGCGATCTCAGTCGACGCGCTCGGACAGGTCTGGGTCGCGCACCCGACGGACGCGAGCGTCACCGTGCTCTCGCCGGAGGGCGTCGAGGTCGCTGCGATCGGGGTCGAGGACGCTCCCGTGGCGATCGCGAGCGACGGGCTCGGCCGAGTGTGGGTCGCGGGGGCCGTCGGCGGAAGCCTCCTCCGCGCGGACCCGCGCACGCGCGCGATCGACGGGCGGTTCGCGACGGCGGGCCGCCCGAGCGCGCGCGGCGACATGACCGGCTTCGCGTTCGCGAACGCGACCGTGCCCGGCGCCGACCTCGACGGGGACGGATACACGAACCGGGAGGAGATCGACGCCGGCACGAATCCGTTCGACCGCGCGAGCCGGCCCGAGGCCTGGACCGCCGGAAACGTGAACGCCGGACTCGGCCGCGCCGCCGACGTGCTCTTCGTCAACGACGAGACGGGCGGCCCGCGGCGCTCCCCGAGGATCGCCTCGTGGGAGCCGATCGTCGTGCTCGTGGACGCGCCGCCGGCCGCGCGCGGCCCGGCCGGCTTCGCGCTCTACGCGCGGCGCGGCGCCGGCGTGCCGGCCGAGCCGGTCGAGCTGCCCCACGGGATCGGCGCGATCGCGTTCCCGATTCCTCTCGTGGGCGGCAACGCGGGCACCGTCACGCTCGCGAACTCGTTCTCGCCGCGGCGCGGACGCCGGCTCGGAAGGCCCCTCCTCAAGTCGCTCCCCGCTCCGGCGATCGTGGCGCAGAGGCCCCGGGGCCTCGGCCGCTCACTTCGCTTGACGCTCCAGGGCCTCGTCGAGGATCCGGGCTCTTCGGGCCCGGGCGTCAGCGTCACGAACGCCGTCTTCCTCCGCGTGGACTAAAACGGTACCAGGTACCGTTTTCTCCGTTTCCTCAGGGCTTGAGGCCCGCGACCATGCGGTCCGTGAGGACGTCGAAGAGCGCGAAGGTGTCGTCGGCGCCCGGGACGCCGCCAACGAGCGTCGGCATCGTGACCTCCACGATGCCGGTTTCCGCGGCGAGGTCCTGCGCGTAGGACGCCGGGTAATAGGGCGCGTGGATCACGAGGCGAGCGCCGGATTTCGCGATCAGGTCTTTGAGCGCGCTCACGTGCGCGGGCGACGGCGTGAGCCCGGGCTTGGGCTCGATGTATCCCACGACCTCGACGCCGAAGTCGCGCTCGAAGTAGACCCAGTTCTTGTGGTGGGCGATGAGCTTCGCGCCCCGCACACCGCGCATCTTTCCCATCCAGCCACCGAGACGGGTCGCGAGCTTTTTTCCCTGGTACTCCTTCGACTCGAGGTAGTCGTGGAGCTTTCCGGCGCGGACGAGGCGCTCGAGCTGCTCGGGCTTCACGAGTCTCACGAGCTCGTCCCCGAAGAGCGACCGGTCGACGCGGTCCTCGAACGCCTTCAAGTTCCGGTCGTACTCCTCGGAGCCCGCGGCGTCGACGCGCTTCAGCCCCGCCGCGATGTTCGCCGCGAGGATCTTCCCGTTCATGGGCGAGAGGTTGACGTGCGGGTTGCCGAAGGGATGGATGTCGCCCTGGGCCCGGGTGAGGACGGCGGGCTTCTCGAGAGTCGGCACGCCCTCGGCGGCGAAGACGTGGCCCGGCGCGCCGACCTGGATGCGCGGGTTGCGCGAGCCCTCGAGGACCCGCTCGCTCCAGATCTCGAGCTCGAGCCCCATCTCGACGTAGAGGTCCGCCCGGTTCGCCTCGACGATGAGGCTCGGCGTGGGGAGGACGTAGTGAGGATCCTCGTACCCCTTCGAGAGGCACGTGACGTCGACGCGGTCGCCGCCCACGAAACGCGCGATCGAGGCGAGGTCGGTCAGCGTCGCGACCACGCGGACCTTCTCCGCTGCGGACGCAACGCCGGCAACGATGACCGCCAGGAGCAAGGCGGCGAGGGTGGACCGTTTCGTCATCGTCGTCATCGGTTGACCCAGTACGGCTCGGCCGGGTGCGAGCCGAACACCCACGTCAGCTCGAGGAAGAGCGTGTCGATCGGGTCGTCATCCGCGCCGGACGCGGAAAGATCCCGCTCGAGGTGCTCGTAGCCGAGACGGACGCGGAGGAACTCGGTCGAGTACCACGAGACGTACGCGCTTCCGCTCCAGGCGTCCTCGGCATCGGCGAACGGCGACTCGCTCGAGTCCCATCGCGTCCCGAAATACCAGTTCTTGAAGGCCTGGACCTGGAGGAACCCGTACGCGCCGTAAGCGTCGAGATCGTCCTCACCGCTCCCGCGGTCCCGGTTCAGCCAGAAGATCTCGCCCGAGACGACGACCGATTCCCTATCGCCCCGCTCGCGCGGCCGCCACTTGTAGAGGAGGTCGATGCCCGCGAGGTTCGAGTGGTCGCTCCCGTCCTCGTCGCCGAAGCCGAACATGTCGCTCGCGCCGAATTGGACGAACTGGTTGTCGCTCAGGTCGTGGAACCACTTCAGCCGGCCAAGATACGCGAGGTCGGACGAGCCCGACCCGGCGAAGATCGCGTCATTCTCCCCGTTGAAAACCTGGCCCGAGAGCTCGAGCGGCGTGCCCGCGGGGACGAGCCACGCGAGCGAGCCGCCCTGAACGACGTCGCCCTCCGGCCCGAGGAAGGCGCGCACCGGGAGCGGCCGCGTCGTCTGCGGGAGGTCATGCGTATGGAGGACGTTGTTGAGGCCGAACTCCGAGCGGAACCGCCCCGCCTTCGCCTGGAGGTCGAGCGGCAGCGCGGGGAAGAGGACGTAGCCCTCCTCGACCTCGGTCGCGAACTCGCCCGGCGCCTCCTCCTCGAAAGCGACGATGAAGACGCCGCGCGCGTACGGGTCGACGTCGGCGCGGAAGTCGACTTCGGCCTCGCGGAGCGAGAACCGGTCGCCGAGGTTGTCTTCCTCGGGTATGGGGTCGCTCGTCGCCGGGAAAAGATCCTCGCCCACCCTCCGGCTGTCGAGCCGCCCGACGAAGTCGCCGAAGACCGTGATGCGGGGGTTGAACTCGTTCAGCCGACGAACGAGCGACGGCGCGGCCGAGCCGACGGCCGCCTCGGGAGTCTCGGCGAGGAACGCGTCGATGTCGCTCTCGAGCGCGGCCCTTTCTCGCTCGTCGGGGCTCTCACCCCGCTCGCGCAATCCCCGGATCTCGGCCTCGAGCCGCTCGATCGCGCGGCGATGCTCCTCCGCGAGCGCGCTGAGCTTCCGGTCGTACTCCTCGCGGAGCTTCTCGATCTCGCTCTGGCCGCCCCCCGCCGATTCCTGCGCCGAGGCAAGGCCCACGGCGAGGAAAAGGGCGAGCGCGGACAGCGCCGGCAAATAGCGGCTCATCGACCGGAGAGTGCCGCTCCGGGCCCAAAGGTTCCCGGAAAACCGAACACCCGCCGCTCACCGAGGCGCCCGCTTCCGGACCACGACCTCGATCGGCCCCGACGGGACGAGAATCTCGAGATCGCCGACGTAGAAGACGCGCTCCGGCTCTCCCCACGTCGACGCCGAGACGGTCGCACTCCCGCGCGGCAGTTCGCCGAACGCGAAGCTCCCGTCCGGTTGAAGCCGGGAGGCGACGAGACTCAAGGGCTCGTCGCGGCCTTCGAGCCGCACCGAGACGGATCCGGCGCCGACGGGTGTGCCGTCCTCGTGCACGACGCGCCCTTCGAGAGAGAGCCCGCGCTCGAGCGCGATCTCGACCTCGCACGGCCCCTCGCCGTCCGGTGGCAGGACGACCTCTCGGGCGACGGCGATGCGGCCGCGCGCGCGGACGACGAGCCGCGTGTCGCCCTCGCCGATCCCGCGGATGCGGAATCGGCCGCGCGCGTCGGTCCGCGCCGTCGCGTCCGAGAACCATTTGTCGTCGTCATGGCGCCAGAGCGCGACGTCCGCTTTCGCGATCGGCTCTCCCGAGAGCGCCTCGACGACGCGGCCGAAAACCGAGCGGCCGTACCCGACGACGATCGTGACCCGCGTCGTCTTGCCCGCTTCGAGGTAGACGGGCGCCTCTCGCTCGCTGAAGGGAAAGGACGCGGCCCGGACCGCGACCAGCGCCGGCGCGGGATGGAGCCCGTCCATCTCGAACCGTCCGCTTGGATTCGTCCACGCGTGCTTCCACGTCCCGACGTGCGAGAGCATCACCTGGGCCGCGACGAGCGGGGTGCCTTCGTCGTCGAGAACGAGGCCTTCGAGGCGCGCCCCGCGCGCGAGGTCGATGCGGAGCTCCCTCCCGAGGTCGAGGGACGAGACGGTGCTAAAGCAAGGGACGTAGCCCTCCTTCCGAGCGCCGATCGTGTACGAGACGCTGTCGGCCCACCCGTGCGTGCGATGCGCCCTCGCCTCGAAGCGGCCGTCGTCGCCGGTCGGCTCGGGATCCCCGTCCACCACCGCGCCCGCGAGCGGCCGGCCGGTCGCGCCGTCGAAGACGACGCCGCGGACGACGGGCGCCGGCTCGAGCTCCATCTCGGCCCACGCGTCGGCTGAGTCCGGCTCGACCTCCGTCCACGCGGAGACGAATCCCTCGGCGGACGCGGAAAGCGACAGGCGGCACGTCAAGACGCCCGCCGCCTCGAATCCGCCGCCGGCATCCGTCTCGACGCGGCGCGGCGGCGCCTCCCGGTCGCGAAAGAGCCCGTTGGCCGCGACGGAGACGGACGCGCCCGAGATGCCGGCGCCGGACGGCGACCGCACGACTCCCCGCAAGACCCGGCCGCGCGAAAGAACGATCTCGAGAGACGACTCGGGCGGCTCGACTCGGCAAGCGGCGCCGGCGTACCACGAGGACTCGACGACGAGCTCCGCGTCGAACGGGAATCGGCCGGCGAAGCGGAATGCGCCGCGCTCGTCGCTTTCGGTCCGGCCGATCTCCTCGCGTTCGAGGGTGACCGCGCGCAACCGGACTGACGCTCCCGCGACCGGCGCGCCGCCCTCGTCCACGACGACCCCCGCGATCTCCTCCGCGCGAGCGAGGACGATCGTCCCGATGTCGAGCGCGCCCCACTTCGGCGCGCCGATCTGCCGGCGGGTCGCGGAGCCGAGCGCCGGGTCGTCGGCCTCCGCGTGAAGCGCAACGATGCGGTAGTCGCCCGGCACCGTGGCCGCGAACCGTCCGGATCCGTCCGTCCGCGCCTCGGTGACGGCCGTGAGGTCGAACTCTCCGGTGCCCTCGTCCGGCGCGATCCTCACGGCTGCGCCCGAGACGGCGAAACCCTCGTCATCGACGATCGTCCCCGAAACGCCGAGCGGACCGCGCACGAACGCCCGCAGGCGCAGGGCGATCGCGAGGGGGTCGAAGCGCCTCGGGGCTCCGCCCGCGGCGGTCTCGGCGCCCGCCGTCGCGCGGCCGCCGTCCGTCCCCGGACGCGAGGCTTCGACGCCCCACACGCGCGTGACCGGCCGGCGCGGCGGCGTCGTCCGCGGCGCGCGCACATAGGCGCCGAATACGACGAGGAGCGCGCCGAGGATCAGGAGAACGAGGCCGATGCGCACGCGGCCGCTCTCTCGCGTCATGCCGGGATCGCCGACTCCTTTCTCTCCGTCGATGATCGCACGCCCCAGAGCGACGTCGCCATGGCGTGGATCCCGATCACCTCGCGCACGAGCCGGTCGAGCTCGCGGTCTGCGAGCGCGGCGTCGACCGCTGCGCGCTTCGTCGCCGTGCCGGTCGCCCCGCGGCGGATCTCGTCGAGGCGCGCGGCCTCGAGCTCGCCCGCGCGCGCCCGGATGGGGCCGAGCGCCGCCTCGAGCGGCGGGAGCGGTCCGGGCGCGCGGCGCGCTTCGGCGGCGGACGCGACTTCGTCGAGGGACTCCGCGACGAGCCGCGTCACCGCCTCGAGTCCCGGCATCGCGGGGCCGCGCGGGGCATGCTCCAGGTGGACGGCGAGAGCCGTCGTCTCGCGGCAGAAGCGGTGGTTGTACGTGACGAGCGCGTAGCGCGGCACCGGATCGCCGCGCGCGCCCTTTTTCTCCGCGAGAAGCCGCTGGTAGGACGCCTCGGCGTTCGCGGCCTCGACCTCGGCCTCGTTCCGCGCGGAAAAGACCTCGGGCCCGATCGGTTCGCCCGAGGCGGCCGCCGCCGCGACCCGCTCGAAGTAGCGGGCGCTCGCGCGGAGCGCGGTCGCGAAGTGCTCGGCGAACCGCCTCTTCTCCGAGCTCGGCCAGAACTGGTACCCGGCGACGAGCGCGACGGTGCCCCCGAAGATCGTGTGGCCCACGCGGTACGCCGCGGCCGAGAAGCCGCTCGGCTCGGTGGCCTCGATGAGGAGGAGGAAGAGCGTCGTGACGAGCGCGACTCCCATCCAATAGCGGCGGCCGCGCACGAGGAAGTAGGCGAAAGCGAGAACGAAGAGGAGCGCGAGCAATGGCTCGGGACCGGTCACCGCGCGGCCGAGGAGCGGCGCCGAGACCGACGCGATCACCGTCCCCGCCGTACGCTCGAACGCGCGCCGCCGCGTGCCGCCGAGGTCCGGCTGAAGGATGACCAGCACCGCGATCGCGGTCCAGTAGCCGCGCGCGAGCCCCACCGCCTCAACCGCGCCGAACGCGAGCGCGGAGGCGGCCCCGAGCCGGAGCGCGTGCCGGAAGACGACCGACGAGAGCGTGAGCTGCGACCGGACGCGCGCCCACTCGCCGCGGATCGTCGCCAAGACTCCAGGATCGCGCGCGGGGCGGCCCGGCACCGGACGCTCGAGCCGCGACCCCACGTCCGCCGCCATCTTGACGTGGCTCGCCGCCGCCTCGAGCGCCCGTATCGGCGAGCGGAGGTCGAGGAGCGTCCGGTACGGGACGCGCTTCTCGCGCACCGCGTCGACGCTCGCCGAGGCCGCCCTGACGCGGGACTCGAGGCGCTCGAGGGACGGGACCTCTCGGCCGCCTGCGTCGATCGCGGCCGCCGCGTCCATCGCAGCGCTCGCGACGGCGCGGGCCGCCTCGGAGACCGCCTTTCCCACCGATTCGAACTCGGGCCGCGCGGACGCCGTCTCGATCCCGTCGCGGAGAGCGACGAGCGAAGCGGCGAGCCGCGACGCGCCGCGCACGAGGACGAGGAGGCGCTCGCCGGCGGCATCGGCCCCGTCCGCGGACTCGCGCGTCTCCCCCAGCGTCCGCCGCGCCTCGGCGATCGCGGCGGTCGCCGCCGCCTGCCGCTCGCGGAGCGCCGCCTCGGCGCGCTCGCGCGCCGCGCGCTCGTTCGGGGCGGCGGCGACCGCGAGGGCGAGGCGCGCGGCGGCCTCGTACGTCGCCGCCACCGAACGGAGGAGCGGGCCGTGCGGCCTGAGCGGCCAGAGAAGGAGCGTGAGGACGAGGGCGATCGCCCCGCCGCCTGCGATCGCCGCGCCGCGCTCGACCGCCTCCGCGGCGTCGCCGGGGTGCCCCGCGCCGACGACGAACGCGATCGTCACCACGAGCCCGACGCTCGCGCCCGCGCGGCCGAAGACGCGGCCGAGGCCGCCGATGAAAGCGACGAAGCCGAGGACGAGCGCGGCCGCCACGGGCTCGGCCCCGGCGAGGGTCCCGCCGGCGACCCCGGCGCCCATGAGGACGATCGCGACCGAAACGGCGATCGCCCGCTCGCGGTACGGGCCGCCCGTGTCGACGAGCGAGGCGTCGAGGCCGCCGATCGAGACCCACCGGCCCGCCCCGGGATGGCCGAGGAGGAAACCGGCCGCGAGCGGACCGATCGTCGCGATGCTGCCGCGCAGCGCCGACCCGAGGGCGGGCGCCGCAAGCTTCAGCCGGAACTCCGGCCAGACGCCGCCGAACCACAACCTCGCGCGTTTCGGCGACGCACGACGGGTGTCATCGGAGGCCAAGAAATGGCTCCGACCGCATCGCGAGCCGAGGAGAACTCCGGGCTCTGGACTCCGTGATGGCGACCGCCCTCCCCTCCACTCCCGTGCCGCCGCTACGGCAGGATCATGACCGTTTCGACGTCGCTCACGCCGCCGCGCTGCGCCGCCTGCGCCCACGCGGTTCGGCCCGCGGCGCGCGCCGGCACGCGGAAGCGCCAGGCGGTCTCGCCCGACTCGTTCGTGAGCTGCCGGAGCCCGAGGAGCTTGGGCGCGAGGATCCCGAGCGTGACGCAGAGCGGCGCGGCCGGGGTCTCGCCCAAGCCGCTCGTGCCGTAGACGAGGTACGTCCGCGCGTTCGGCCGCGCGCCGGTCACGGAGAAGACGAGGTCCTGCCCGGCCGAGACCGGCGCGTTCGTCGCGAGGTCGAAAAGGCGAGTCCCCTCGACGATCGTCGCGGCCACCGCGCCTTCGCCGCCGTCCTGCCACTCGCCGGTCGTGGAGTCCGTCGTCGACGTGTATCCGGAGTCCCTCGCCGCCCAGACCCACACGGGGTCCGTGAACGGCGGCACGTTCGCCTCGGCGACGACCCAGTAGTTGACGCCCGCCTCGAGGATCGGATTCAGCGCGGACACCACCGTCTCGAGCTTGGGATCCCAGCCCACGGCGGTGATCCGGAACGACCACGACTCGATGATCGTCGTCCCGGGAATGCTCCGGCCCGTGCCCGACGCGCCGTCGTCGCGGAGCGTGAGCGTCACGGTGTCGAAGTGCTCTCCGCCGAAGTCGTTGTTCATGAACCAGACGCCGATGCGGTCGAGCCGGTGACGGCCGTCCGGCGTGAAGCGAACGCCCACCGATTGCCCTTCGAAGACGTCGAACCCGACGAATCCGAACGGGCTCCCGAACGGGTCGTTGGTCTCGTAGACGACCCCCCTCGCGTGGGCTCTTCCGGCGGCGAGCGTCGCGATGAGAAAAACGGCGGCGGCGGCGGCGGCACGGCGGTTCACGGCATGGCGCATCGAGCAGAACATCTCGAGTCTCCTGTGCGTCTCTTGCGGCGACGGCCCCAGGCCACCATGATCGCTCCGGAGGCCAGGATGAGGAAGAGCGCCGACGCGAGCTGAGACGTGGAGACCGATCCGCCGAAGTGGAGGCCGCGCCGGGCGTCTCCCCGGAACGTCTCGAGACCGAACCGAAGCGGAGCGTAGAGAAGCACATACAGCGCGAAGAGGGCCCCCGGCCCGAACCCACTCCGGAAGCGCGTCCGCTCGGCGGCGAGAACGAGTCCAAGGACGACGAGCGCCCCGGCCGACTCGTAGAGCGCCGACGGGTGCAGCGGCACGCCGAGGAGAGAGGGAAGGACGAGCGAGCGCGGGTCGGCGAACGTCACCGCCCACGGAAGACCTTCGGGCGCCGGGCGGCCGTGGTCGCAGCCGGCGAAGAAGCAGGCGAACCGGCCCGCCGCCTGCCCGAGCGCGATCGCGGGCGCCGCGACGTCGAGGAGGGGGAGGAGCGGGACCCCGCGGCGGCGCGAGAAGAGCGCGAGCCCGAAGAGGCCGCCCGCGAGCCCGCCGTAGAACGCGCCGCCCGAGAACGCGAGACCGCGGAGCACGGCCTCGAGCGAGGCGCACGCCGACCGCGGGTCGACGATCACCGGAACGAGCTTCGCTCCGAACCACGCGCAGAAAAGAGTCGAGGCCGCCGCGGCGAGCGCCGTCCCGCGCGGCATCCCGGCGCGGCGCGCTCGCCGTTCCGCGAAGGCGACGGCGAGCGCGAGCGCCGCGAAGAGGACGATCCCGAACGTGCGGAGCGAGACGACTCCGAGATCGACCACGGGGTGCATGGCGGGTCGCCTACGGCAGGATCGGCGCCGAGAACGCGATCGTCGAGCGGTTGCCGCCCGACTCGCGCGCCAGGCCCTGGAAGAAGAACGTGCGGCCGATGAGACGCGGTTTGTTCGGCACGCGGAACGTGAGGATCGCGAGACCGTCGCCGTCCGCCGTCGTGGCGCCCGCGCGCCTCTGTCGTCCCTGCGCGATGTCCCAGGGCGCGCCCTGGAACGTCCCGGTCGGGAACGCCATCTTGCCGGCGCCGAAGACCTCGAGCGGCGCGAGGGGCTCGACCCCCATCGCCTCGACCGTGGCGTCCCGCCCGATCGCGAGATCGGTCGAGAACCCGGCGTGATAGATGTAAGGCCCCGTCGGAGCGGGATCCTCGGGGAAGACCGCCGCGCTCGTCTCGCCTGGGTACGTGAAGATCCCGATCTGCCCGAGCGAGGGATCGAGCGCGACTCCGAGCGACGTGACGTACGAGCCGTTCAGGTTCCAGTTCTCGAGCGCGTAGTCGAGCCATCCGCACATCCGGCCTTCGTAGCCGCTCGGGGAGACCGGGAGGTCGAAGGCCGTGGGGTTCGACAGGTCGTCGGTCACGTGGAGATCGGCCGAGCACGTGCCCTGCGCGTCGAAGTCGAGGACGATGTCCATGTCGATGAGCGTGCAGTGCGCGACCGCCGGCGCCGGATTCACGTCGATCACGATCTGGCCCGAGACCGGGTAGTTGTCGAACGTCGCTCCGTCGGTGTAGCTCACGCCGACCTGGCCGAAGAGCTGGTACGAGTGCCGGTTCCCGTCCCGGAAGATCTCGAAGCCCTGGATCCGGACGTCGACCGGCGCGTCGTCCAGGCGGTCGGCGAAGTTCGTCGCGCCGGCGCCCGTGAGGGGAAACTTCTTCGCCGCGAGCTCGGCCGCTTTCTTGATTGCGTCCTCGACGACCTTCAGGATCTGATCGAGCGCGTCGCCGTCGCAGCGGAAAAAGGCGGCCGCGCCCAGTTCCTTCCGCTTCAGAAGTTCCTGGAGCAGCTCGTCCCACGACTTGTAGCAGGCCTCCTTCGCGGACCGATCGGTCCGCTGATTGCACTTCTCCTTCTCCTTCGACGCCTGCGCGATCACCTCGTTCGTCGTCTTGAGCCACGTTTCGTAACGGGCCGTCGTGTTCTCGTCCCACTCGCAGCCCCAGCTCACGATCACCGCTGCGGAGAGAACGGTGAGCGCGGCCAGGTCGAATCTCTGGAGGACGGTCCTCATGGTCGGACTCCTGTGTCGCTTTCGATCGGTCCGGCCGGGATGGCCGGGCTTCCGTCGATCGCTCGCAACCGGAGGGGCCCGTGCCGGACGAGGGGATCTCGCCTCAAGTCCTTGTCTCGCGGGGAGTTGAGGAGATCGCGAGCGCCCGGGCGCGGACGAGAGGGGCGGGAAGTTTGGTGACTCTCGGCGAGGCCGATCGAAGTCCCGTGGGGACGGACGTTTGCGCGTACTGTCCGCGCGACCTTTTCTCCCGCCGGGCGTCAGAACATCCGCGCGCCGAGGGGCACGTCGCGGTCGGGCGCGAGGAGGACGACTTCGCCCGCGGCATCGGGGACGCCGAGGACGAGCACCTCCGAGGCGAACGGCCCGATCCGCTTCGGCGGGAAGTTCACGACGGCGACGACGAGCCGCCCGACGAGATCGCGCGCGGCGTAGTGGCGGGTGATCCGCGCCGACGAGCGCTTGACGCCGACCGCGGGCCCGAAGTCGATCGCGAGGCGAAAGGCGGGCTTTCGCGCTTCGGGAAAGTCCGAAGCCTCGACGATGCGCCCCACGCGCACGTCGACCTTCGCGAAATCGGAGAACACGATCGTCGCCGCCGGCTCGTTTACCATGGGTTCGTCGACCTCGAATTCAATGGCGCGAACGGAGGACTCGATGCTCCGCAACCTGACGGCGACGACTCTTCTTCTACTACTCTCGGCGTCGTGCGCCACCGGCGCCGGCGCGCCGCCGGGGATCCCCTGGCCCGGGGCCGGCGATTGGGCGAAGGCGCCGCTCTGGGATGACGGCCTCGCCGAGGTCGCGACGTACGACGCGCGCCGAAGGACGTATGGGCAGGAGCGAGTCTACGAGGCGACGATCCTGACCGTGAAGGAGACGTTCACGACCGAGCGCTGGGTCAAGGCCGAGTCCGCGCCGCCCGCGGGCCGGGCGCTCGAGGTCCTGAAGCAAAACCAGATCGAGCGCTGGGGCACGCAGAACTACCCGTACACGGTCATGACGTCGGTCTTCGTCGACCGCGCCGACGCCGCGCGCCTCGTGAAGCTCACGATGGGACACCAGGAGTGGTGCGGGAACACGTTCAAGGAGTGGAAGGGCTTCGAGAGCCCGCCCACGCTCGTCGCCCACTCGTACTGGGAGCCGGACGGCGACTCGACGACGACGTTCGCTCCGGGCACGACGGACGAGCCGCTCCTGCTCCTCGATCAGCTCCCCCTGTCGCTCAGGAGCCTCCCGTTCGCCGACGGCTTCGAGAGAGCGGCGCGCGTGCTGCCGACGCTCGTCTCGAGCAAGACGGGCGAGCCCCGGGCGGCGCGCGCGACGATCCGCGTCTCGGGGAGCGAGACCGTCGCGTGCGGCCTGGGCTCGGTCGAGTGCTGGCGCGTCGAGGTGGCGCTCGCCGAGGGCGGCGCCCTCCCGTCGCGGCTCTGGTTCGGGAAGGCGGCGCCGAACGTCCTCGTCCGCTACGCCTTCGCCGACCGCGAGGGAACGATCACGAGACTCCGGCGCTGGGCCTACTGGGACCGTTCGAAGCCGGATCCATTGGACGCGGCCGACCCGGCGTCCGGCCCGCGCGACTGACGGGGATTCTCCGCCGCGTCTCCCTCTCTTCCCCCGGAGAAGCTCGGCGTTCGGGCGTCTCGGGCCGCACGTGCGCCGGCGCGGGCGCCCCGTCGCGGCGAGCGACTCGACGGCAAGCGGGCGCCGCACGCGCCCGGCCGGGCGAGAGACGCGCGGCGACTCTACCGCACCTCGGCCTCGAGCCCCGCCAGAGCGCGGGTCTCCGCTTCGTGGAGCTTCTTCAGGCGGGTCGCCAGCTCCTCGCGGAGCGCACGTGCCGCGCCGACCGCGAGAATCGGCTCTCTCGCGGCTTCGGCCTCGATCGCCGCGAGCCGGTCGCGTGACTTCTTCATCGCCGCGAGGCCGCCCATCCCCTCCTCCTCGAGAAGTCGCCGCCGCTCGAGGAGAAGCTCGCGCGTCTCCTTCAACCGCGGCGCCGAGTCGGGGAGCGCGGCGAGCGCCACGCCCGCCCAGTGGCAGGCCGCCTCGCCGTAGATCGCCGCGGCGGACCTGAGGCCCGGCTTCCTCAGCACGTCGCTCGCCTCGCCGAGGAAGCGCGCGAACATCATCCGGAAGGCGCTCCCGCCCGTTCCGCTCGTCTCGATCGCGTGGAACGCGCTCTTCAAGAGCGTGTACTGCGCGCGGCCGTCCTTCGAGAGCGTGGGCCAGCCCTTTTTTTCCCTTTCGTTTCCGAGGAGGTCGGCCCACTTCACGAGCGCCGAGAGGCCGAAGTTCGCGATCGTCCCGCCTCTGAGAGCGTGCACCGTGTCCTTCAGCGCGTCGGAGACGGACTTCTTCAGGTCGATCGCCTTCGCGGGCGGCGCGATCGTCATCGAGCGGTTCTTGAGCGACCCGATCCGCGCGCGCGCGGCCGAGAGTTCGGCGAGCGTCGCGGAGACGGGCTTCTTCGAGCGATCGGAGAGCAAGGCCACGCCCTTCGACTCATCGATGCCGTACGCGAGCACCGTGTACATGAGGTAGCCGAGCAACTCGATCGGGAGGCCGTGGTACGGGAGGCCCGCCTGCCCGAGCCAGAGGATCGCGGGATGCCCGTCCTCGAGCGCCGCGCGGAGGTTCGCCTCCGCCCCCTTCGCGCCGCCCGTCTCCAACACGCGCGCCTTCGCGCCCACGCGCCCGACGGCGCGCTTCGCGAACTCGCCCTTCGTCCCCTCGAGCCCGTGCCGCCCGCCGACGTAGAGGTGGACGCCGTCGCACATCTCGAAGACGAAGTACGCGCAGCCGATGCCGCCACCGAGGCCGAGGAGCATCTCCTCCGAGTAGGGCTTGCGGGTGTGCGGCGCGACGACGCCGTGGAACGCGAGGAGGTTCGCGAGATTGGCGGTCTCGTGGTGGAAGCCGCCGAAGTGCCGGAACCCGGGGACGACGAGCGATCCGGCGGTGTCCGCGGGCGCGGCGCTCTGCTTTTTGGCTGGCATGGCTACCCTCCAAATCGGCGTAGCGTCGATTATGCCCTCGACGCCTCGACGGAAGCCGCGACTTCCGCCGTCTCCCGTCGCGCCGCGAGCGCGCGCTGGCGGCGGCCGAGCCAGAACGAGAGTCCGACCCAGACGAGCGCGAACGGCACGAACGTGATCGTCATCCCGCGGAGTCCGAGACCGAGGAGCGTCATCCCCTTCTCCCACCATGCGCCGACGACGTCCCCTCCGCGGTAGATCGGAACGTCGACGAGCTGCTTCGCCGTGTACTTCTCCTCGCGCGTCGTCACGGTCCAGAGAACCTCGCGCGCCGGCTTCACGAGGCCGTACTCGCACGCGCGGCGAGACACCTGCACGGCGAAAAGGAGCCAGAGCGACCGCCACGCTTCGAGCAGGCCGAGACCCACCATGGAGATCGCGGGCATGACGAGGAGGCCCGCCGTCAATCCGACCTTCGGGAGGAAGCGGCCCGTGACGTAGCCCTGGAAGACGAGCGACAGGACGTTCGTCACGAGGTCGATCCGCGCGAAAAACGCCGTTCGATGGTCGCGGTTCGCGATCGAGCTTCCGACGATGTCGCGCTGCTCGAAATAGAGGAGCGTGCTCGAGAGCGCGTAGAAGAGGATGAAGAGCGCGATGCCCTGCAGGTAGCGCGACTTCGCGAGCAGGCGGAAGCCGTCGGCCATGCCGCGCCAGGGCGAGAGCGTCGCGACCGCGGCCCGCGCCGGCTCCGGGCCGGCCGCGCGCGCGACGCGGCGCATGAAGAAGAGCGCCGCTTCGAGCGAGACGGCGGCGACGAGAAGGAGGTTGAGCGAGCCGATCCACGGGGCGAGGCTCGCCGTCGAGGAGCCCGCGACGCCGCCGACGGAGCCTCCGAGCGCGATGAACCCGAACAGGCGCTTCCCCTGCTCCGAGCGGAAGACGTCGGCCATGAACCCCCAGAAGAGCGACACGAGGAGGAGGTTGTAGACGCTCGCCCAGACGAAGAGCGCCTGCGCCACCGGCCGCGTAGACGCCTCGGGGAGGAATCGGAGGAGAACGTAGGCCAGCAGGAGGGTCGCGGCGACGACTCGATAGACGATCGGGATGAACGTGCGCCGGGAAAACCGCGACACGAGCGTGCCGAAGAGCGGATTGAGGAGCACCGTCCCGACAAACGTGAAAATGAAGAGCCACGAGAGCGCGTCGCCCGTCGACACGCCCATCTCGTCGCGCAGCGGCCGGATGACGTAGTTGCTCGCCAGCACCCAGAAGAAAAAAGCGCACGACGCGAGCATCGCCTGGATCTCGCCGTCCCGGACCTGGACCAGGCGCCCGAGATCGGTCCTGAGCTGGCGAAGGAACCTCGACCTTCCGGTCTTCTCGTCCGGCAACCGCTAGCTCTTCTTCTCGCGGGCGTGCCAGGCGGCGAGCACTTCCTTCTCGCGCTCCGCAGTGAGGCCGGCCTTCATCTTCGCGCGCCGCTCCTCCGCCTGCGCGTTCCACCATGCGATCGTGTCGCGCGCCGTGTCGACGTGGGGGCGGAAGGAGAGCCCCTTCGCGAGCGCCCGCGCGACGCTCACCTGCGTCAGGCCGCCCATCTCGCCCTTCGGCGGGATCCAGACCGGCATCTGCGCCCACGGGTGGACGCCGTTCTCCGCGAGGAAATCGGCGCTCGCCCACGTGAACGTCGCGTCGCTGCCGCTCGCCTTCTTGCAGTCCGCGAGCATCGCGCCGACCGTGAGCCTTTCTTTCGGGCCGGTCGCGTTGTAGACGCCGACCGTGCCGTCCGCGATCGTCTTCACGATGAACTCCGCGAGGTCGCGGACGTCGATCAACTGCACCGGGTCGCTCGCGTCGCCGGGCGAGAGGACCTCGCCGCCGCGCGCGACGCGGACGGGCCAGTAGGTGTAACGGTCGGACGGATCGCCCGGGCCGGAGATGAGGCCGGGGCGGATGTTCGTGACGCGGCCCGGCATCGCAGCCTCGGCCGCCTCCTCGCAGAGCGCCTTGAGCGGACCGTACGTCTGCCCGGTCACCTGCTCGACAGACGCGTCCTCGAGCTTCCCCACCTCGGCCGTCTCGTCCATCCCGGCCGTCGCGAACGATCCGTAGACGGAGATCGTCGAGACGAAGACGTACTGCTTCACGTTGTCCCGGAGCAGCTCCGCAGACGCCTTCGCGTGCCGCGGCACGTAGCCCGACGTGTCGACGACCGCGTCCCACTTCCGGCCCTCGAGCGCTTTGAGGCCCTCGTCTTTCTTCGGGTCGCGGTCGCCGCGGAGCTTCTCGAGCTCCGGGAAGAGCTCGGGGTTCGTCTTGCCGCGGTTGAAAAGCGTGACCGACCAACCTCGCGCTCTGGATGCGTCGACGACCTCCGGCCCGAGGAAGGCCGTGCCGCCGAGAATGAGGAGCGTGCGGCTCTCGCGCGGAGCGGCGTCGAGGCGGCGCCCGAATCCGAGGCTCGCGACGGCCCCGGCGGCGGCGGTGCGTTTCATGAAGTCTCGTCGTGTCGATTGCTCTGGCATGCGGCCTCTGCTCGATGAGCGTCGGTTGCCTGGCGGCCGGCCGATATAGTACGGCCGGAAACGGCGGAAACGGTACCAGGTACCGTTTCGCGGTTTCGTAAGCTCTCTACGTGCGCGAAAGGGAGCGAACCGGTCCGGCGCCGATGCTCGTCGCGATCTTCCTCGCCGCGGCGGCGGCGCTCGCCGTGGTCGGACTGCGGCTCGTCTCTCTCGAGCGCGCCGCCGCCGAGCGCGCGGCGCGGACGCGCCTCGAGGGCGCAGCGCGCGAGGGCGCCGGCCGCCTCGCCGCCGCCGCCACGCGCCTTCTCTCCGGCGCGGCCGGAGGCCACCCGACGGCGGTCGCGACGCCGGACGGCGTTTTCGTCGAGCCGCCGGAGCCGGCGCCGATCGTTCCCCTCTCGCACGCCGATTCCGCCGACGCGGAGGCCCGTTTCTACCTCGCCGAGGCCGAGCGCGCCGAGGCGCGCGACGGCGAGATCGACCGCGCGCGCGGCCTCTACCGGGCGGCCGCCGCGCCGGGCCGCGACCCGCGCGGCCGGGCCGCCGCTCTCTTCCGGCTCTCGGCGCTCGAGCGACGAGCGGGCAACGCCGACGCGGCCGCGGCGCTCCTCGCGGAGTATCTCGGTGCAGCGCCCGCGGAGGACCGGCTCTCGTCCGAGTCGCTCATAGCGCGCGCCGCGGCCCTCCGGCCCGACGAGAGGCTCGAGGCCGACCTCCTCCGCGTGATCGGCTCGCACGACGAGGCGCTGGCGCTCGGCCTCCTCCGCGAGGCGGGGCTCGGCGACCGCGCAGCGATCGACGCGCGGCGCGCGGCGCTCGCCCGAATCGATCGCCTGAGGCCATTCGTCGCGGTCGCGCGCGCCGCGGTCGACGCCGAGGCGCGGACGCGCGCCGCCCTCCTCGGGACCGCGCTCGGCGTCCTCGTCGCGGGCGGCGGCGCCGCGCTCGCGCTCAGCGTCCGCGCCGCGCGGCGCGCCGCGGCGGCCGCGCGCGAGCGCTCCGCGTTCATCGCGCAGGTCGGCCACGACCTCCGCACGCCGCTCGCGCGGATCCGCCTCTACGCCGAGACGCTCGCGACCGGCCGCGTCGCCGACCCGGCCGAAGCGCGCGAGTTCGCCTCCGTCGCGCTCCGCGAGTCGGAGCGGCTCTCGGGGCTCGTCGAGAAGGTGCTCGACCTCTCGCGGTTCGAGTCGGGCGCCCGCGCCTTCCGGCCGGAACGGCTCGACCTTCGCGCCCTCTCCCGCGAGGTCGCCGACTCGCACCGCGCGCTCTTCGACCGCGAGGGGATGCGCCTCATCGGGCCCGCCCGCGGCGAGCCGATCCCGATCTCGGCCGACGCGGACGCGCTCCGCGGCGCGATCGGGAACCTCCTCGAGAACGCTCTTCGGCACGCGGCGGCGGGACGCGAGGCGGAGGTCGATGCCGCGATCCGGAGCGGCCGCGCCGAGGTGAGCGTCCTCGACCGCGGTCCGGGGATTCCGCCGGACCTCTTGCCGCGGCTTTTCGCGAGGTTCGTCCAGGGCGCGGAGAGGAAAGCCGGGGGCGTCGGACTCGGCCTCGCGCTCGTCCGCGAGGTGGCCGCGGCCCATCGGGGGACGGCCCGCGCCGAGCCGCGCGCGGGCGGCGGCGCGGCGTTCACGATCTCGCTCCCGCTCGCTCCGGAGGACTCGACGTGAAGGGGCGCCTCCTCGTCGTCGAGGACGACGCCGATCTCGCGCGCGGCCT
>Ga0187892_10005102_pt1 | contig 21068 bp, 28 predicted proteins | sample MA1701073metaG_FD_139345 | JGI IMG/M metagenome (GOLD analysis project Ga0187892, IMG submission 139345) | Bio-ooze microbial communities from a basaltic lava cave in the Kipuka Kanohina Cave System on the Island of Hawaii, USA - MA170107-3 metaG ... | reverse complement strand
TTGTTTGAGGAAACGTGTGTTTTGTAGGTTAGTTAGAATGGCTATTCTGCAAGTTCGAATTTGAAGCCGTAGACTATAAGCCCGTCTTCGTTCTGTATCAGGCGCCTGAAAACAGCTTTTACCGGCTTGCCTGTTTGTATGTTGTTGAGAGGTCCCGTTATCTGCGAAGAAAGCATGGGTCCTTCCTCAAGCTGGACTACTCCTATAGCATAAGGGGATTCAAAGCCTGTTGGCGCAGCGCGTATTACAGTCCAGCTCGCGATTTTACCCTTTCCTGAAAGCTGTTTGTCCTCAAATTCGGCTTTGCCGCACTCCAGGCAAATTCTTCTTTGGGGGAAATATAGGACGCCGCAACTTTTGCATTTGTTGGCTACCAGCCTGTAGCGCTGTTTCTGAAGCCTCCAGAAGTTTGGAATTGACATATGGCTCATAATTATCACTTTCTCGGCTCCTTGCCTAGGATGTGGCCGACCGCAGTGCCTCCTATGCCGCCCACGTTCAGGGTCATTCCAATCTTGGCAGAAGGCATCTGGTTGAAAGCGTCTCCTCGAAGCACGCGCGCAACGTCAGCCAGCTGGCGTATGCCGCTCGCGCCTACCGGGTGGCCTATGGACTTTAGCCCGCCCTGTGTGTTCGTCGGAATTTCGCCGTTAAGTGCAATAGCCCCTCCTTCTACGAACTTGCCGCCAGAGCCTTTTTTGCAAAATCCCAGGTCTTCGAGCGCAAGGAGCTCGTTTATTGAGAAGCAGTCGTGGACTTCAAGAAGGTCGATGTCGCTGTTCTTGAGTGAGGTTTTTTCAAACAGCTTCCTGCCGACTTCTTTCATTGACCTTACTTCCGTTAGAGAAAGCCTGTCGTGAAGCGCAAGTATATCAGATGCCTGGGCGCTTTCCCATATCCATGCAGGCTTCGCCATATCCTTCGCGAACTTTTCCGATGCAATTATTATCGCCGCAGCACCGTCTGTTATGGGCGAGCAGTCAAGCACTCCGAGAGGGTCCGCAATCATTGTCGCCTCGAGAACGTCCTTTACTGAGATCTCATTGCGGAATTGGGCAAAGGGGTTGTTTTTGCCGTTCTTGTGGTTGTTCACGGAAATAGCAGCCAATTGTTCCCTGGTCGTGCCGAATTTCTCCATGTGAGCGCGGGCAAGCAGTGCGTAGAGCCCGGCAAATGTGAGGCCCTGCATGGTTTCCCATTCATGGTCTCCTGCGCCCATCAGGCCGAGCAGGGCGCTGTCGCCCTTGACGTCGGTCATCTTCTCGACGCCGAGCACAAGCGCGACGTCGTACTCGCCGGCTTTTATTGCAAGATATGCCTGCCTCGCAGCCAAAGAGCCTGAAGCGCATGCAGCCTCGCAGCGTGTTGAAGGAATAGGAGTCAGTCCGAGATTGTCGGCAAGCAAGGAAGCCAGATGCTCCTGCTGGACCATGTGGCCGCCTGCCATGTTGCCGATGTAAAGTGCATCAACCTGTTTCTTGTCGATGCCCGCATCCTTTATTGCGGCGAGGCCTGCCTCTACAGCGAGGTCTCTCAGGGACTTGTCCCACAGCTCGCCAAACTTCGTTTGGCCAATGCCGATTATCGCTACGTTATTTGCCATAGCCCATCTTCCCAGGCATCGGACCGAACATTTTCAGTCTCCATTGCCGTGCCTCTTCTCTATCATCTCTCACAGGGTTGCGCGTATATTGAGGGCTGACTGAAGCGCGAAGCTCATGTTTGAGATCTTCCACCAGCCCAGCACGCAAAGGCTCACTGAATCCAACCTCGGCATGCACGCTACTTTCGCCTTCAATTCTGGAGTACAAGACAAAGGAAAGTTTCTTTTCTTTCAAGCGCTTTTCCAATTGAAGTATCCCAAGGCAGGTTGCATGTGGGGCTCCAAACCTGTACCAGCTTAGCTTGCCGGCGTCCTCTTCGCCCAGAGTCGCATTGAAGTAGGGAACGGCAGCCATCAAAATTACCTCGCAAGCTTTCCTCGCATTTTCACGTACGTGCCGTAATCAACGTACTGCTTCCTGTCGAAGTACCATTTTGTTGAAGGTGCCTTGTTGCGCCTTTCGAGTATTTTGTCTGTGACCTTGAGAGAAAAGGAATCGCCGCCAGCTCCTGAGCCGTAGCTTGTGAGGAGTATCCTCTGTCCGGGCTTCGCCACGTCGAGTATTGCTGTCAGCCCTACGATTGAAGAGCCCGAATAGCTGTTTCCAAGCTCAGTAACGACAAGACCTGGAGCAAACTTCTCCTGGGGAATGCCGAACTGCTTGAAAGCTTTCTGCGGGAACTTTGCGTTGGGCATGTGGAAGACCGCCCAGTCAAAGTCCGAGCTCTTCAGACCAAGTTTTTCCATGAGCCCGCGGGTCGCGCCAGCGACATGCGTGAAGTATGCAGGCTCTCCCGTGAACCTATGCCCGTGCGAGGGATACTTGCGCTGGTCGCGCCGCCAGAAGTCAGTAGTATCGGTAGTGAAGGAGTATGTGCCTTCTATTTCCGCAAGCGGCTCCTTTCCGATGACAAAGGCAGCTCCGCCGCTTGCCGCCGTATATTCCAGTGCATCGCCCGGCTGGCCCTGTGCCGTATCTGCGCCTATGGCAAGGCCGTACTTGCATTCCCCAGCCTTTACGAAGGCGTAGCACGTCTGAATAGCCGCAGTCCCTGCCTTGCATGCGAACTCATAGTCTGCGAGGAAAAGGCTCTGGGAAACCCCGAGGGCTTCCGCTACTATGGTTCCGGTGGGCTTTACGGCATATGGGTGGCTCTCGCTCCCTACGAACAGCGCGCCGATTTCCGCAGGGTTGATGCCTGCGCGGGCCAATGCATTGCGCGCAGCCTCGACGGAAATGGTCACCGTGTCTTCGTCGGAATCAGCTACGGCCTTGCTGAACACACCAAGGCCTTCGGCGATCTCGGAGCCGTCCTTTCCCCAGACCCGCGCTATTTCTCCGGTCTTTATCCTGAAGCGCGGGACATAGGCGCCGTATCCGACTATTCCGACAGACATAGGTAGTCACAAGTAACTCAAAATCAACCCGATTATTCGGGCAGAAATCCTTTTAATTGAATCCGCTCGAACCTTTAAACGCCAAAAATCACAACCTTTTACATGGTTCTTGAGGCAGTGCTGGATCCGAGAAAAGCGGAAGACAAGCCGCTTGAGATATTCCTGATATCGCTGCTTTTCTCCTTCATAGGCTTGTTCCTCGCATACAACCTCTTCCCGTCCCAGTCGTCCATACTGTCCGTGGCTTTCGTGACCATATTCTTCGTTCCTTTCTTCCAGCAGCTCTTCTACATAGAGGAGGAGAAGGACGAGGAGGCAGCCAGGAAGAAGAGAAGGGACAACGTGATACTGAGGCACAGGAAAGTGGTTTTCGCCTACTCCGCGTTTTTCATGGGAGTCATACTCGTCTACAGTTTCGCGTTCATTTTCTTCCCGTCGATACGCGACTTGTTCGCCTTGCAGATGGACTGGTTCAGGGTTCAGGGGGTAGCGGCCATACAGCCCGGAAGCTTTGAGAGGTACTTCTTCAACAACACCCAGGTCATGGTGCTCTTCTTCATACTGTCAGTGCTGTTCGGGTCAGGGGCAATATTCATACTCGTGTGGAACGCCTCGGTCATAGCGGTGTTCTTAGGGATAATAGCAAACAAATTCTACCCGACGCTCGGTGCAACTGCAGCTTACATCTACGGAGTTGGCATAGGCTTAGGTAGCATTGCACTGCACGGGATACCGGAAATTGCAGGCTATTTCTTCGCAGGAGTAGCAGGCGGAATACTTTCGACAGGTCTTGTCAGGGAAGAATTCATGTCAAAGGAATTCCAGGAAGTTGCACGCGACGCAGTAATATGGTTCGCGATAGCCGAAGTCCTCGTAATAGTCGGCGCCTTCCTGGAAGCCGTATTCTGATTCTAATAATTGTTATGGCAATGTGTAGTATGATGAAGAAGTTTTCTGCAAAGCCCTCAGATGAAGACAAAGTGGGAGAAGAAATGAAAAATGTAGCAGCATACGCGAAGGATAACGGACTCCGATGGGACCACGACGGAATGGCTATGAAGTTGTGCGCAAGAGATGGAACCGCAGTGAACATAGCTTATGAGATGGACGGGAACAAGCTTTCGGTGGTCGCAGTTTTCGAGGGGAACCAGGATACGATAGGCAAGCATTACGGCAAGCTGGTCGATATCTACAAGCAGCACGGTTTTCAAATTACTGGCTAGTGCTGGCCAAAAAGTTTGTGCGAATATCTCTTCAGTCGCGGCTCGAGCTCTTTCATAAGTTCTTTTGCCCTCGTCACGGAAACTTTGCCTTCCTGTATCATCCTTGACGCTATCATGTCGATGAGCTCGCCGTGGGCGCCTGCTGTGACTGCTATGTTGTAGGCGTGGAGCTTCATGTGCCCTTTCTGTATGCCTTCAGTTGCAAGTGCCCTCAGTGCGGCGAAGTTGTTGGCAAGGCCCACGCACGCGGCAATCTGGGCGAGCTCCTGGGCGCTTTTTACGCCGAGTATCTTCAGGCACACTCCTGGAACCGGGTTGACTCTGGTGGCTCCGCCTACGAGGCCCATTGAAATGGGGGCTTCTATTTCTCCGACAAGGTTTCCACGGAAGTCCTTGTGGAATTTCGTTGACGGCTCGTTCTTGAGGCGGCAGTAGCCGTGCACCCCTGCCTCGACCGCGCGCCAGTCGTTGCCTGTTGCGATGACAACAGCATCGATGCCGTTCATTATGCCCTTCTGATGGGTTGCGCACCGCCAGGGGTCGGCTTTCGCAAAGTTCCACGCGGAAATTATGGAATCGATTATCTCCTCCGACTTGATTGAGCCGGGGTCGAAGCTTGCCTCCAGGACTTCCTTCTTCCACACGGCCTTCGCTTTTACAACCCTGCGTGTAGAGAGGTTTGAGACTATTTTCAGGAGAGCTTTGCCCCCGCTGAGCTCCTCGAGGCGCGGGGCAAGCTGCTCGGAAAGCGTGTTAACGGCGTTCGCGCCCATCGCGTCCCTGACGTCAACTATGAGGTGTACTATTAGCATTTTCCCTTCGGAAGTCTCTATTTCCTTGGTCTCTATGTCCTTCAGGCCGCCTCCAAGGGAAAGCAGCACTGAGCCGTGCTTCGCGGTCGATTCTATCAGCTCCTGCTTGGATGCCGAAATCTTCTCCATCGCTCCGATTATGCTCGGGACGTTTACGAGCTGTATCTGGCCTATCATCAGCGGAGGGTCGCTAGTCACCCAGAAGCCTCCTGCAGGCCTTGTTAGCTTGGCAGCATGGCTCGCTGCGGCAACCACGGAGCTCTCCTCTATCGCCATCGGTATGAGGTAGTCTTTTCCGTTGATGAGGAAGTTTGTGGCAACCGCAAGGGGAAGTTCTATGGTTCCTATTACATTCTCCACCATCTTGTTTGCAGCGTGGATGTCGAAAGGGTCGGTCTTGAGGATCTTGACGTCTTCGTCGCTGAGCCCGGAGAACTCCTTCACCCTCTTCAGTCGCTCGTCAATGTCGAGCTTGTGAAAGCCGGAAATATCTGACCCTGCCATGGGCATCTGTTCGACGGAAGAATTTTAAAATGCCTTAAGGAAGCACGATATTGCCTTCTTGCCGATTTCCTGCGCTAGAGAAGCCGCGCTCTTGCCGTTGTAGGTACTTCCCGCGCCGTCATTGGCCTGCCACCGCCTCGAGCAAAAGCCCTTTCTCCTGCAGGAACTTCTTGCCAAGGTGGCCGCCGTTAGCTACTACATCAGCCACGGTGAAAAAGAACCAGCCTTTTCTGCTGACTTTCCAGCCGATATAGGCCTCGGCATTCGCGCGCTTCTGCCATTCATGGAGCTGCTCAATTTGCTCCTGCTCGACTGTGAACGCTTCGGCGCGGGACTTGCATTCTATCACGACGACCCTGCCGTTCCTTATTGCGACCAGGTCGGGGGCCGCAATACCTATTCGTCCGGACCGCGGCGCCCTGAGGACCGCCCAGCCCCTTTCGTAGAGAATGTGCTGAAGCTCGTTTTCGGCGCGATAGCCTTTGGCATAGTTCCGCATAGGTTTATATTGATTCGATAATAATAAAGACAATCGCAATTTTGGAGGTAGCAGCAATGAAATACCAGGCCTTTGTGAAAGATATCATGAATTCGGAAGTGAAGACTGTCGACATAGACGACCCGGTCTCCAAGGCTGCAACCATGATGAGGCAGTTCAGGATAGGTTCTGTCCTTGTGATGGGAGGAAAGCACATCAAAGGCATAGTCACTGCGGAAGACATAGTTTACAAATACGTTGCGGAAAAGCGCGGGGAAAAGGTCTCGGAGATAATGACTCGGGACCCGATAAGCATAGAGCCCAGCAAGAAGCTTGAGGAAGCCGCAAGGATCATGACGGAGAAGAAGATAAAGAAGCTCCCCGTTGTGGAAGGCGGACGCCTAGTCGGTATTCTTACGGCGAGCGACATAGTGAAGGTTGAGCCTGCCCTGCACGACGTTCTCCTTGAGCAGCTCAAGATAACTTCCCCTGGAGCCCCTGAGCCGCCGCGAGGCTCCCAGATGTCGCAGTGTGAGGTTTGCGGAAACTATTCGGACGAAGTCGAGGAAGTCGACGGAGTCTGGACCTGCAACGAATGCGAAGGCCTTACCAAGCAGCGTTGACGGAAACTTTATTAGTGCCCTTTCTCTATTTGGTTCATGGAACACGTAGTTGCGGATATAGTGTCGAAGTCGTTCTCTGTCAAGGCTGATGACCCTTACGGCGCCTCGCATGACCTTCTTCACTGGTGCCAGCAGTTCGGGAGGGTTGAGGAGAATAGGAACCGCGTGCTCTCGTCGGGGCCGAGAGTCATGAGCGAGGTCGATTTCACTCTGAGGAAGGCGCTGGACAGGTTTTCTTCCGTTGTGTTCAAGGTGAAGATGGACGGTCATGTGAGCATGAAGAGGCTCGAAGTCATAGTCAACGCGTCTTACAGGGCGGAGATACCGTCCGCGCAGGGCGTGCTTACGTCGGTGTTCGAGGAGTATTACAGGTCCAGGATATTCCCGGCGCTCCAGGGAACGGCGCAGAAAGTCGCCGAGGACCTGGTAGAAGCGATGGAAAAGCGGCTTGTTCCGGTCCAGTTGAAGGCACTTTAAATAGTTTTAGTCTGACTATCCTTCTTCGGTAGAAACAGAACGAAAATCATGCATCACAATTTCAGCAGCACCGTGATAAAACGTCATATTCATTGCCCGCATGCTTGCGGGCGTTTGGTCTGTTTCTGCCATATGCAGGCGTAAGCCTTAGAGGTGTATTGCAATGGCAAAACTAGCACAGAACTTCGCGAAGTACATGATACTAGCAAAATTGAATGCAACAGGTATCGTTGAGAAGCCCGACGTCATAGGGGCTGTTTTTGGCCAGACTGAGGGCCTTCTGGGAGGCGACCTTGACTTGAGGGAGCTGCAGAGGACCGGAAGGATAGGTAGGATAGAAGTCAATGTAAAGTCAAACAAGGGTAAAGCATATGCGGAGATAACGATTCCTTCTTCCCTCGACGGAAGCGAGACCGCGCTGATAGCGGCTTCCCTCGAGACTATAGAAAAGGTGGGTCCTTGCGACGCCAAGATAGAAGTCGCCAAGGTCGAGGACGTGCGGACCCAGAAGAGGCGCTTCGTCGTAGAGAGGGCAAAGGACATACTTCGCACGCTCATGGACGAGTTCTCGGACAGCCAGAGCCTTGCAGAGCAGATCCGCCAGGCGGTCAGGACATGCGAAGTCAGCATGTGGAACGGCCTTGCATGCGGGCCTGACGTCCAGACTTCGGACGAAATAATTGTATGCGAAGGCCGCGCAGACGTCATTAATCTTCTCAAGGCAGGCATAAGGAACTGCATCGCAATAGAAGGCTCGAAGATACCGGACGCAGTCAGCCAGCTCACGAAGGAGAAAACAGTAACGGCAATGCTTGACGGCGACCGCGGCGGGGACCTTATTTTGAAGAAGCTCCTGTCTGTCGCTGAAATCGATTTCGTGGCCCGCGCAGACGCGGGGCTCGAAGTCGAGGAACTCACGAAGAAGCAGATTTACAAGTCTCTCCGCGACAGAGTTGCGATTGACTCTGTCCTTGCAGGCCGCGAAGACCTGAAGTCTCCGATGCAGCCTTCCGAGATTGCAGAGGAAGAGCAGCGCGAGGCGCAGAGGGAAATACAGAGGACTTATCTCACGGGGACGCAGCGCACGAATTTCCAGCAGCTGCTTGAGCAGCTTGTAGGAAGCCGCGCAGCTTTCCTTACGGACAAGGATGGGCAGGTCCTTTCGAAGGTTCCGCTCAGCGAGCTTTCTATGGTAATCGAGGACTTCGAGGAGACCGAGGCGATAGTCGCCGACACAAAGATAAGCCAGGAAATAGTGGACCTTTGCCTCCAGAAGAGGATAAAGTATCTCCTCGGAATGGGATGGAAGGAACAGTTCCGCCCGCCTGCGGAGATCTCAGTCTTTACGATAGACGACCTCAAGCCGGCACAGGCGCCTGTAGTGGTGCAGCCGCAGCCTGAACAGGCAGCCGAGGCAGTTTAGTCGCTTTAATTGCTTTGATTCAATTTTGTTCTATGAATCCTGAGTTTGTAAAGAGGCTTGAGTTTCTCGAGAAGCTGCGCGGAAAAGCAGACGCGATTGTAGTTGCGAACCACTCCGATTCCATAATCAACCCCAACTTCCAGTGGCTAGCCGGGTGCAGCATAGACGGAATCTTCTATTACGACTTCGACGAGCCTAAGATACTTGCGAGCGAAATGGAGCTTCGCAGGATAGGAAAGTGGGTGCGTGGAGAGCTCATGCCCAAAGATTTTCTGCCTTCACTTAAAGGCAAGGTTGCAATTGACGCGCAGAATACTACGGCAGCAGCGTGGGAAAGGATAAGCGCGAAGAAGACAGACGTCAGCGCAGAGTTTTCAGCCGCGCGGGCGATAAAGACTCCATGGGAAGTGAAGCAGATAGAAGCAGCGATAAGAGTTGCAAAAGAAGCTTACAAGAAAACAGAGAGGAAGGGCACAGAAGCCGACATCAAGGCAAAAATAGACTATGTAATGACAAGCATGGGCTCTGAGCCAGCCTTTCCTACCATAGTTGCTACTGGAAAAAATATCGAAGTTCCTCATCACGTATCAGGACTGGAGAAAGCTTCCTCTCATCTTCTAATAGACTGGGGCGCGCGAGCCGGAGGATATTGCTCAGACACGACCCGCACGCAAGGCAGCAAGTACCAGGACCTTCTGGAAAAGATATTGGAAGAGACATACGAGCTCGTCAAGCCCGGCGTAAAGTGCTCAGACTTGCACAATTTTGTCGTGAAGAAGCTCGGACAGATGTCAAAGCATTTCATCCACAGCCTTGGGCACGGCGTGGGCACGGCCGTCCATGAGCTGCCAAGATTAAGCAGTGCCAGCCCCGACGTTTTGGAGGAAGGCATGGTTTTCACCATCGAGCCCGGGCTCTATCTGCCTGGCGGGCTTCGTATAGAAAACATGTTCTTGTGCACGGAAGACGGCTGCAAGCTGCTCACGGACTTCTGATTATTTCTTGACGGCGTAATAGAGCTGCACAAGTCCGCTCTTGCCAAGCTTCTTTACGCGCTGTAGTTTAAGCCTTTTCTCAAAATCTTCGGGATAGAAAAGAGTAATGCCTTTACCTAGCACAACGGGCTCCACGGTCAGGACGATTTCATCTACCAGATTTTCTTTCATGAATGCGCTGTTGAGATGAGCACCGCCTGCCAGCACGACTTTGCGGAAGCCTGCCGAAGACGCTTTCTTCAGCGCATCTTTAGGAGAAAGTGCATGCGTATAGCCTTTCTCAAGGGGTTTCGTAGAGTCTCTGGAAACTACAATTTTCATCTTAGCATTGATGGTATCAGAAGTATATTCCTCCCACTGCCTGACAAGCTCGTACGTTTTTCTGCCATAAATAAAGCACCCGACTGCTTCTACAAGCGATACAAAGAAGTCCCAGTTCTCGTCCGACAGGAAGTCTTCTTCGCCGGTCTCGCGAGCGATTATTCCGTTTGGGGTAATAGCCATGCACATGACTACTTTCATCGTTACCGCTTCTTCCAGTCGCTGAGCAGCTGCACCAGCAGCCGCACGCCCCATCCTGTGCCGCCTTGCGGGGCGTAATCCTTGGAGTCGCTGAGGAATGCAGTGCCTGCTATGTCGAGGTGCACCCAGGGCGTGCTTTCAATGAAAGCGCCGATGAACGCCGCGCCCGTTATCGCTCCGGCTTCGCTCTGCTTTCCTTTGCCGAGGTTCCTTACGTCGGCGACTTCGGACTTGACTTTCTCCTTGTACTCGTCGATGAGAGGCAGTTCCCACACCCTTTCCGCACTTTTTGCTGAAGCATCCTTTATTTTTTCCATGAGCTTCGCATCGTTGCCCATTAGGCCCGCAAACTCGCTGCCAAGCGCGACGAAGCATGCGCCGGTGAGAGTAGCAAGGTCGATGATTGCTGCGGGCTTGTAGTTCTTTTCCACGTAGCTTACGGCATCGCTCAGAACCACGCGTCCTTCTGCGTCGGTGTCGATTATTTCCATGGTCTTCTTGTTGTAGGCGGTAATTATGTCGCCGGGCCTGTATGAGCTCCCGCTTGGCATGTTCTCCGCGATTGCCAGAGCACCTATAATGCCGACAGGAAGCTTGAGCTTCGCAGCAGCGCGCATTATTCCAAGCACCGTAGCCGCTCCTGCCTTGTCGCTCTTCATGTCAAGCATGTATTCGCGGGGCTTGATGTCGAGCCCTCCGGAGTCGAAAGTGATTCCCTTTCCTACGATGGCCAGCTTTTCTTTGGCGGAAGGGTTGTACTCGATGGCGACGAACCGGGGCTTCTTCTCGGAGCCGTTGCCTACTGCAAGTATTGCATTCATTCCGTTCGAAGCCAGCTTCTTCTCGTCGAAAACGGTTATCTTCAGCCCGAGCTCCTTTGCGAGCTTGTCGGCCTCATCAGCGAGCTTTGCAGGATACATCATTCCGGAAGGCGCGTTGGAGATGTCCCTCACGTAATTGATGCTTTCGGCAAGTATGATCCCCCTTTCCACGCCTTTCTTGCATTCGGCGAGCTTGTTCTTGTCGGGCTCGATAAGTATGAGGCTTTCTACGCTATGCTCCTTTTCTTTTCCGACGGTCTTGTGCTTGGTGAACCTGTAGAGGCCGAGAAGCGTGCCCTCTATGGCGGCTGCGGAGGTCTCTGTGCGGTCCGCGAGCCTAGACTGGAGGTTCGTCGCTATCGTCTTTGCCTTGTGTGCCCGAGCAGACCTGGAGGTCACTGCAGAAGCCCTTCGCAGCTTTTCCGCAGTGAGCTCTTTTTCCTTGCCGAGACCGATGAAAATGACGTGCTTAGGCTTGATGTTGCCCAGAGTGCTTAGCGAAAACACATGCTTCCATTCTCCGGAGAAGCGGTTTTCCTTCATCGCCTTGGAAAGCTCGCCGCGAAGCGAGTCGTCCAGGGACTTGAGTTCTCCGGAAAGCTTTTCCTGTTCCGCAACCCCTATTACCACGGTGTCGCATTCGGTTTCGGAAATCTTTCCGCCTGCTATGTCGATAGAAATCTTGTTGCCGTTGAGGGTTGCGTCCATTTTACCACCGATTTCATTAATTCACATTCCGCCGAATTTAAGCACGAAGGAGGCAATCAGAATATAAGTTTTTGCTGGCCATTTTGTGGAATGAACCTGAACATTTTTCGTTCTTACGACATACGCGGAGTTTACGGCAAGGACCTTGATGAGGACGTGGCATCCAGGATAGCCAAGGCATTTGCATTCAGGACAGAAGGCGCTGTTGCCGTCGCCTATGACGTAAGGAGTTCAAGCGTCCCGCTTTCCAGAGCTTTCATAGCAGGGCTTCTGTCGGAAGGCAAGGGCGTCTTCAGCCTGGGGCGCCTGCCGCTCGGGGCGGCAGCTTTCGCGGCCTGGCAGAAGGGTCTGGAGCTTGCGTACATAACAGCTTCCCACCTCGCCTCAGAGTGGAACGGGATTAAGTTTTTCCACCCCTCCGGAATCGGCTACATCGAGCAGGAAAACTACGCCGTAAGGGATGTCTTCGAAACGCTTTCATATGCAGAAGACAGCTCCGTTCTGAAACAGAAAGGCGTTGTGAAAGAAATTTCTGCAGAGGACTCGATGCAGGAGTACATTTCATATTTGACGTCAAAAATCAGGCCGCAAAGGAAGATGAGGGTAGTGGTGGAATGCGGCAATGGGGCAGGAAGCCTGATAGCTCCGCAGCTTTTCAGGAAGGCAGGCTTCGAGGTCATTCCTGTATTTGACGATCCGGACGGCTCCTTCCCAAACAGGAAGCCCGACCCGCTTGAAGCGGACCTTTCTGCAATGAAGGAGGAAGTTCTGGCGAGCGGTGCAGACTTCGGCATAGCCTATGATGGGGATGGTGACAGGATGGCTCTCATGGATGACGCAGGGAAAGTCCTGGCGCCAAGCCACACAGCCTACTTCATCCTGCAGGAGATTCTAAGGAGCCGGCAGGGGCCTGTGGTCGCAAACGTGGAGTTTACCAGCGTTGTTGAGGAAATAGCGGCGAAGTTCGGAACTAGCGTCATACGCGTGCCGGTAGGGCACACCTTCATGATGGACGCTGTGCATAGGAACGACGCCGTATTCGGCGTCGAGACGGCGGCGCATTATTCGGTGCCGCACATAGTGCCTTTCGACGACGCCCTTGCAATCAGCTATTATGCCGCGTGCCTGCTCTCCTCGAAGACCCAGAAGCTTAGCGAAATAGTTTCCGGGATTCCCGTCTATCCTTTCGAAAGGATAAACGTCGCGTGCCCCGACGAAAGGAAGTTCGCAGTCCTTGACGAGCTGAAAAGCTCGTTGTCAAAAGTCTACCAAAAAATCAATACAATGGACGGAATAAGGATAGACTTCGACGACGGCTGGGCCTTGGTACGGGTCAGCAACACCGAGCCGAAAATACGCCTTACCATAGAAGGCAGGAATCTCGCTGCATTCGGAAGAATTAAGGAAGAGTTTTCTACAATCCTGAAGAACAGGGTTTAGGCGACTCCAGGGAGCCTGTCTCTTTAGACTGCGACTTTACGTTTCTTTGCCCTTCATCCATTCTCTGGCTTTGCTGAGCGAGTCCACGTCGCCTATGTCAAACCATTCTTCCTGGAAGGCAAACGCATGCACGTCTGTCTTCTTTGACAGCCATGAAATGAAGCTGCCCAGGGCATCGGCATGATTCCCCTCTTTCATGTACGCATCGAGGAGCTTGAGTGTGTTTTGCGGGAAGACGTAGCATGCGGTGCTTATGAGTGTGCTGGGCGGGTTCTGGGGCTTTTCGTGGAATTCTTCGATTTTTCCGCTTTTGCTAAGCTTTACAACTCCGTAGAGGCTTGCCTTTGCCAGATCGCCGATGTCATGTACAGCGACAATTGGGGATTTCTTGGAAGAATAGAGCTTCAGGAAATCGCCGAGTTCGAACCCGAAAAGGTTGTCCCCTGCAATGACCATAACTTCCTCGTTGATCTTTTCACTTGTTACTACGTAATGGATGCCGCCTATAGCCCCGAGCTTCTGTTCTTCGCTTTTCGTGGGCTCTATTGCAAGCTTTACCGGCTTTGCGAATTTCGTAGATTTAAGCCACTCCTTGAAAGCGCTCTCGAATTTCATGTTAGTCGAAACAATAATCTGGTCGACCTGTGAAAGATTTGCCACGTTCTCTACTATGTGGGTTAACAGAAGCTTCTTTCCGATTGGGAGCAGAGCTTTAGGCACAGGGGCACCGAAAAAAGGCACAAGCCGTTTTGCGTACCCTCCAGCAAGAATGATCACTTTCATTGAATCGCCGCAGCTTTAGACTAGTTGGAAAGGACATTTAAAGCCTGAACGATGATTTCCAGTTCTCCCCTGTAAACGGCGACCCGGCCAGTCGCTTCCACCGATGCCCCCTTTTTCAGGCCCGCGAGCCCGCCCATTTTCCTGGCGTCTGACTCGAATATTACTGCATCGATTTCAGACCCGTCGTCTATGGTGAGGAAATAATTGCCGTCCCTCTGTGATAGACCTGAGAGGCTGCCGGTAACCTTCATGATCTTGCCGCTGTCCGCGCCGTCTATGTCTGCAATGAACGTGCTCTCTGGCTCCAGAGTATAGGAAACGGCGGCTATGCCTGCTATTCCTGCCAGCGCTACTATCAGTGAGGCTTTGGCTAGGGTTGCGTCATCCATCAAGGTCCCAGCTTGAATTCAGCCACGTGCTCGTATACGGGCCCTTTCGGGGTGAGCGTAGATTTGACCAAAAAGAAGCGGTCTACAATCTGGGTTCCTATCTTGATGTTTTTCATGCCCTCCAGCCGCTGGCTAAGGTGCCTGGGCCTGGTCTTGACCCTGGCGATGGTGAGATGGGAGGAAAATTCGTGGCTGTCCTTCTTGATATAATCCAGCACACCAAGGCTTTTTTCGACGGCAGCAGCCAGCTCAGCCAGGGGGCCTTCGAGCCCTATCCATACTATACGGATGTAAGTTTCATTGGGAAAAGCTCCCATTCCGGCTATCCTTACTTCAAAAGGCTCCATCTTGACAGACTTGAGCCTTGATGCTATTTCCACCACTTTCTCATCAGGCACTTCCCCTATGAACTTCAGGGTTACGTGCAGGTTTTCTGGTTCCACGAGCTTGAGCGCCTCGCCGGCTATCTGCTTCTGGGCGTTCACTATCTTGGAACGGTGCTCCTCATCAATCTCAACGGCGACAAATAACCGCATGGATAGGTATAGCCCTGGAAGGAATAAATCCTTGAAACGGCTTTCTACTACGGCTTTATTCTGGGTTCACTCACACGTTTGTGAGAGTTGTTATTTCAGAAAAGTCTGTAGCCCTCAAACCCTTGCACTTATACGCCAAAAGTCCCAAAAGCAGCCTTATATATCCAGGTGGTTAAGAAATAGCATGCCGCGGAAGCCCGGATACGACCCTCAAAGGATTGCGAGAATACTGGCTATACTTGCAAAGCATCCGGAGGGCATATGGCTCAGGAAGCTTGCTCTAGAGGCAGGAATGACGCATGCGACCGTTGGTAAGTATGTTGACGGGCCCTTGGCGCCTGTCGTAGAGGTTACAGCCCTCGGTGAAAAGCCTCTTCTGAAGGTCGTGAGACTAAAAACGACAGTATTTCAGAAGCTTGAGGAGGGTCAAAGCCTGGACCAGGTCATCAGGCTAATGGCACTGTTAGACAAGGCGGTAAAGAAAAGCTAATTCAACCAAAATAAGCTTTCTATAATATAAAACCTCTTAAATAGCCATAATTCTATAGACGCTCTACCCAGACTACCCTCACACTAATAGAACCCAGAAAGGCATAGGAATGAACTTCATTTTTACTTCACGTGAACTTCACGTGAATATTCACATTAAACGTGAACATAAAATGAAGAAAATAATGAACCTACTCCAAGCAAAATATATAGTGATTTAAATACTGCGTGGCGTTCACGTTATGTTCACTAGTTCACGTATGAAGTTAACGTGAACTTCACGCGCTTCACGTGAACTTCACGTATAGAAATGTTTAAGTACGTGAACACCTATATAGAAGGCATGGATCAGACAGGAACAATAGCCTGGGTGAGGCGCCAGGGCTGGAGCCACAACCCCTTTACCTTTGCCGTAGACCCCGGATTGCTGGTAGGATACGGGGACCAGGCAGCCAAAATACTGTCCGCAGTGGAGGAAAAGCACAAGCTTGCGATGGTGACAGGACCCACAGGGTCGGGAAAAACGACCTTCATGATGTGGCTGATGCGCCAGCTAGGCCAAAAATATGATGTCATATACGTAGGAAAGCCTCCAAAGTACCCCGAGGACTTTGTCCATATTTTCAACACTAAGTATAAACGAGGGTTTTTGTTCCCTAAAATGGCCAAAAACCTCTATAATTTGCCTGATTTCCTCAATAAAGAGCTCAATAGAAGGCTAGTTTTCCTATATGACGAAGCGCATGAGTCGAGCCAGGACGTCCTCGAATGGCTCAGGGTGCTGAGCGACCAGGTCGAAAGCATGACCACAATAATAGCCGGGTTGCCAGTCCTGGAAGAGCATCTTATGAGAAACCTCGAAACTTTGAGGAAAAGGATAGCTGTAAAAGTGGGCCTTCTATCCCTAACAAAAGAAGAAGTCCACGCCCTGATACAGAAGCGCATAGAAAGCGTCGGAGGAAAGGCTAACCCATTCAGCGCGGATATGATAGATTACATTTACAGGAACTCGGGAGGCTTCCCCAGGGAAGTCTTGAGGCTCAGCGACGACGCCATAAGGAAAGCTGCAGTAGTGGGAATAGACAACATAACCCCGGCTATAATGGAGACGCACGTTCCCGCAGCCGAGGAGACCGAGCTAAGGATAGACCTGATGCCCGAAAAGCAGCGCCAGATACTGGAAATGCTTGTCAAGCCCATGACACCGGCAGAAATACTTGCAGGCCAGGATATCAGCCAGTATCCGAGCAAAGGCCATGCCCTGCGAGCAGTAAATAATATCTTGAAGCGCCTGCTCGAGCTCGGCTACGTCGAGCGAAAGCAGGTTGAGAAGACTTTCGTGTACGAGCTCTCGCCTCGGACAAAAACTCTATTTGTCAAGAAATAAGTAGGGAAATATATAATAAAGAATATAGGAAAATTTCTTGCAAGAAAAAGCTCCTTTATTCCCTAACAAAAGAAAAGTGAAGAAGGAGTGAACAGGGAAGTGAAGATTTCTGCACTTATAGGCCGAATGCTCGCAAGGCATGCATGGCTGCATCTCGTCGCTTAGGCTCGCTTATTTATTGAAAACTTGCCAAAGAAATGAACTAATGAAGCCCCAGAAATTATTGGTCATAGTCGGAATGCCGGGCTCAGGGAAGTCCGAAGCAGCAAAGGCCGCGAGGTCGTTGCGTATCCCGTCAGTGCATATGGGCGACGTGATTCTTGACGAAGTGAAAAGGCGCAGACTAGCCCTAACTAAAGAAAACATAGCGAGCGTCGCAGACTGGTTCCATTCTTCGCGCGCAAGGCTTATGATAGCAAGGCTGAGGAGGAAAATCCCGAAAGCTAAGCTCGTAATAATCGATGGAGCAAGGGACCCGAAGCAGATAGCAGAGTTGAGGAAGCACTATTCCGTGGAAATTTTGGCAATAACCGCCCCTGCAAGGCTGCGCCGGCGAAGGCTTCTGGGAAGGCACAGGGCTGAAGATATAGCAACAATAAGGGAGCTGAAGCGGCGGGACGCGAGGGAGCTGGGCTACGGCCTTGGAAGGCTCATCAAGAACGCAGTCTACAGGATACCTAACAAAGGAACAAGGAGCGAGCTAAGAAGCAAAATAAGAGCCTTGATTATTAAGCTGGGAAAAAACTAAACGATCTCTTTCTCAGAGATTATCACGAAATCTCCTACAGACTTCACCGAGGAAAACGGGATCAAAAGTCTTCCTTGAGTGTCCCTTTCGAGGCTGAGCTCTGCACTATGCCTCGTGGGCTCCACAAGAACTATGTTAAGGAGCTCTCCGCTTTCCGAGACAAACACTAAGTCGCCTACGGCGCCGAATTTTCGGCCGGTCTCTTCTGAAATTACCGTCTTTCCGATGAAGTCTTTTCCGCGAGTCTTGCTCATCAAATCACCATCTTATTTCACTATAGAATCCGAGTTATTTATAGATAGTGCGGAACTTTGCAAAAGTTTTATAAATAAAATGAAAATTTCGCCTCCATTATAAATTCTTTCGATGCGTAATAGGAGAGTTCTGTTCGTGTGGTCAAAGTATGCCTAGAAAACCCGAAGCCGAAGTCATTGAGGAAGGAGCTCCTTCTGAATTGCCCAAAGACAAGAAGCCCGACGAGATTACGATTGAAGACCTTCCCGGAGTGGGGCCAAAAGGCGCCCAGAAGCTCAGGGAAGCAGGCTTTGACAACCTCATGGCAATAGCTGCAGCCAGTTCGGGACAGATTTGCGCAGTAGCAGACCTTGGGGAAGTCACTGCAGAGAAAATAATACAGGCGGCGCGCCAGGCTTTGGACCTGGGCTTCAAGCCTGCAACGGAAATCCTGGAAAGGAGGAAAGAAGTCGGCAAAATAACGACAGGCTCAAAATCTTTGGACTCTCTTCTGGGAGGCGGCGTGGAAACGCAGGCAATAACGGAATGCTACGGCGCCTTTGGAAGCGGAAAGTCGCAAGTTGGGTTTCAATTGGCAGTAAATATCCAGCTGCAGAAGTCGGATGGAGGGCTTAACGGCGCCTGCCTTTTCATAGATACCGAGTCTACCTTCAGGCCTGAAAGAATAGTACAGATTGCCGAAGCAAAGGGACTGGATCCGAAGAAAGTGCTCAGGAATATTTTTGTAGCAAAGGCGTTCAACAGCGACCACCAGATGGTTCTTCTTGAAAAAGCCAAGGACGTGATAAAAGAGAACAACGTAAAGCTCGTGATTATTGACTCGCTTACTTCACACTTCCGCGCCGACTATTCGGGGCGGGGGGAACTGGCAGAGCGCCAGCAAAAGCTTAACAGGCATATCCACGACCTCCAGAAGCTTGCAGAGGTCTATAACCTTTCGGTATACATCACAAACCAGGTCATGGCAAGGCCCGACATGCTTTTCGGCGACCCGACTGCTGCAATAGGGGGCCACATCCTCGGCCACGCAAGCACCTTCCGTGTTTACCTTAGGAAATCAAAGCAGGACAGGAGAATAGCGCGTCTTATAGACAGCCCAAACCTGCCCGAAGGCGAAGCCATTTTCACTGTTTCTGACAAAGGAATAGGCGACTAGCAATGGACGCGAGAGACTCGCTGCCTTACTGCGTAGCTAGCATAAATGAAAGCGATGTAAAGCTTGTTCCTTTGAAGGAAGTCAATGGATGGGCAGCGGTCATTTACCTTAACAGAAACCCGGGAAAGCTGCTGAAAAGGCTTGTTGTCGGCGAGCTTCTCACGGTAGAGAAAGAGAACGGGGACAGCGAGGTTTACTGGATGTCCGTCAGGGACAGCCGGGGAAAGGAAATCTACAGCACCCAGAGGAGGAAATGAAATGGAACTAAAGCGCCTCAATATTGAAAATCTTATTCCGGGGATGCAGAATGTGGACATCGCAGGCACTGTTACCAGGGCTACCAAAAAGAGCTACTCAACACAGAAGGGTTCCGGAGTGCTGGCGTCCCTGGTGATTGCGGACCAGTCCGGCTCCATACGCCTTACTCTATGGAACGACGAGATTGAAAAGGTCGGCGACATACACGAAGGCGACGTAATCAAGGTAGTCGGCTATGTCCGCCAGGGCATGTATGGTCCTGAATTGCGCCTTGGAAGGTTTGGGAAGCTAGAAAAGCTTTCGTCCAGAGGGGCAAGGCGTGCAAAGATTTCAGATTTGCAGGAAGGCCAGAAGAAGGAAATCCGCGCAACGCTAGTGCAATTGTTCGAGTCGAACCCGTTTTACGAAGTCTGCCCGCAGTGCAAAGTTACGGTCAAGGAAGAGAACGACGAATACAAGTGCGTAAGCCACGGGCAGGTCCAGCCTGCTTACGCTATCCATATCAGCGGAATACTTGATGACGGGACTGCCTGCATAAGGTCCGTCGCCTTCAAGGAGACTGCAGAAAAGCTCCTGGGGATGGGCGTAGACAAGGCAAAGGACCTTGTGCTGAGGAAAGGAGTCCCCGCTCTATTCGCGCAGGCAAGGCTCGGCGAATACATATTCAAGGGCGCTGTCAGGAAAAACCGCCTCTTCGAGAGGCTGGAGTTCATCATAGACAGCGTTGAGCAGTTCGATGTAAAGGAGGAAATTGAGCTTCTTCTGGAACAATCGCAGCAAGTTCAGAAATAGGCTTAAAAGCCTAGTTTTCCAATTTCTCTAATCTCCGAAGCGAAGGCTTCCGGAGTATGCTAAGAGGTGAAATACAGCATGAAAGCTGGTATGGCACTTGCCGTTATCGGTGGATTGCTGATCCTCGTTGCAGGTCTAGCAGCCTGGGGCGGCTTCGCGCCGCTCGGTGCCTGGTATCTATCGGGCATGACGGGCTACTTGCTTGCAGTCCTCTTCGGCCTCATAACGGTAATTGGGGGCTGGTGGAGCAGCAAGCCTGGGAAGGAATCCATGGCTGGAATCATAGCCATAATCTTCTCCCTTTTGGGATTCCTCGTGGGCGGCGGCTGGTGGATCGGAAGCATCCTTGGACTAATAGGCGGCATCCTCATCTGGATGAAGAAATAAAATAAACCGCCTTTCTTTTCTTTTTTATTTAGGCATTCTAAATTGATCTTAGTGATACGAATGTCTTTCACGCTAGCTCCCCTCCGCAGGATGATAAAGAAGCACGGGGCAAAGCGTGTCTCGGACGGGGCCGCAAAAGCCCTTGCAAGCTACCTCGAGAGCGAGGTAAAGAAGCTCGCCATGGAGTCTGCAAAGATTGCGAAGCACTCCGACAGGACTACCATCCTGCGCAGGGATGTCAAGCTTGCCCAGAAAGTAATTGAGAGCGAATAATTTTTCGAAAAATTTACGAAAAATTTCCCCAAACCTTATATATAGGGAGACGTATATTCTACACTGGAGATTTCTGATGATTGAGACCAAAGCCGAGCTCGAAGAGCTGTTTTTGAGGAAAAAGCCCGTAAAGCTGCTCATGGCGCTGAAGATCGGCGGCCCATCCAGGAGTTACATTTCTACCCTTAGCAAGGAAACTGACTGCACGTATTCCCACACGGTAAAGCTCCTGGAGGAGTTTCGCACCCTTGGGCTGGTGGATTTCGAGAAGTCCGGCAGGGTGAAATACATCAAGCTCACCCAGGACGGCGAGGAGCTCGCCACGCATTTTGAGTCAGTCCTGCGCAAGTTCAGCAAGCTCAAGCCAAAAGCCCCGGCAAGCAAGCCTCCTGCTCCATACCTGGCAAAGTCATCCATGAAAGGGTAATTTTCCTTGTGGATTCATTCCACCCAAATTCTTAACAAAAAGAAGCTTTCGGAAAAGCAGATTTTCGCGAAATCAAGCTACTCCAGGCTCAAGGCGGAATTCAGAGCAGCAACCTAAATCTTTTAAATTACCATGGACAGAGTAGTTGTACACGAAAGCGA